>Ga0315551_10002285_pt1 | contig 14119 bp, 14 predicted proteins | sample SalMarSW160290MG_FD_203678 | JGI IMG/M metagenome (GOLD analysis project Ga0315551, IMG submission 203678) | Salt marsh sediment microbial communities from the Plum Island Ecosystem LTER, Massachusetts, United States - Salt Marsh Sediment SW1602-90 ... | reverse complement strand
GGCCAAAATAAAACGCCCTCTAAAAACTGGGCTAACCCCTCCCCTTTTCCCCCCACCCCCTATTTATCTGTCTGGGACATAGCTCTTTTAGCCCTCAAGTAAATAAACACGCCCAGCACCAGCATGCCTGCCGTCAACAGCCCCAGGACGATTATCAAAAAGAGCCACATCGGCAGGATGTGTGTTTGGTATGAATTGTAGCTCAAAATATCCAGCATTGCAAAGAGGATTATAAGCTGGGGCAGCGCCAGGATATTGCCCATAAAGGATACCATCCACCCCGTCCCTACCCCACCGTTTTCGGACCAGCTGAACCGCCGGTCGAGCCGTATTACCCCCCAGGCGATGCCCAGCGCCATCAGCAGAAAGAGCAACTGCGGCGCCAGCAGCGTGATGCCGGTAATCTCCGGGCTGACCCAGTTATCGGGGGTACCGTCCATATTAAAATGAACGGCGACCTCGGCGGGAAGCATGTTATAAAAGAAGGCAAAAAGAACCAGGGAAATCAGAAATACAATCACCGGAGCCACGATATAGCTCCAGCGGAAGGACAATCTATTCACCATATTATCTTATCGGCAGCCGCCTGCTAAAGATAGGGGGCTAAGACCCGCATCGGTGAAACGATATTCTTCTCTAATGCCAGCTCCTTAGCCGGTATACCCAGGGCAACGCCTATCAGCTGGCTGACGAACAGCACGGGAAGGTTATAGCTGGTCTTGAACTTGGCATTTACCTGGCTCTGGTAGGCGTCGAGGTTAATCTGGCATAAGGGGCAGGGGGTCACCAGGCACTGCGCCCCGTGCACCTGGGCGTTCTTCAGTATCTTGTTAATCAGCTCCAGGGCGACATCCGGCTCGGACATAACCAGCGAGCTGCCGCAGCAGTGGGCTTTCATCTCCCAGGGGACGGCGTCGGCCCTCAGGCTGGTCACCAGCTCGTCCAGCGAGTGCGGCGATTCCGGGTCGTCAAAGCCGTTGGGGCGCACCAGCTGGCAGCCGTAGTATGCCGCCACTTTCAGCCCCTTAAGGGGGTTGGTAACCTTGCTGGCTAAGCCCTCCGGGGTGATATCGGTATAAATAACCTCGGCAAGGTGCCTGACTTTAACCCCGCCGCTGTAACTCAAACCACCCGCCGCCAGCGCCTCGTTCACCTTCTCCCGGAAAGCCGGTAGCTCCTTAAGGTGGGTGTTGGCTGATGCCAGAACAACATAACAGTTGGAACAGGGGGTCACCAGGTCGAGCCCCGTCTTCTCGGCAAGGGCCAGGTTTCGGGCGGCCATGGCGCCCGCCTCCACCTTATTCACCGAGTTATAGGGCGTGGAGCCACAGCAGTTCCAGTCCTCAAGCTCGGCCAGGTCGATATCCAGCGCCTTGGCAACCGGCGGCACCGAAATACCCAGGGGTATGGCCGTCGCCTCTGCCGAACAACCAGGGTAATATGAATAGTGTTTCATTTTCCACCCTCCAGCTCCCTGGCTTTATCCATAATAGCTTTAAATTCCTTCATCCCCTTTATCCGCGTGGGCCGGAGCGGTAAACGCCCGTGGAAAAACAGTCCCATCCCCACCGGCGCCAGCTTGAGGGCGGAAAAGGGATTGGTCTTCAAGAAAAGCTTAATCATCATACCCAGCTCATAGACCCGGCCGTTGCCCTTGGCAGAATCGACAAAACACTGGTACATCACCGGCGTCCGGCTGTGCTTGGTGCTCAGGCCGCTGCGGACCGCCAGCACCTCCAGAGCATGCATGATATCCGCCGGCTTGATATCCCGCGGACAGCGCACCGTGCAGGTATAGCAGGAAGCGCAGAACCACATGGAATTACTGGACAGCAGCTCTTCCCTCAAGCCCGCCCGCACCATGGCGATAACCCGCCGCGGCGGGTAGTCCCAGTTGTTGGCGGTGGGACAGGAGCCGGTGCAAATACCGCATTGAATACAGGAACGGATAGACTCACCACCTGGGACGGAACATACCTCGTCAATAAAGCTCGTTCCCGTCGTCGGAGCCTCGACCATTGTCTCAGCCATTTACACTCCTCCTTTTCTCTAAGTCCCTAGCCTATTTTTATATAACAGGTTTATACCAATACCCCGTCAATCTCAGCCATGAGCTGCTGGGTGGTAAAGTGCCGCCCGATAATAGCGCCGCTGGGACAGGCGGCTACGCACACACCGCAGCCCTTGCAGAGGGCATCATTGATACTGGAAACCTTCTTCTCCTCGTCAAAGGAGATAGCGTTGTACGGGCAGAGGTCGCTGCATATCTTACACCCGGAACAGAGCTCCTCAACGACCACCGAGGTGGCGGCTTCAACCTCAATCGAGCCGGCGCTGATAGTGGCAAGAGCCCTTGCCGCCGCCGCCGAAGCCTGCGCCACCGTATTGGGAATATCCTTGGGCGACTGGCAGCAGCCCACCACAAAGATGCCGTCGTTCATGGTTGCCACCGGGTCGAGCTTGGGGTGCTTCTCCAGGAAGAACCCGTCGGCGCTGCGGCTGATAGAGAACATCCGCCCGACATCTTCAGCATCCTTCCTGGGCTCCAGCGCCGTACTCAGCACTACCATATCCACCGGCACCCGGCGCTGCCGCCCCACCAGGGTGTCCTCCCCAATGATAATCAGCTTGCCCTCTTCTTCGGGGCTCTCGGCGATATTGGTCACCTCGGCCGGGCGTCCGCGGACAAAGGTCGTCCCCTCGTCCAGCACCCGGTTGTAGAACTCCTCAAAGCCTTTACCCACGCACCTCAAATCAATGTAAAATTCGGTAACCTGGGCTCCGGGAACATGCTCCCTTATCAGGTGGCTCAGCTTCATCGAATACATACAGCACACTTGGGAGCAGTACTCGTGATATTTCTCGTCGCGGCTGCCCACGCAGTGGATGATGCCTACCGTCTTGGGGTGGGAGCCGTCCTTAAGAAATACCTCACCGGCGGTCGGCCCCGAAGCGTTAATCATCCTCTCAAACTCCATTGCAGTAAGCACGTTATCCAGGCGCCCGTAGCCGTAGCTGTAGATTGGGGTCGGGTCAAAGGAATCGTAGCCGGTGGCGACGATGATATTGCCCACCTCCACCTCAATCGTCTCATCCTCCATATCCTGATTGATAGCCCCCACCTGGCAGGCTTTAACGCACTCCATGCACTCCGAGCACACCCCGCAGTTCAGGCAGCGCTGGGCTTCCGCCATAGCCGTCTTTTCGTCAAGCCCCAGCTCCACCTCGGCAAAGCCCTCCCGCTTCTTCGGTTCAAGGGTCGGCATGGAAGGCCGTTCTTTAAGCTCAACCCCCTTCTTGGATACCTCGGCTACCCTCTGGCGCGGCTCGGGTCGGCCCTCTTTCAGGTCAACCCCCCGCATGTGCCGGTCTATCGATACGGCTGCTTCCTTACCGGCGGCTACAGAGGCAATAACATCGGAGGGGCCGGAAACGACATCGCCGCCGGCAAAAACGCCCTCGACATTGGTCTGCAGGGTTACTTGGTCAACCTGCATCGTGCCCCAGTTGGTGTACTCCATCTCCTTGGGGAGGGCGGCTTTATCCACCCCCTGCCCCACCGCCATAATCACATTGTCAACTTCCATATCAAACTCGGAGCCCTTAATCGGCACCGGGCGCCTCCGCCCGCTGGCGTCGGGCTCGCCCAGCTTCATGCGGATGCACTGGATACCGGTTACCTTATTATTCTTGGTCAGCACCTTAATCGGCGCTGACAGGATGTGCAATTTTATCCCCTCCCGCTCGGCTTCATCGACCTCGTCGGCGTCGGCCGGCATCTCGGTACGGGAACGCCGGTAGACGATGGCAATCTCTTCCACCCCCAGCCGCTGGGCAACCCTGGCGGCATCAATGGCAGCGTTGCCACCGCCGATAACAGCCACCCGCTTTCCCAGCTTAACCTTGGTTCCCGAATTCACCTTGTTCAGGAAATCAAGGGCGTGGAGCACACCCTCAGCGTCCTCGTTAGGAATACCCATCTTCTGGCTCACCCAGGCTCCCGTAGCCAGGAAGATGACCTCGTAGCCCTGCTCAAAGACATCCTTCAGGTCCTTCACCGGGCTGTTGGTCTTTATCTCCACCCCCAGCTCCTGGATATAGCTGATTTCGTTGTCCAGGACCTTTTCGGGCAGGCGGTAATCCGGTATGCCGTAGCGCATCATACCGCCGGCTTTGGGGGCGGCTTCGAAAACGGTCACCGGGTAGCCCTCTCTTATCAAATCGTAGGCGCAGGCAAGCCCCGCCGGACCGGAGCCGATAACGGCGACCTTGTCCTCTTTAGTCCTCTCTATAGGGGCTGCCTTCTCCCTGCCCGCGCTCATTTCATAGTCGGACATAAACCTTTTCAGGGCACGGATGGAGACCGGTTGGTCAACCTTGCCCCGCTCGCACTCACTCTCACAGGGGTGGGTGCAGACCCGCCCGCAGACGCCGGCAAAGGGCATGGTTCGCCGCAGCACCTCTAAAGCCTCCTTGAACTTACCCTGGGAAATAAGGGCTACATACCCCTGGGCGTTAACTCCCGCCGGGCAGGCAACCCGGCAGGGGGGCAGACCCTGCTTATCAATAGTAAAGGCGTTGGGCACCGCCTGGGGGAAAGGCCGGTAGATGGCTTTGCGGTCGCCCAGGCCAAGGTCGAACTCGTTGGGAACGGTAACGGGGCATACATTGGCGCACTCGTTGCAGCCGGTGCACTTGTCCACATCCACGTACCGGGCCTTCTTGTTTATCTTGACCTTAAAGTTGCCCACGTAGCCGGAGACATCCTCCACCTCACTGTAGGACATCAGGTCAACATAGGGGTGGGCGCCCACCAGGCTCATCTTGGGGGTGAGGATACAGGCGGAACAATCCAGGGTGGGGAAGGTCTTGTCCAGCTGTATCATGTGCCCGCCGACGCTGGGCTCCTTCTCCACCAGGTAGACCTTGTGCTTGGAATCGGCAATCTCCAGGGCGGCCTGGATGCCGGCCACGCCCCCTCCCACCACCAGGGTGTTGGGGTTGACCGGGACCTCCCTGGTCTCCAGCGGTTCCTGGTAGTAGACCCGCCTTACCGCGGCGCTGACCAGCGCCTTGGCTTTTTCGGTGGCTTTCTCTTTATCCTCGGTCACCCAGGAGCAGTGCTCCCGGATATTAGCCATCTCAAACAGATAGGGGTTCAGGCCCGACTCCTGGCAGACCCTCCGGTAGGTTCGCTCGTGCAGCGTCGGTGAACAGGAAGCCACCACCACACGGTTCAAGCCCATTTCCTTGATATCCTGGCGGATAAGGTCCTGCCCCGGGTCGGAGCACATATACATGTAGTGACGGGCTACAGCTACATTGGGTAATGTAGCCGCAAATTCGGCAACCGCCTCCACATCCACCGTACCCGCGATATTGGTTCCACAGTGACACACGTAGACGCCAATTTTCGGCTCCATTTGCCCTCCTTTGCCTTTTTAGGTTTATATGGGGGGAGAGGTCGAAAGTTGCAGTCACACAACCAGAATTATCTTATCATACCCAGCTACCATGGTCAAGAAAAACACCGTCATTTCAATTGCGTAAAATACGGGGCTTGTACCCCTATTTTCCCCCTGAAAAATCGGTCAGCTTATCCACCAGCCCCTTCTGCCCCATCACCAGAGTCAGGTCGCTGCGCGTTCTCTCCAGCACCCCGCGCACCATGTCGGTGGTACGGCGCAGCCCGGCGGTGATGGCGTCGGGAAAATCCATGGAAAAGAGGGCGTTGTAGATATCGTCCATGGCTTCCAGCAACTCCTCACTCTGGGACAGGTTGCCCCGCCTCATGCTGTCCAGTATATAGCGCCTCAGCTCGCCGGCGGCTTCGCCCATACCGTTCAAATAGGCGGCGGCTTCGATACCCAGGTCATCGGGCCCGGGCAGGCGCTTACCGGTAACCAGCGCCAGCGTGATGCTGCCCTCGGCGTACTCTTTTTTGGCATCCCGGATAAAACCGGCGTAGCCCAACTCGCCGTAGCCGGCGGCGCTCTTTTCGGCTTCGTCCAGCCTTTCCCGCGCTGTTTTCAGCAGCTTTTTAGATTGGGCAAAGTGCTGGCGGTGCACCTCCCGGATGGCATTGGCGCAGTGCCGGATAGCCTCCCGGCACAGGGGCAGAACTTTTTCCCGGGCGGCGTCCTTGGCCTCCAGATCCTCCCGTATACTACTGGCAATCGCTTCCAGATTATCGGTCAGTCCGCTCATTTTACCCCCTCAAAAGCCTTTATTACAGCTCGGGCTGCCTTTCCCACATCCTCCACCCCCAGCACCGCGCCAATCACCGCCACCCCGTCGGCGCCGGCGGTGGCAACCTCCCCGGCATTATCCTTATTTATCCCCCCGATAGCCACCAGGGGCAGCTTTACCACCCCCCTCACCTCGCGCAGCCTCTCTGGCCCCACAACTACAGCCTTCTCTTTTGATTCGGTCGGGTACATAGAGCCCACGGCAATATAGTCCGCCCCACCCGCCTCGGCCGCTTTAGCCTGCTCCACCGTATTCACCGAAATACCCAGTATCATACCCATCGGCAGCAGCTTTCGGGCGGTAGCTGCGGGCAAATCCTTCTGCCCCAGGTGCAGCCCGTCGGCGCCAACCGCCAGGGCAATATCCATATAGTCATTAACGATAAAAAGCACCCCGTGCCCGGAGCACAACTCTTTTAACCTTTGGGCGATAGCCAAAAGCTCCTCTTTTTTCCCATCGAGCTTGTGCCGTAATTGAATCACTTTAGCCCCACCCCGGATTAGCTGCTCGGCAACCTCAAGGTGGTTTCGCTCGCCCAATAACTGGCTATCGATGATGGTATAAAGCCCATTTAAACACCCCGCCTTTTCCCGCCGCAACAGCCGGGAAAGCAGCTTCTGCTCTATGGTGTAGAGGTCAAAGCGGGCTTTTTTAAACTTATCGGAATCCAATTTGGGAATGGTGTCCGGCATTTTAGCCATCTCTTCCAGTATGCGCAGCGCCTCCTGCACTCGGCGGGCGTTAGCTACCACTATAATAGGCGGCTCTTTACCTTTCCCCTCCCCCGGCACCTCCATATCAACGCCCACGTCACCCTCGGCGTCGCGGGACTGGATAAGCTCTTTATTAAAGGCAAGGTCGCCCCGCAGCACCTCGTGGCGCATGGTCTTCAGCTGCTGGGTCAAATCGGCGTCGTCAGCCGCCAGCCGGGCAAGCTCTTCCAAAAGGTGAAGCCCCTCGCCGGCACGGTTCAGGTTGGCGTCGATAATGCGCCGCCTCTGTTCTAACATAGTAGCTAATTCTAGCACAGCCGGATTTAGAGTTAAAGCTAATTGGCTTTAAGTCTCGCCCACCGCGTTCTCAATCAGCTCGATTCTCGACGGCTTGCTTTTTGAGTCAAGCTCAATGGCAACGACATCGATTCTCCAGATCTGGGAGAGGTTATCGTGGGTCTGAAGGTACTGGTCAGCCAATATACGTAGTTTTTCTCTCTTGGCTGCCGTGATAGACTCCTCCGGGGTGCCGAAGGCAAGGCTTCTTTTAGTCCTTACCTCGATGAAGACCAGGTAGTCTTTATGTTGGGCGATAATATCAATCTCGCCCTCGCGGCAGCGGTAGTTGGCTTCCTTAATATGGTAGCCGCGTTTTTTGAGGAAGTCACTGGCTATTTTTTCGCCCAGGTTGCCGGTATCTTTACGCCTCATCGCCCCTCCCCGTTTTATATCTCTTCCCGCCCGCCGCCCTTAATGTAAAAGGGCTAAAGCCCTTTTCGCCCCACCCCCTCCATTCAAGATAATTTTAAAGGCACTGCCTTTGAGGGTGGGTCAGGGTGGGAAATAAAACACCCTCTAAAACCCAACCCCCCATAAAAACGAGTAAATAGAGGTTCCAACCTCTGTAGTGCGGGAAGAAAAACGCCGCCTAAAGCTGGACATAGGTCTTGGGGTCTAAATTGGTCTTAAAACTCCAGACGTATGCGGAGCCCTTCAGCCGGAAGACCCCCATTGCTTCGTAGCCTCCTTCTTCCACCCTTTGCTTTAAAAACGGGCGCATGGCGATTATCTCATCCTTCAGCTTTCGGTCATCCACAGGCTCAACGGCGCCGCTCACCCTTATCTGCATGCCCTGTTCGGCGTTAAAGAAGCACAGCTCCACGTTGGGGTTGGCTGACATCTGTTTATATACGTCTTTGAAGGTGCCGGTCTCGATTATGATGCCGTTTTCATCGGCTTTAACCATACCCATGGCGCGCACACGGGGTTTATTCCCCTCTACCGTAGCCAGATAGCAAGTGGGATTGGCGTTCAGAAAATCGATTATTTCAGCTTTATTCACGACAGACCTCCCTTTTCTTATTCCTGAATTTGTTTTCTTCCCATACCCACCCACCCAAAAAGGTTCCACCTCTTTTCATCTCTTCAACCCCACCACCCCAATTATATCTATTCCCGCCCGCCACCCTTAATGTAAAAGGGCTAAAGCCCTTTACCCCCCAGGGAGGGAGATTAGTCTCCCTTATACCCCGTAAAAAAGAGTTAAGAGAGGTCTAACCTCTTAGGGCGGGAGGGTGGGAAATAAAACACCCTCTAAAAACTGGCTAATCCCCCCTTTTATATCTGTTCCCTCACCCCCAAGAAAGAAATTTTTAGAAGTATCACTTCTATAGGGCGGGAGGGTGGGAAGCAGAACCAACGCTAAAAACCGGGCTAACCCCCTGCATCATTGCCCTCACCGGGCGGAACGTCTGGCGGTGGATGGGGCAGGGGCCTAACTTTACCAGGCGGGCAAAGTGCTCCCTGGTACCGTAGCCCTTGTGCCGGGCCAGACCATAGCCGGGATAGACCCGGTCAAAGAGGACCATCAGCCGGTCGCGGGCTACCTTGGCAATAATAGAAGCGCAGGCTATGGAATAACACAAATCGTCGCCGTTGGTTATCCCCTTCTGGGGCAACTCGACCTCGGGCAGGCGCATATAGTCGATAAGCAAAGATTCGGGCGGCGGGGAAAGCCGTTCTACGGCCTCTTTCATGGCCAGGCGGGTGGCGGCGACTATGCCCATCTTATCTATCAGTTCATGGGCGGTGGCGCCGATGCCGATGGCGACAGCTCTCTCGTAGATGCGATTAAATAAAATCTCTCGTCTGGCAGGGGTCAGCTGCTTGCTGTCCCTCACCCCGTCAAGCCAGGAGGCGTTCGCCCCGCGGGGCAGGATAACAGCGGCGGCGACCACCGGCCCCGCCAGTGCACCGCGCCCGACCTCATCAACGCCGGCGATACGCTCATACCCCTGTGCCTCCAGCAGTTGCTCTTCAATGAAGGACGGCATCTATTATTCCCCCACCCAGGACGACCTCGTCCTGGTAGAAGACCACGGACTGTCCGGGGGCAATCGCCTGCTGGGGCTCAACAAAACGGACCTCGGCTCTGTCATTGATATCAAGCTCGGCGGCTACCTCCAGCGCTTTATAGCGAACTCTAGCCGTGATTTTAACCAGCCCATCGGGGGCTTTGCCCGATACCCAGCTCATCTGGCTGGCAAGTAGCACGCTGTGCAGAAGCTGGTCTTTGCTGCCCACCACCAGCCGGTTGTTGGCAGCGTCCAGCTCTATCACGTACAACTGCTCATCGGAAGCCAGCCTTAAGCCCTGCCGCTGCCCCACCGTGTATTGCGCCAGTCCCTGGTGCTGGCCCAGCACCTTGCCTTTTATGTCAATAATATCCCCCGGCTGGAAAGTGATATACCGGGCGATAAAGGAACGGTAGTCATTATCGGGGATAAAGCAGATGTCCTGGCTCTCACCCCGGCTTACCGTAGGCAGGCCCAGCTCGCTGGCAACTTCCTCGACCTTTTCCTTGCTCATCTCCCCCAGCGGCAGCAACAGGTGCTCCAGCTGCTTTTGCCCCAGCGTATAGAGAAAATAGCTCTGGTCTTTATTCTGGTCAATAGCTTGCCGCAGGCGATATCCGTCCGGCGCCAGCTCTATCCGAGCGTAATGACCGGTGGCAAGATAGTCAGCGCCCAGCGCCAGCACCCTGTCCATAAGCAGGCCGAATTTCACCCGCTGGTTGCAGGCGATACAGGGGTTGGGCGTCCGACCCTGGCTGTACTCCCGGCTGAAATAGTCCACCACCAGCTTGCGGAATTCCTTCTCCAGGTCCACCTGCTGGAAAGGTATACCCAGCAGCTTGCAGGTGCGCTTCAAGTCGGAGGCGATACTTTTCGGCTCAGCCTCCGGCCAAAGCCGGGCATGGATGCCGCTGACCTCGTAACCGGCCTGCTTCAGCAAGGCCGCCGCCACAGACGAATCCACCCCGCCGCTCATGGCTACCGCCACCCGCTTTTGAGGCATTTCTTACCGGCCCTCTCCTTTTAACATAAGTAGAAAAACAAACACTCGTAGCCAACCAGCTTCGAATTATTTCCCAGAATTTTAAATTATGTTCTTTTGTCGTTTTTACTCTTTGCCAGCAGCCGGCTCACCCGCTGCCAGATAATCTCGTCTATCTTCTGCCTGGACTGACTGGCGTCCACCACCAGCCATCGTCTCGGCTCAGCGGCAGCCAGCTTAAGATAGCCTTCCCTAACCTTCTGGTGAAAGATAGGAGTATCCTGCTCAAATCGGTCCTGCTTCTTGGCTATCTTACGGGCAAGCCCTTCCTCCACTGATATATCCAGTAGAATGGTCAAATCAGGCTTTAGCCCCTGGGTAGCTGCCTTATTAGTCGCCTTGACCATGGCAAGGTCCAATTCCCGCCCGTAGGCCTGATAGGCAGTGGTAGAATCGGCATAGCGGTCACAGATAACCACCTTCCCGCCTTTAAGATTAGGCTGGATTACCTCAGCCACCAGCTGGGCGCGGGAAGCGTTAAACAACATCAGCTCCGTCAGCGGTGATATATAGACATCTCGAGCCCATTTCAACCAGTGCCCAAGCTTCTCGCCGAAGGGGGTGCCACCCGGCTCGTGGGTCAGCAGGACAGGAACGGCTAAATCCGATAGCCTTCGGAACAGCGCTTTAGCCTGGACGCTTTTGCCGCTCCCCTCCCCCCCCTCAAAGGTGATGAACATAGACATGATTTTATTAACCCCTAACCTTTATAAATCCTCACTCTTCTATTAGGGTCTTTACCCGTACTCTGCGATGGTAGCTTATTTCTTTCGGCGATTAGGTGTTGCAGCCGCCGGATATAAGCGCTCTGCGGACTGAGTTCCACCTCTTCCTGCCCACCCTGTACCTGGGTAACCGCTTCTTCCGCCTCAGCCATAGCAGATTTAAACATATCTGCCTTTCCCGTATCAACTTGGGGATAAATGGTATTTAGTAACTGCCGGAACTGAGCCGGGGTATTGCCTCTGAGAACATAGATAGGCAGGTTAGCCGCTTCGGCATCCCTGACCTTTGGCGGCCTGCGGCGGTAATGGCTTTTGGGAGTTACCAGCAGATTGGCCTCTTTCAAGCTATCGACTATATCCGGGCTCAGTTGCATATCCTTGGCTATCTGTTCCATCCGCCCCCGGTTCACCCCGAAAAGATAGAGTTTGGGCGGCTTATCTCCCCGAGCCTGCGGCTTGACCCTGGCAGTTCTCTCTGTCGTAGCCGCCGGTAGCTCTTTCTGGCTCTTGACCTCCCCACTCTCATCCAGCCAGCGGACCTCGGTGGCTACAAGCTGGGCTCGCAACAGGGCATCAACCGCCTGGCTGACATCGGGATGAATAGCCACCTTGTCCCGGTCCTGAATTTCGACCACAATATCAAAGGTAGGCGGTGCCTTACGCTCCAGTATAGACTTCTGAGTACCCCTTCGCCTAGCCTCTTCGTCACCCAGTGTCACCGCCTGGATACCCCCGATAAGGTCGGCAAGTGTGGGATTCATCATCAAGTTTTCCAGGGTGTTGCCGTGGGCGGTCCCTACAAGCTGAACCCCACGTTCAGCAATAGTACGAGCTGCCTGAGTTTCCAGCTCAGTGCCAATCTCGTCAATGACGATTACCTCGGGCATATGGTTTTCCACAGCTTCAATCATTACCGCATGCTGCATAGTGGGGGTAGTTACCTGCATGCGGCGGGCGTGCCCTATGGCAGGGTGGGGAATATCGCCGTCACCGGCAATCTCATTTGATGTATCTACGATAATCACCCGCCTATCAAGGTCATCGGCAAGCACACGGGCTACCTCACGCAACATAGTCGTTTTACCCACTCCGGGGCGCCCCAAAAGCAGGATACTTTTACCCAGTTGAATAAGGTCTTCAATGACTTTTATCGTGCCGAAAACAGCCCTGCCCACACGGCAGGTCAGCCCGATAATACGTCCTTTACGGTTACGAATAGCTGATATGCGGTGCAGGGTACGCTCAATTCCGGCACGGTTGTCATCGCCGAAGCTGCTGACCCGGGAAGCCACATAATCAATATCCTCCTGGTCAACCTCCTTGGGATTGAGAATCACCTCCCTGATGGGAAAGCGGGCTTCAGGAGGACGTCCCAGGTCAATTATGACCTCTAGAAGCTCGCTGATGTCCTTCTGTCGGCGTAAAGGCTGGCGAATATGCGGCGGCAGAACATCAACCAGCGCATCCAGGTCGTCAGTGATTACCTTCTGCAAAATTACCCCCCAGATTCAAGGCTTCCGGAGACGATATCCAGAAAATATTGGTGAAATCTAAGGTCGCTGGTTAGTTCCGGGTGAAAAGCGGAGACCAGTAGCTTATCTTGCCTGGCAGCGACGGCTGTGCCATCGCCTAACCGGGCTAGTATTTCCGCTTTACCATTTACCTCTTTAATTACCGGAGCTCTAATGAACACGGCCGGAAATGGTTTTTCCCCCAGCACCGGTATTGACAGCTCGGTCTCAAAGCTTTCTCTCTGCCGGCCAAAGGCATTACGGCCAACAGTTATCTCCATAACCCCCAGCGGTGTCACATCCGATTCTGAAATATTGCTGGCCAGAAGTATCATACCAGCGCAGGTGCCGAATATGGGCAGGCCATTTTGAGCCAGATTCTTAACCTCGGTCATCAGGTTGTAAGTCAGCATCAACTTGCTGATGGAGGTGCTCTCCCCGCCAGGAATTATTAGCCCGTCCAAACCGGCCAGTTCCCGGGGTAAGCGGACGGGCAAAGTATCTACCTTCAGTTGGCGCAACATATCTATGTGCTCAACAAAGGCTCCCTGCGAGGCAAGGACGCCAATTCTCATGTTACCACCCTCTAGGCGACAGCAGTTCTTCGGCGGGGATTTGCTTTATATCTAAGCCCGGCATGGCTTCCCCCAGGTTCTTGGAGACCTCGGCGATAATTTTGGGGTCCTGAAAGTGGGTAGTAGCCTCAACTATAGCCTTAGCCCTGACATCGGGGTTACTTGACTTAAATATACCTGAGCCGACAAAGACGCCGTCAGCACCCAATTGCATCATAAGAGCGGCATCAGCCGGGGTAGCTACCCCGCCAGCGGCAAAGTTAACCACCGGTAGCCTGCCTAATTTATGCACTTCAGCCACCAGCTCGAAGGGGGCGCCCATCTCCTTGGCTAATGGCATCAGCTCTCCCTCGGGGGTATTGACCAGCTTGCGGATGCTGTCCGTTACCGCCCGCATATGCCTTACCGCTTCTACGATATTGCCGCTGCCGGCTTCGCCCTTGGTTCTAATCATAGCCGCCCCCTCCCCGATACGCCGCAACGCCTCTCCTAAATCCCGGCAACCGCAGACAAACGGAACCTTAAAGTCACGCTTCCAGACATGGTGGCTTTCATCAGCCGGGGTAAGCACTTCTGATTCATCGATGAAATCCACACCCAGAGCCTCGAGCACCTGGGCTTCCACAAAATGACCGATGCGGCACTTAGCCATCACCGGTATAGAGACTGCCTTCATGATGGCTTCGATAACAGTCGGGTCAGCCATACGGGCTACACCCCCGGCCGCTCTAATATCGGCGGGGACTCTCTCCAGTGCCATTACGGCGCAGGCGCCAGCCTCTTGGGCTATCTTGGCGTGCTCAGCATTGACCACGTCCATAATCACCCCGCCCTTTAGCATCTGGGCAAGCCCGGTTTTGACCTTCCAAGTGCCGGTTTCCATACTTTTCTCCTCGCTACGGTTTGAGCTACGACTTTTCACACCTGTATTTTACTATTGTTTGGTCTAT
>Ga0315551_10002280_pt1 | contig 14130 bp, 5 predicted proteins | sample SalMarSW160290MG_FD_203678 | JGI IMG/M metagenome (GOLD analysis project Ga0315551, IMG submission 203678) | Salt marsh sediment microbial communities from the Plum Island Ecosystem LTER, Massachusetts, United States - Salt Marsh Sediment SW1602-90 ... | reverse complement strand
CGCCTGGTCAGCGTTAAACAGTAGATCCAGAAGCTCCCGAGCCCGATTTTTATTGGCGGTATTGCACTGCGAATAATCCAGGCAGTTATCAATGTTCTCCCAGTTGGTATAGTGAGTTGACCACTCGTAAGTCAAATCCAAGTCCCATGGATGGATAGACCATTTATTAGTTTCTGGATTATGATAATATAAGGCGTTCTGTTCGGTACGAGGATCGGAGTTGTTGATAGCTATGCTTACCGCCCTATAGCTGTAATACCAGTCAAGGTTAACATTATCCTGCCACCAGGATAAGGACGGATGGGAATTATGGGTGTTGACAAAATCTATCACATCAGAACCGTCTGTAACATCGGTTGGTCCCTGGTTGGTTTGGCCCTGGTCATACGGGTAGCCATCCATTTTATAGATGTTGCCGTCCGGTAACTCATGCTCATCAATAAAAGCTCCATCGGCGTGCTCGAAACCAAAATACAGACCCCAGAAGTCACCATCATATTGGGTAGCCCCGGCTTCAGACACATCATCAATCATACGGAAGTGAAAATACTGTGACTTGCTGGCGGGCACGCCGGTCATATTATAGAGTCGGAAAGTCATACATTCGTTCAGGAGCATTCCGCCCGTGCCTACATCCCAGTGGGAACTGGGATGCGGCGGTTCTGCCCACCAGGGACAGGCTCCGGTACCGACATTCATTTTATTCCATTTTTCTTTGCGTTCATTGCCATAGTCGTCCTTCGTCTGGAAATAATGGCCACGATTGAAATTGAGTTTCCATTTGTTTTTGCCCCAGCGAAATGTCGAGTATTGCCCACGGACACGATAGCGGATGTGATCATAAACCTCACCGTCGTAGACCAATGTACCATAAAAACGATAATCGGCATTATCGTAACTGGGATTCCACTGACAGTTTTCAACATCGCTTCGTCTGGATATCAGATGATAAACCGGCAGTGAAGTTAAGACCTCTGTGCTATACTCAACGACTTGGCCTTGCGAACTACCGGCTCCTGGCCTAATCGCTCCGCTCCAGGCAGGTACGCCGTCATAAACAAAGTATGCGAAGTTAGGCTGAGGGTCATCTGAGTATGGCACAATCAAAGAATGTGATGTGCCGTCCGTAACGCGGATACGATAGCGTACCAGCCGACGATGAACCTGCAAAGAGGCCGGCAACTGCACGGTGTAAATATCGTCGCCAGCCAGAGCATCGCCATTGAGTCCGTCATCGTGCATAGCAATACTTGACCAGTTTGCTTGGTTTTCATAAGCAGTATTTGTCGTGTAGTCAGGGAAACCCAAGGGGATATAACCGCCCGGATAAACAATCTGGTACAACAGCGTGACTTCCGCAACACCATCGGCGTCAGTCACCTTGGCAGTAATAGTTACTATTTCGTTCGACTTGGGCTGTTTAGGTGAGTGCTTTACCTGACGGATGTGTGGAGGAATATTGTCGGCATAAATATCCTGGTTTCTTGCAGCCGGCGTAGGATAAGCCGAACGCCAGCTTCCTGCTAGGTCGTTGTCAAAAAAGGGATTTACCAGCTGAATAGAATGACCGGTACCAGGCTGATTTTCCGGCACCGCATCTCCTACAGTCGGCCAGGGGAAACCAAGCTGATAATCCACTTCGTCAACCTTCTCGCCCGTGGCGTCACGCAGAATGATTCTCTCGCCCTCGTTGCTTAGTCTGCCGGTAAATGGTCCATAAACCAACCTGCTGTCAACACCGTATTTATCCATAATAGTTGTCGGCTGGTAAGCAAGATAAGGGTCTTCTGTGACAACGATATATCCCCCAGCGGGCAATATCGCACCATCTGGAAACTGAAATGATATGCCGTCTGAAAAGTACCAGCCGGAAATATCAATATCTGTTGTCCCCGCATTATGCAGTTCTACAAACTCCACCAGCTCGGTCTTGACGTCGGGGTCGTAGTGAATCTCATTTATTACTACGGGCGAAACATCTGCCTCTGCAGCAGAGGCCAACAGTAAAGAGATAAATAACAGCCCGCCTGCCCAGAGTACCCTCCAAAGGTCCATTGTACCTTCGCACGAGGTACGGCGGGCAGGTGTTTTCATAAAACTTGACATTTGTTCACCTTTTCTTTGTAAAATTTATCTTCCGGGCGAAGGCAAAGAGGCTCGCCATGAATCCTTCGCAGACCAACTGTTGGAGTCAGTATTGGTTGCATCTATTATTGTTAGAGAAGAGCCTCCACCATCAGTAGTATCATGCCAGCCGTCTTTATACTCAAAATCTAATATCATCTGCCCAACAGCATCCTCCAATCTAATTCTCTCGCCAGCATTGGACAAACTTCCGGAATATTGACCTGCTATACTTACGTCTGTGCCGTATCGAGCAGTAAAGGTAGTTGTATCTTTAACAACTACAGTATATCCGCCGGGTGCAAGGTCTATACCTGTGGCAGAGCTATCGAGGAAGGTAAAGTTAATTCCGTTGGTGAATCTTACTAAATTCAGATTTATGGTTTCTGTACCGATGTTTTTTAGCTCGATGAATTCTTCATTGGGGTCGGTTTCGGGATGATACATAATCTCGGTGATGCGCAGGTTCTCTGCCACCGGGCCGACTGCAAAGGTCGCTTCATTAAGTGCGCTCCAGGTACTTCCATCCAATACTCTTGATTTTACGTGTGTGCTTTTGGTTAGCGTGACAGGCTCGGTATACTCTATGGCTGTTGGCATGATTACGGTCGAATTTGTGGGAGTGGTACTCTGTCCAGATACCAACTCAACGGAGATAAGAAAATCTGAACTTGTAGCCGGGGTATTAAGACCCTGGATGGCAAGTATGTTGCTGCCCTGGCGCAGAGAACCAATATAATTCGATATATCGAAGTTTTCGAAATTAACAGCAAGAGCGTCATTGTGGGTACTACTGGCTTGTGAGTTCCACGTAGGTGTTCCGTTGAATAGTGCCCGCTGGACTTCGGTGCCGTTGATATATGCAATAAAACCATCATCATATCGGATATTGAGAATCAGGCTATCTATTGCAGCCAGTTGGGTATTAGATAAGGTGAAGGGAACTCGTATGTAACAAGTACCATTACTATTGTACATTTGCTGCTGGACATCAATATTAAAGTAGGCTTCATAGCCGAAGCCTCTTTCGTAGCCGACCCCGCCAGTGCCGCTTATCCAGGATGAGTCATCGAATGTTTGGCCACCTTTCCAGTTGTCGCTTATAGGCCCGGTTGGAACCAGCACCCTCTTAGCAGCATTTTCAGGCACGAGTGTGCTGCTGTTTACAGTTGTTCCTGATGAGCCGGGCCGACGTGGATCAGAATCATCAAGAGTATAATAAATTATTCCCGCGGGAACTGTTAATGTTAAGCTGGCAGAAGATGAGATATGGCCACCATGTTGATAGACGCCATTAATGTTGAAGTTCGGCGCATCGACGTTCGGATACAGACCCTGAGATCTGAAATAGTTAAGGGCAATGGCTGTTCTGCGGGGGAAATAATCATTTAGCACATTGTTCTTCTCTGGTATCCAAAATTCGTTCTTAGTATAGAGATAATACGGACCGGAACTATATGAGTGGACGTCTCTACGATAATCGCCCCATCTCGCGGATTCGGCTATTACCGCCAGGTCTATCTCATTGGCATGCTTAGTCCAGCGCAGGATGTTTCGTTCAGGCGTCAGGGCTCCTCCATTGAACAAGTGCTTGTGCAGACGATCCGCAAACCTAATGCGGAACTCCTCGATATCAACAAGATAGTCGTACAAACCCGTAGGATCAGATACCTCTCTTATGCCTCTCTGGTTTACATTTTCGATCACGTGTTCGGCGTCCCAACTGTAGAAACGCCATGGTCTGCGCAGCGGCCCACCGCCGGCTGCTCGCCAGTTCGTGCCATATTTGACATCCATAGCACCAGCAAAGTATAACAAGATGGTCCAATCAATAAAGTTGTCCATATCAATTAACTGGCAAATCTGTTCCCAATTGCGGGTTCTTATGACCTGTTTCAATTCGAGCCAGGCATCTATGGTGCCATCCGAAACTGAGCCTGAATTTAAAGGGTCTGAGATTACATACGTGGGATCGCCGTTTATGGCATCGATGTTCTCTGCATCGCCGCCGTTATAGGCGGCATAATGGTCCGCATCCGGCCGCTCATGCAGGTTATACAGGCCCCAATACATACCGTTTAAGTACAGATGGACATAAAAGCCCTGGAGCGCATCTTTGTTGCCCATTTCAGTAAGGGAATCACGCATCCATGGCTCACGTACATACTGAGTGCGCTCGCGCTGGTCGCGTGCCCAGTGTGTCCAGGCATTATTGAAGAAACCGCGAAGATGGAGCGTATCAAAAGAATCCACAGGCCAATCGTCAAACAGGTCATAGTCAAGGCTGGTTGGCCCATAGATACCTCTGAATCGAAGGCTGAACGAGTGCTTTGGACACTTATGGGGGTGTCGGGAGTGCCCCCCTTGAATTCGCAGACCGCAGTTGACCTGGAATTCCTTTGAACCGTCGGGACAGAATAACTCAGCCGAGGTTGGTCTTTCCCATTCCAAATCAATGCCTTCCGCTAACGGATTTGTATAAATACCGATGAAAGGAGAGAACAGGTACTCTTCATCCGTAACAATTGAGATAGTCGGAATCGAGAGCATCGCCTCTCTCATCAGGCCGGCATAATCAGGATCATTATAAACTTGCGGATCCATTTCATAATCGGCCGGATATCCACTCCAAGAATCAGGATAGCCGGCATCCAGTGCTTGTTGCTGAGTTTGCTTGATCACGTCGTCAGTGAAAATATAGGTATGGGTATCAACATGGGATGGCTTCCAGCCGGACTTCATTGCGGCTGCTCGCAGACATGTGGTTGTGCTTATGGAGATAGGGCCGCTATAGACTCTGCCTGTTGGATTGCCAAAATCAGGATTGTATGGCTCACTGCCATCGAGAGTATAGTATATTATGGCACCTTCGGTTTCGGTAGTAATCGTGACAGAAAAAGGCGCATCATAAAAACCTCGCTTGTGGCTGAATTCGGGATCTGCTACAACATCTATATATCCGCCGTTATTTTCTCTGCCCGGTGTCGGAGCAGCCATAAACTGCAGGTTATCGGTGGCATCAGGATAGCGACCATAAGAAATATCTGAGGCCTGCTCAGCAAAGGTAATACTATCAATCAAGGAGCTGCCATCGCTATCGAACAGTCCAATCTCCTCACCGCCGGCGCTGAGCTGGAAGCTTGTGTGCATACCGGCATCGTCTGTATCATTATCAACCCATACCAACAGATATCCGTATGCCGGAATAACAGTTGCGGTGGGATTATTCATTGGAAACCGCCATTTGGTGGTTTCAGATAAATCATCCGTGAGGTACATGCCGCCTACATCAATAGCCGTGTTACCAAAGTTATAAATCTCAATCCAGTCGTCATACTGGAGTTGTGGGTCCTGGATAGTGCTGTTATTGGAGGCCATAAGCTCGTTAATGACCAGCGTTGTCCCCACCTGCTGCTGATTCACAGCAAACAGAGTAAAGCCGGCTATCAATAAATTCTTTATGAAATCCAACATATTCCAAGTCTCCTCTACAATTAATTTACCTACCGGGCGAAGGCGAAGCTGCCTGCCAGTTGGCTACATCATTGCCGTATTCCTCTGATACCCTGCGACTGAGTGACAATCCGCCGCCATCAGCCTCCACGGGCCACAAGTCCACTCCGCCGGGACAATCCTGCGGATGTGAGCCATCACTGTAATTTACCAGGTCCATCCGAATATAATACCTGTTGCCATCCCCATCAGCCTCAGTAGGCGTACCAAGCTCAGCCTTCTCTCCGCTGTTGCTCAACTGACCATCATAAGGACCTAAAACCCCCTTAGGGGGAACATCACTATACTTAAGAGCAAAAGCCGACAGGTCCTTAACTAACAACAGATACCCTCCAGCAGGTATCGTTACCGGCTCCTCAACAGGAAAAGTAAAGTCTATACCATCTGTAAACTTCCACGGTGCCAGCTTATCGTAATCATATAGAGTAACCGGCTCCGAGCTTATATTATAAAGCTCTACGTATTCCTCATTTTGATTGCCGGATGCAGGATTGTACATAATCTCGTTTATAACAACAGGACCTACCTTCGGATAGGCATTAGCAAGGCCGGGAGTGTTCTCACTCATTGCTACAAAATTAAAGTTATCCGTGCTGCTCTTGTAGTATCGGCCAAACGATACACCGGTCTGCGAGGCGCCAAAATCCTCCGACTGCCGGTATCCCGTCAATTCACCATCATGCGCTGAGGTTAGATACACCGTCTCACCATCCTCACTCAAGGCAAAAGGTGTATGACAACCAGGATTACTGACGTTACCAAAATGAAGGTCCTCATAGAAAACGATATAGCCATAAGGAGCTAACAGTGTTCTATCAGCAATCTCGTATTTGGTAAGATTAGGATCACTGTCACTGAGGAACCAGCCGCCGATATTGATTAGCTTGCCGGTAGTATTATACAGCTCTATCCAATCGGCAGCGAAAGCGTGGGAATGAGCCAGAACTTCGTTAATCACCACAGAACCGGGATCGGGAATATCGGTATCGTCCCAGCCGGGTGAGCCGCCGATATATGTACTGACCCGCCAGGAATCCTTCATGCCCCAACTGTTAGGGTCAGGATTGGAAGCATCTATTATGGTAAGAGAGTAACCTTGCCCATCGGTAATATTGCGCCAATTATCGCTGTAACTAAAGTCCAGTATCGTCTGTCCAATAGCATCCTCTAATTTTATCTTTTCTCCAGCATTATTCAGGCTTCCGGAATACTGGCCGGCTGTATTTATTTCTGTACCATATTGGGTAGTAAAGGCGGTTAGGTTTCTGACAACTACTATATATTGTCCTGGTGCAAGGTCTATATCAGGGAAGGTAAAGTTAATTCCGTTGGTGAATCTTACTAAATTCAGGTTTATGGTTTCTGTGCCGATGTTCGTCAGCTCAATGTACTCCTCATTAGGGTCGGTGCTGGGATTATACATAATCTCTGTGATACGCAGATTCTCTGTCACCGGGCCGACTGCAAAAGTCGCTTCGTTAAGTGCGCTCCAGGTGCTCCCATCCAATATTCTTGATTTTACGTGTGTGCTTTTGGTCAGCGTGACAGGCCCGGTATATATAACAGCATCAGGCGAAACCCCAGTGTCGCCTGGAGTACTAATTTGGCCTGCTACAAGCTCAGCAGAGATGATAAAATCGGAGCTGTTGGCTGAGACATTTAAGCCGTGAATAGCCAGGATATTCTCTCCTTGTCGCAGGGTATTGAGGTGAGCGGATATATCGAAAGATTCGAAACCTTCGGCTTCATGGTTGCCGTTTGCCTGGGAGTTCCAGGCAGGCGTTCCGATAAATAGCGTCCTCTGGACTTCGGTGCCGTTGATGTATGCGACGAATCCGTCATCATACCGCATATTAAGCATCATGAAATTAAATTCGCTCAGGCTGATGTCAACCGTAAAGGGGATACGGATGTAGCAGGATGTATTTCGGTTGTACATTTGTCCTCTGACGTCTATGTTGATAAGTGATTCGTAGCCTGAGCCTGCCTCGTAGCCGACTCCACCAGTGCCGCTGATCCAGGATGAATCATTGAATCTTAGGAAGTTTATCCAATCATTATTTATATCTTCGGTTGGCACTAACACTTTCTTAGCGGCATTCTCATCTACGAGGACAATGCTTGTGATAGTTTCAACTGACGAGCCGGGCAGACGCGGATCGGAGCCGTCGAGGCAATAATAGATAGTGCCCATCGGAGCCGTTATTGATAATCTGTCGGCTGGCCAAATTTGCCCGCCATGCTGATATGAGCCGTTGATATTAAAGACCGGCGCATCAATATTGGGATAAAGTCCGGCATTACGAAATTGCTGTACGACAATTCCAGAGCGTTGAGGCAGATATGTATTGAGAATCCAGTCCCGCTCGTTGTACCATTCCTGTTGTGTCAAAGGCATCTGATAGTGCTGGTCACCCCAGCGCGCCGACTCAGCAATCATAGCCATTTCAATCTCTGATGCCATTTTTGCATAACGAGTGATCAGCGACTCCGGCGTGAGAACTCCTCCGTTGAAAAAGAATTTATGCACACGATCGGCAAAAAGCATCCGATACTCTGCATTATTCTTAAGAGATTGGTGCGGCTGCCCTGCGTCAGAGAAATCGTTGTTCAGGGCGTTCTTGTAGAGTGGTGAGCGGTCTCGATTGTTACCCACAGTGTTTTCACAGTCCCAGTTGTAGAACTTGAAGCCGGTACTATTTTCCGAGCTATCTCGGCCGAGCCAGTAGTTTTTCCAGGGCCAGTCCCAGTTGCCGCCCCATAGGTTGACAACAAGATAGTCAACGTAGTTTGTAACATCCAGTAGATTTGGATAAACCGGATTCGGCGTACCATCGGGATTTTTGCCTTGCAGCTCCAGGTACGCTGCATAAGAGCCCTTGGCCCCGCTGCATTTGGCTAACATTTGGTACCAGGCCATAAAATTGCCGTTAGTGGCTTCGATACCGCCGGGGTAACCACCTTCGTGTATTGTGTCCCAGTCCTCGCTCTGGCCTCCGTAATAGCTGGCCGAAAAGGAATCATCTGGTCGCTCGCACGGATTGTATAGTCCCCAGTAGAGACCGTTTATATAGAGATGAACAAAGTTTCCACGCGCGCTGGCGTTTCCCGTAGCCAGTTGCAACCTTCTGCAGAACTCATCGCGTGTGTACTGCTCAGTGAGCCTGGCAGCATCCCATGCATAACCATCGTTTGCACCGCCCCGGAGAACAATTGTCTCGAAGCTGTCGACAGCATCGGCGCCAAAGAGCGGGAACTGTAGCTTGGTTGGACCATAAATCCCTTTGAACAGAAGTCGAAAAGAATGTTTTCTTGTCATATCGTTTCGTCGAAAGTAACCGCCCTGAATGCGAATCCCGCAGTTGACCTGAAATTCCTCCGTTCCGTCCGTATAGAGTAGCTCAACCGACGCCGGGCGTTCCCATGCAATCCCATTCTCGGTCGGATTGGCATAGATACCCGTATCCGAATCAAACAAGTCGTCGTTTTTCATCACAAGAGACATCGTAGGAATCGATAACATGGCATCTTTTATCAAGCTGCTGTAACGTGGGTCGTTTACAATCTCCGGGTCCATCTCGTAATCAGCAGGGGTCGAAAGCCAGTAGTTTGGAAAACCTGTGGGGCGTGCTGGCTGGTGGATTATATCGTCAAGAAAGATATAAGTATGGGTAACAACACTTGTTGGTTTCCAGCCAGGCTTGAAAGCCACCGCTCGCAGACATGTAGTTGTACCGATGGGAATAGGATTGCTATAGACCGTGCCTGTTGGCAAGTCAAGTTCAGAATTGTATGGCTCACTGCCGTCAAGGGTATAGAATATTGTGGCACCTTCGGTTTCGGTAGTAATCGTGACAGAGAAGGGTGAATCATAAAAACCTCGCTTGTGGCTAAATTCCGGCTCAGCTACAACATCTATGTATCCGCTATTATTTGCCCTGCCGGGAGTTGGAGAAGCCATAAACTGCCATGTGTCGTTGGCGTCTGGATAGCGACCGTAAGAAATGTCGGTGGTCTGCTCAGCAAAGATAATACTATCAATCAAAGAGCTGCCGTCAGTACCTGTGGCAGTCCTAGGGACTCCTAACGGAGAGCTATCGAACAAGCCGATCTCTTCACCGCCGGCATCAAGTTTGAAGTTTGCATGAAGACCTGGATCAGTAGTATCATTATCAGCCCATATCAATAGATAGCTGTGTGCGGGGATGGTAGTTAAATAGGGATTATTTGTTGGAAGCTGCCATTTGGTGGGTTCAGATAAATCATCCGTGAGGTACATACCACCTACATCAATAGCCGAGCTTCCGAAGTTGTAAATCTCGATCCAGTCGTCGTACTGGAATTGTGCGTCCTGGATAGTGCTGCTATTGGAGGCCATTATCTCGTTAATTACTAAAGGCGTATCATCAGCCGATAAGGCGAAATCAGCAAAACTAACTAAAAATACCATTATTGCAAGGCTGAGCGTTGAAATTCTTATAGAAACGAACACTTTTTTAGTTCCCTCTTTCCGTAGTCCTGAACTGAGGATTATCGGTCCTAAAATGAACTTACAGTTAAAACCCAACTATTTTAACATTTTTAGGGCTATGATTCAATACCTGTACTCTCGAATAAACTTAATACACAATATTGATGACGAAGTTCGAGTAGTTTATATTGCAATTGATCTAAATCTATGATTGATTTTTATTTTTATAAAAGCTTAGCTCGTCGCCGGAACGGTGACGTCTAAACTTGAGAGAGCGTGAATGAACACGATAAATGTGCGAAAAATTGACATCTTCGCGACTTTATCATGTATTGGTGTGCTGGCCTGCTGGTCGCTGGGCCCAATCTTTATAAAATACCTGACCGGCTATATCGATTCGTGGACACAAAATCTCCTGCGATATTCGGTAGCGTGTTTATTTTGGTTGCCATTTCTTCTAAAAGCGGTCAAGAGGGGGCAAATAGAGCCGAAGCTATGGCGAAAAGCGATTGTGCCGGCTGCAGCAAATATCGCTATGCAGAGCTTATGGGCTGCGGGCTTTTACTATGTTGGAGCGGCCTTTATGGCTTTAATATCAAAATCGTCCGTTATCTGGATAACCGCCTTTTCGTTGGTCTTTTTTGCTGATGAGAGGGGGCTGGTCAGAAGCAAGCGTTTTTGGCTGGGATTGGCGTTTTCTATAACCGGGGTTATCGGGGTCATTTATTACAAGCAGGACTTTGCTGCAAGCGGGACCATAACCGGCGTAATTATTGCTGTTGTATGTGCTTTTATGTGGGCGTTGTATGTCCTTTCTGCGAGAATCACCTTTAGAGATACCGACTCTCGCATCGGCTTTTCTATTATTAGCATATACACAGTGGTCGGCCTTTTTATGTTTGGGATTATCTTCGGCAGAATCGAACAATGCCTGAAAATGGGAATATGGCCCTGGGTGAGTATTGTGATTTCGGCGGTGACAGCCATAGCATTAGGGCATGTGCTGTACTATGCAGCGATGAAGCGCATCGGCGCTATGATCCCTGCTTTGGTGATATTAGCGCAGCCTTTTACTGTGTTTGCCATTTCCAGGGTCGTCTTTGGTGAATCATTAAGCAGTCTTCAGCTACTTTTTGGATTAGTTCTCCTCGCTGGTTCGGCTCTTGCAATCTATGCTCAGCAGCACTTAAAACGCAACTCGTGATTCGTGAATTGTGACATTTCTACATTGCATGTTTGATTCTTATCGGGCTTATATTTTTTGTCAACTTTTTTCTTGAATTAAAGAGAGAAAAAATGTATAATACTCTCAATTGGGGGTTCTGTAAGATTTCTGATCACGAACAAAAAGCGATTATCTTCTTTTTAGTTTTTAATATCTATTGAGTCAGCATCAAAGCCAAACAAAGACAGAAAAACGCTGACAATTCTTTTGGTGGGGTAAAAATGAAGTCACTAATTTTGATTTTTGCTTGTTTGATATTAGTTACTCCTTGCAAGGCAGTGGAAAAACAGGCCCGATTTATCGGGGCCGAACAAATCGTGCAGCCTTCGGCTCTGAGGCTCGGGCTCGAAGAGCGCATTAAAAGCCAGCAGGAGCGGCTAAAAGATATAAACGAGCTGGTTTTGAAAGAACGCCAGACAACTGAGAAATGGTACGCACGTCATCTGGCCGAGTTAAAACGGTTGGCAGCAAGGCGGGCTAAGCAGCTTATACTGTCTAAGAGGATGTTTTGGGCCGAGTTCGTAGAAATGAACAATCAAGTAACATACACAGATAGTTACTTTTCGAATGTGGTCCGGACCTTCGTTGGAGGTACAAAAGCATTTAAGCTGCGTGCTGCTCTGATGGATAGTTACTTTTTAGGTGTAGTTGCCGACTTATTGATGGATAATGATTTTCGCAAACTGCTTACGGAGTTAGCGGATGGTAGTGGTTACAATCCTCAAAGTTTTCTAATTCGCTCAGAAGCACTCAAATTGCTCCGCCTGGTAGAAGAATTTAATTTGGAGCGGATACGCCTTCAGGATAGAAGAAGCGCCAAATTGAGCGCATTAGCACAATGGGAAAAGGACATGAGAGCTGATGTGTTTAGAGTGGTGGGTGAAATAAAAACCCGGCCCCAGGCGCCGAGTTTGGGTATCGTGAACGTAATTAGTTATGAGGAAAAGGATGCAGTTTGTATGGTCGAGGGGGTTGATAAGATACTCAGAGCAGGAGATGCGATAGGCAATATTACGGTTGTGAAGATATATAAAAACCGGGTAGAATTTGCCAAAGAAGGCCAAAGATGGATACAAGCTGTAGGTCAGCCAGCTAATTCCACCTGGAGATAATTCTGATTAGAAAAAGTGAGGGGGCAAGATGAATCTGTTGCAGACCGAATGCGAAGAAAGAAATATTGCCGAATTAGAGACAACAAAATGCGACGAAAAAAAACGCACCGGGAAGGTATGTGTCATAACAAATGGATGCCCGGAGAACCGCATTGATTGCTCGCGGATGCAAAAGTTCCTGGGGGACAATGGCTGTACTGTTACAGCCGACATTAAAGAAGCTGACATTGTTGTTTTTAATGCCTGCGGACTTACTCATGTTACGCAGGAATATTCTATAAAGATAATAAAGCACATCCAGGCTCTAAAGAAACCGTCTGCTGAGCTGGTTGTATGTGGATGTTTGCCCAAAATCAATATGCCCCGCTTAAAGGAGGTCCATCAGGGTTTCACTTTTCAACATGAGATTGAGCAGCTAAAAGAAATAATAGAAACTCAAACCGATCCGCAGGATTGTTGCGCTAACCACCTGTCGCCGCGGGCACACGTGCCAACCATTCGAAGATGGCGTATTTCTGATTTTAAAAAGATCGCAAGTCTTATGTTAATAAAGGAAAAACTGACAGAATCCTATTACGACCATCTCGACAGAGAAATCAATGTCTTTCGTTCACATAGTTTCTGCATAAAAGTTTCAACCGGCTGTCTGAATACATGTGCTTATTGTGCGGTCAGGGTCTCTCGTGGAGAGCTGAAAAGCAAACCTATTGATAGAATAATAGAGGAATTCGAAGAGGGGCTGGCAAAAGGTTACAAGGAGTTTGCTCTGCTCGGAACCGATGTTGGTGCATACGGCAGAGAACAGGGCAAAACATTAGTTGACTTGCTTAGAGAGCTGACAAAGAGAGAAGGCGATTACACAATCAGGATTCGAAATATTCAACCGAGGTTTTTGCTTGAGATGTTGCCGGAGCTGCGAGAGATTCTCCGAAGCGGGAAAATATCATACTTCAGTTCAGCAGCTCAGTCTGGTAACAATCGAATCCTCGGACTAATGAGGAGAGGTTATAAAATAGAGGACTACAAAAAGGCGATTCTTAGCCTGAAGAGAGAGTTTCCGAAATTGCAGATTCGTACGCAGATTATGGTGGGTTTTCCAAGCGAGACAGAAGAGGAATTCGAGGATTCACTGAGACTGCTTGACGAGATAGATTATGATTTTGTTGAGGTTTATCAATTTCAGCCTAGGCCTAATACTGAGGCCGCGGCAATGAGAGACCAGGTTCCTGCGAAAATCAGCAGACGGAGATTCCATAAGGCGTACATGAAGGTAATATCCAATCTGAAGAAAAAAAGATATTAAATCACTCGTCTCGGCGTAGGCTTGCTGAGCCGGCGCAGGACGGTTTGTTTAGTTTCCTTAACTTCTTCATCTCGAAGGGGGGTTGTAGGGCATCGGCACATGCACAGAACACCCAAAAATTCGGGGCCTATACCGAATGAATCAGTATAGGCCCCTGAATTGATTCTATCGATCTCCTATTACTATTCCTCAGATAGAGGAATATACAGCCATATATCATCAATGTACAGCGTACCTGCGCCGCCGGGCTGTGTATTGGCTCTGTCGCCGACACCAATAGCCATACTCTTGACAGCCTGTAGATTCAAGCCTGTAAAGTCTGTCAGTGGAATAGACCACTGCGTCCAGCTTCCTATAGTCGTTGCAGCCGGGTCTGAATGCG
>Ga0315551_10002270_pt1 | contig 14143 bp, 18 predicted proteins | sample SalMarSW160290MG_FD_203678 | JGI IMG/M metagenome (GOLD analysis project Ga0315551, IMG submission 203678) | Salt marsh sediment microbial communities from the Plum Island Ecosystem LTER, Massachusetts, United States - Salt Marsh Sediment SW1602-90 ... | reverse complement strand
GGGTTTAAACCATTCCTCTGTAATTCGGGCTATGCCTAATATGCCAGCGCAAATTGGCGAGGGAATGACTATCTGGACAGCAACTGCTGAGACTGAACAGAAGCAAAAAGAGTTAGCTCGGACTGTATTGGGTGCTTTGGGTAAAGAAATTTATGTTACTGATGAGAAATATTTAGGTATGGCCACTGCTTTAAGCGGCAGTGGTCCAGCTTATGTTTTTCTTTTTATTGAAGCACTCGTAGATGCTGGTGTGCATATTGGCCTGCCTCGGGATATGGCCCAAGAATTAGTTATACAAACTGTGCTCGGCTCTACTCGCACTGTTGAGAAGACGGGCAAACATCCTGCTGATTTGAGGAACATGGTTACTTCGCCAGGGGGAACCACTACTGCGGCTCTTCTTCAGTTAGAAAAGGGGAGATTCCGCTCTCTCATTCTCGAGGCTGTGGCTGCTGCTTGTAAAAAAGCTGAACGCCTTTAAGAATTGTATTAAGATGGATTCACTTTTTGAATATCGCAACTGTCCCTGTTGTGGGCAAAATGATTTTGAGATTCTCTTTGAGTCTAATATGAAAGACGGTGATTTCCGAGAAACGATAGAGACTGTATATATGATACCTGGGGGGAAATATGGACGGCATGTCAAATGTCGGAATTGTCACCTCATATATGTAAACCCTATTGAGAAAGCGAGCAGAATCAAGGAAGGTTACTTCCAAATGGCAAGTATCGATGCCCCTATTATTCGAGAAAGTCGTTTGAGTTCTACCGAATCACAAGTAGGGCTAATTAAGCAATATAAGAATGGCATACGTCTTTTGGATATAGGCTGCGGCGAGGGTTTTTTTCTTTTTAATGCCTCCAAAGCTGGGTATACTGCTAAAGGGATTGAATTATCACAAGATGCGGCAGCATATGCGAGAAGGGAATTTGGCTTAGATGTAGAAGCAAAGCCCTTTGAAGAATTGCTATTCCCAGAGAACCATTTTGATGTAATTACTCTATGGCAAGTTCTGGAGCATGTCCCACACCCGCTCATGATTCTCAAAGAAGTCCATAGAATACTCAAGCCCGGGGGGTTGCTGGCAATATCAACCCCGGATATTGGAGGCATACCGGCAAAAATCCTCCGAAGAAGATGGTGGAATATAAGGAGGCTGCATATAAACCAATTTACCGCAAAGACCATTACGGACATACTGAATCGCGCTGGATTCAAGGATATATTCTCCACCGGTTATAAGGAATACATAACTTTATCCATGTTAGTTATACCACTGCTAAAACATTTGAAAGTGTATGAAAGAGCAAAAGCTCTATTTCATCCTAGCTCCACTTCAGGTAGAATCATGAATAAGTTAACGTTGGCATATCCATCAAGACTGGATAACTGTACAGTAATTGGTTTCAAATAGGAAGATAATAGATGGCAAATATTTCTCTATTTCAAGGGATTAAGCTTATCAGCGGGGGAATACATAGCTATATAGCTAACCGCCCCATAGTAGTTTCTTACGAGGTAACGCTTTCTTGTAACTGTAATTGCCGCCACTGTGACCTTGGGGGGTTCATAAAGGATGAAAAACAAATCAAACCAGAGGAATATGGAGCTTTAACTCAACGATTGAAGCCACTTGCAGCGCAAATTTCTGGTGGTGAGCCACTTCTACGCAAGGATGTAACAGCTATAGTCAAGGCTATCAAGCAAGCTGGGGTACAATACTTGATACTTGTTACCAACGGAGTGCTGCTGAATGAGAGCAATTATTTGCAATTACGTGAAGCAGGAGTGAATCAATTTTCCGTATCACTTGACTTCCCTGATGAGCGGCATGATGAATTTCGACAACGGCGGGGTCTCTATAAACGTTTGGAGCAAACTCTTCCCCGGCTGGCAAAGCTTAAGTTCCGGGATATTATCTTGAACACGGCTATAACTAAAGCCAATTTAAGGGAAATATTGCCTTTGGCAAAAAAGGCCGCTGAGTGGGGTGTAGATATATCGTATAGTGCATATAGTGCACTACGAACAGGGAATAAGGACTATTGCCTCAACAATGAAGAGGATTTGAGATTTTTACGCCATACCATTAACGAACTAATAACGTTAAAAAAGCAGGACACTCATCTAACTAACCCAGAACTCACGCTCCTAGATACTTTGAAATTCTTTGAACAAGGCTACATGCCAGATTGTAAGGCCGGCATAAGATTTCTTGTCGTAATGCCTGACGGGAGCCTGGTTCCCTGTTCACTACACCGCAATAAATACGCTACTCGCAAAGAGATGATAGAAAAATTTTCCCGGACTAACCGATGTGGTGATTGTTACGTCGCTATAAGGTCATATAGTGAGATGTCATTTTCGAGTCACGTGAAAAATCTCCCTAAGTACATCCAGCAAATGATTCTTCACTGAGAGATATTTACTAACCGCTCTTGGGAGCTTATCGAACCATGAGCGGGTACTCAAGATTAAATTATTTCACCCTTAGGCACGCTCAGGATGAACGCATTATTAAACGAATACTTTTCGCTGAAATATTTGACAAGCCTTATCTTAAGTGACGTCTGGAGTCTTACCGGGATGTAGCTTGTGCCATTTCTCCAGCAATTGCTCCCGTGTTTCCTTGTAAGCAGAATCAGGAATACAAGCATCCACCGGGCAAACTTCAACACATTTAGATGATTCAAACCAGCCGACACATTCAGTGCATTTATCAGGGTCAATAATATAAATTTCTTCCCCCTCAGTTATAGCCTCATTTTTACATTCTGGTTCGCAGGCACCACAACTAATGCACTCCTCGGTAATTTTGTATGCCATCTTTCTGTTACCTCCTTAATTTTTAGCTCCTAATTTTACATTTTACCATTACCAGTGGCAAGCTCAATAGGCGTAGAAAACTTTTCCCTTAGGGCTACAGCCACGTGGTCAGGAACCATGCCTTCAAGACAGCCTCCTAAATTAGCCACTTCCTTGATCAGGGAAGAGCTAAGAAATTGATACTGCGAGCTAGTCATCAAACAAAGCAGCTCAATATCTGGCGCCAGCTTTCTGTTCATCAGCGCCATTTCAAATTCCCGTTCGAAGTCAGAATTTGCTCTCAAACCACGTATCATAACCCTTCCTCCTACCTGACGTATAAAATCTACGCTCAGCCCTTTGAAAGCTTTAACATGGACGTTGGACATGCCCGTTATCGCTTCTTCTACTAACCTTACCCTTTGTTCCAGAGGAAAAAGCGGCTGTTTAGCAGGATTCTCATAGATGCCGACAATTAGCTTACTGACCAGATCTGCTGCTCGTTCAATAATGTCCATGTGCCCGTAGGTGAGGGGGTCAAAGGTGCCTGGATAAACTGCTACGACCATAGTTAAACCTCCTTTTGGTATATGAAAATAAAAGTGTCACCGTAGCGGCGTTGTGCAACAAGATGGAGTCCATCATAGTCAGAATTTAAAGGGAAACGGTTTGCGTGGCAAAGCACGATTGTAGAGTTTTCCCCCAGCAATTCCGACTTGGCTAGATTCATTAATAAATTATTTGTAGAAGGGGCAGAGTAAGGTGGGTCTATTAAGATAATGTCATAGCTATTGTTAAGGAAGGCAAGTGCTTTGCTCACACTACAACAGTAAATGTGAGTCCGGTGTAGTTGCCCTATTTTCTCTAAGTTGCTTCTGATAATGTCACAGCAACTTTTTCTATTGTCAACAAAATCGACCCATTCTGCCCTACGGCTCAGAGCTTCTATACCCAGAGCACCACTGCCGGCGTATAAATCAAGAACCTGACGCCAATTGGTAGTTCTATTCTCCAAAATAGAGAATATAGCTTGCTTTACTACACTGGTCGTAGGTCTAATGGACCGCCTCGATAGAGTTTTTAAACGAATTCCCTTTACTTTACCACCAGTGACCCGCATTTCTAATAACCTTCAATAATAATTCCGTGGTATTATAGTATATTACCATTATATCGTTTAGTTCAAGTAAGCCAGGCTTGTTGACGGAACGAGTAGTATGTTCTATACTTTAGTTTAAAACTGCGAATAGGATTGAAATGAGCACAGGATTTGAAAGGTTTTCTGAAGGAGCTCGTAGAGTGCTGACTCGGGCACAAGGAGAGGCACAACGCCTGGGTCATAATTACATTGATACTGAGCACATATTATTGGGGATAGCAGGAGAGGAATCGGGGATTGCGGCCAGAGTTTTGAGTAATTTTGGTATCTCTGTTAGCAAGATACAAGCAGCTGTAGAATTTGTAATTGGAAAAGGAGAGCGTCGAGCTACTAAGGGAGAAGTTGACCTTGCTCCCCGGGCGAAAAGAGCGATCGAGTTTGCTGTGGATGAGGCACGTCGTCTTAATTCCAGCTATATAGGTGTTGAACATCTTTTGCTCGGATTACTGCGCGAAAGCGAGGGTGTAGCTTTTAGCGTTTTAGAGAGTTTTGGTATTACCTTGGAGCGAACGCGTGATGAAGTCAATCGAGTTGCTAAGCAGGAAGCTGTGCGAACTCGTACCACCGGTCGCGCTGCCACACGCACACCGACCCTGGACCAACTTGGGACCGATTTAACTGCCCTAGCCCGGGCGGATAAACTTGACCCTATTATTGGTCGTAACAAGGAGATTGAACGGATAGTTCAAATACTGAGTCGTCGTACTAAAAATAATCCCGCGCTTATAGGTGAAGCAGGTGTAGGCAAAACAGCTATTGTTGAAGGGTTAGCACAGCGCATAATAGCCGGGGAGATTCCTGAAATATTACAAGGCAAGAGAATAATTGCATTAGACATAGGTGCCTTGGTAGCGGGAACAAAATACCGTGGTGAATTTGAGGAAAGGCTGAAGAGGGTTATTGAGGAAGAGAAAACTGCCGGTAATTGCATCTTATTTATTGATGAAATGCAGACTATTGTGGGTGCCGGAGCAGCTGAAGGTGCAGTTGATGCCTCTAACATCCTGAAGCCTTCGTTGTCGCGTGGCGAGATTCAATGTATTGGCGCCACTACCTTGGACGATTATCGCAAATATGTGGAAAAAGACCCAGCTTTGGAACGGCGGTTTCAACCTGTCTTGGTAGCCGAACCTACTATGGAAGAAACCCTGGAAATATTGCGGGGTATTAAACACAGATATGAAGAATTTCATCAACTGGACATAAGCGACGAAGCATTGCAGACAGCAGCTACGCTGGCCACCAGATATATAGCAGACCGTTTTTTGCCTGACAAGGCTATTGATTTGATAGATGAAGCTAGTTCTCGAGTACGCATTAAACGGGGGAGCGCCCCCATTGGCTTAACTGAGGCAAGAAAGGCCTTGGAAAGTGTACGCAAGGAAAAAGAAGCAGCTATCGTAGCTCAACAATATGAGTATTCCGGTGAGTTGCGTGATCGTGAGCTTCAGCTAACGGAGAGAATTGAGACCATGGAGAAGGAGTGGCAAGCTAAGCAGGAACAAGGTCGACCTGTAGTTAATTCAGAGGATATTGCTGAAGTAGCCAGCATGTGGACGGGCATCCCTGTGATAAAGTTGACTATCGATGAAACCAGCCGTCTTTTACAGATGGAAGAGGCTCTACACCGCCGTATAATTGGCCAAGATGAGGCCATAAATACCGTGGCTAAAGCGGTAAGGAGGGCTCGAGCCGGGTTAAAAGACCCGAGGCGTCCCATTGGTGTCTTCATCTTTTTGGGCCCCACTGGAGTGGGTAAAACTGAATTGGTAAGGGCCTTGTCCGAGTTCATGTTTGGTAGTGAAGATGCTTTGGTCAGGCTTGACATGTCGGAGTTTATGGAGCGTCACACTGTAGCTCGCTTGGTTGGAGCACCACCAGGTTATATTGGTTATGAGGAAGGTGGTCAATTAACCGAGGCAGTAAGGCGGAAGTCCTACTGTGCTATTCTTCTCGATGAAATTGAAAAGGCGCATTATGATGTATTTAATATCCTGCTCCAGATTTTTGACGATGGTCATTTGACCGATGCCAAAGGGCGAAGGGTTGATTTTCGTAATAGCATCATAGTTATGACCAGCAATGCTGGTGCCGAGCTTATTAAGCGTGATATGAGCATCGGTTTTGCTGCCCATATAGATGGCGAGGGCAAACAGCAAGTAGAATACGAGAAAATGAAGGAAAAGGTGTTAGGAGAGATGAAGAAGGCTTTCCGTCCCGAGTTCCTTAACCGCATTGATGCTACGGTCGTGTTCCACGCTTTAAACAAAGAGCATATTCGCCAGATTGTTGACCTAATGCTTAACCAAGTTGCCACTTCCCTTGAAGAGAAGAATATTACTTTGGAAGTAACCGATGAAGCTAAGAATTTTATAGGCAACAAGGGTTATGACCCTGTTTTTGGAGCCCGCCCCTTGCGTCGCACTATTCAGAATCTGGTCGAGGATCAGCTCTCCGAAGCTTTGCTGCGTGGTGAATTCCTGCCTGGAGACACGGTGATTGTGGATTGTGCCGAGGATAAAATTGCCATGAGACCCTTGGTTAAGGATGCTGTATAAATATGGCTCAAGAAATAATCGAGGCGCCACTACCCGGGAAAATAATACGTGTTGAGGTAACCGTGGGGAATACAGTTGAGGAGGGTGGCGTGATTTGCACCATAGAAGCTATGAAGATGGAAAATCCTATATTATCTCCAGCAAAAGCCTCAGTTATAGAAGTGGCAGTTTCACCGGGGCAGGTAGTTAAGACCGGGGAAAAGATAGCCGTTATCGAGTATTAGGCGTCTTGGCCAGGGGACTTGAAATCTAGCAATCAGGGCAAATCCAAATTCAAAAATGTTTTCATTTGTCAGCAATGTGGCAAGGAAAGTACCAAGTGGTTAGGACGCTGCCCTGATTGTCAAGCATGGAATAGCTTCGTAGAAACTAGGGTTACTTTATCTCGTACTCCCAGCCAGCTTTACTCTAGAGTAAATAGACCTCAGGAACTTTCCCAAGTAGAGAAGGGTGACTTTCCTCGCTTCCACCTTGGTTTTGCTGAAGCAAATCGAGTTCTGGGAGGTGGTTTAGTTCTAGGCTCTCTGGTGCTTGTTGGTGGCGAGCCGGGAATAGGCAAGTCTACTCTTTTACTCCAGATTTCGGCGATGGTGGCTGAGAATAATAAAGTTGTCGCCTATATCTCAGGTGAAGAATCTATTAATCAGATTAAACTTAGAAGTGAGCGCCTCGGTATAGGGGGCAAAGGGATATACTTTCTCTCTGAGCCTGATTTAGCTGCCGTACTAGAATGCTTGGAAGGACTTTCTCCTGGATTAGCGATTATCGATTCCATTCAGACTATGTATTTAGAGGACGTAGCTGGAATGCCGGGCAGTATTTCTCAGGTGCGGGAGTGCACTTGGAGGTTAGAGAGGTGGGCGAAACAGAATAATGTGCCCCTGTTAATCACTGGGCATGTGACCAAAGAAGGTGCCATCGCAGGTCCAGGAACGCTGGAACACATCGTTGACGTAGTGCTTTACTTCGAAGGCGAACCATTTAGTAGTTATCGAGTGCTACGCAGCGTAAAGAACCGTTTCGGCTCCACTCATGAGGTGGGAATATTTGAGATGAGCGATAGGGGACTCATAGAGGTAGGTAATCCCTCTCAAGTTTTCTTATCCGCATATAAGGATGGAACTATGGGCTCAGTGGTGGTGCCCACTCTTGAAGGCAATCGCCCTTTGTTGGTAGAGATTCAAGCTTTGACTACTCCTAATAATTTTACTCCACCGAGGCGCATTGCTAACGGCATTGATTTTAATCGGCTATTGTTGATAATTGCTGTTCTTACTAAGCGTGCCGGATTAAAGCTTTTCAACCAGGATATTATAATAAATGTTACTGGCGGCTTAAGGGTCAATGAGCCAGCGGTTGATTTAGGAATCGCCTCAGCCATTGCTTCCAGTTTTCGTGATGCAAAGCCGATTTCAGGCTTGGTTGCTTTAGGAGAGGTGGGGTTGAATGGAGAGCTCAGAGGGGTATCACATGTAGGAAGAAGAATCGCTGAGGCTGTCAGATTGGGCTTTAAATCCTGCCTTATGCCTAGGCTTACCTCCACAATTGCAAGCGAAGTGAAGCAATCCTTTCACTCTGCGGACATTCAACTAATCGAAGTTAGCTCTGTGGCTGAGGCTCTGAGGCGGGGACTTATAAGGGAAGGTAAAATGCAAAATACAAAGGGCAAAAATACAGAGCAAGAATAAGAAAAGGAGGTTTTTGCACTTTAATTTTTATCTTTGACTTTTTAATTTCAGGTCAAGTTTAGAGCTTTTCCTTGTTGAGAAGCAAGGCAATGAATAAAGGTAGCAAGTTAGGTGTGATTATAGTCGCTGCCGGAACTAGCCAGCGGATGGCGGGTATAAATAAGCTCTTTGCTCCTCTGAGGGGGAAACCTTTACTGGCTTGGTCCGTGGATACTTGTCAGAGGTACAGCTTGGTTCAGAAGATAGTCCTGGTATTGAATGATGAGGATTTGGCTCGGGGGCAGAAATTGAAAAAAGAGAGAGGCTGGTCTAAAGTTACTTTATGCACGGGCGGCACACGGCGACAGGATTCGGTAAAGGAAGGGCTAAAGCAAATAAGGGATTGTGATTTAGTTATGATTCATGATGGAGCTCGGCCTTTCTTGACTCCAGATTTGATCGAGGATGGCCTGAAGATAGTTGGGGAGATTGTGGCTGCTGTAGCCGCAGTGCCAGTTAAAGATACTATCAAGCTTGCTGCTGATGAGAGATTGATTGGGAAAACCCTTCAGCGTGACAGGTTATGGGCAGCGCAAACCCCACAGATATTTAGCTTTGATGTGATAACCAGGGCTTATGAGAACCTTGCAGCAGAGGTTACCGATGATGCCACTGCGGTGGAACGCTTGGGACACAAGGTGCAGCTTTATATGGGCGATTATAAAAATATAAAGGTGACCACAACTGAAGATTTGGAATTGGCACGTATCATCGCAAGAAAATGGAAAGAGAAGAATTAAGAGTCGGCATTGGCTGTGACAGCCACCCCTTGGTTTCGGGGCGAGGGCTAATTTTGGGAGGCGTCGATATCCCTTATGGCAAGGGCTTGTCGGGTTGGAGCGATGCTGATGTGGTAGTTCATGCCATAATAGATGCTTTATGTGGCGCTGCCGATCTGGGCGACATCGGTACTTTATTCCCTTCTCAGGAACCGGAATATAAAGATATCTCAAGCTTGGTTTTGTTAAGCAAGACCGGTGAACTGCTTAAAGCTAAAGGATTTAAAGTAGTCAATATCAATGCTACCATCATAGCACAAAACCCGAAGCTTTCCCCTTTCATCCCTGAGATGAGAAGACGCATAGGTCAGGCTTTAGGCATAGATTCAACACAGGTAACGATCAAAGCCACCACCACCAACGGTCTGGGCTTCATCGGCAGGGAAGAAGGAATAGCTGCCCAGGCTGTGGCTTTAATCTGGGAAAAAGGACTGTCTGAAAACTAGGAGAGGAATGAAGGAATCCGTTCCTTCAGGTAGAAGCTGAGGGAGGGGACTCCCTTAAGCCTCAAACTCTTCGGTTACCACCATCTCGTAGCTGGGCTTGCCCTCTTTCCAGGAAATTACAAATTTAACCTGCTTGCCTTCTACTAAGTATCTTTCGCTTTGGCTGCGGAGCTTTTTGAAGTTCATTGATTCCAGGAAGGCTTTAAGAAGCTTGATCCTCTCCTCAAGTTTTTTATCCTCCTGCCCACCTTCCATATATTGGTTTACTAAATTCCAGAATTCCTCTCTGGCTGTAGTTTCTATACAGTGGGAGAGGCTGGGAAAAAGTTCAATGCCATCCATATTTTAATTTGTATCACCAACTGGTGGCTATGGTCAAAATTTGACAAATTTGACAGGGTCTATTATCATTATTATTGACATATGTTCAAAATTCGTAGCGAAACGAGGTGATTTTTAATGGCTAGGCCAGAAAAGTTGCGATGTGTTGCTCAGTTACCGAATGTAGGCTTTTTCAGGCCGGTGGGGATTCCGGCAAATACCTTGCAGGGTGTTCGCCTTTCACTTGAGGAGCTTGAATCTATCCGCCTTAAGGATTTGGAGGGACTGGAGCAAGAGGAATGTGCGCAGCAGATGCATATTTCCAGGCCGACGTTCCACCGCATATTGGAATCAGCTCGGAAGAAGCTGGCTGATGCTCTGATTAATGGCAAGGCAATCCAAATCGAAGGGGGCAACTTTGAGCTCCCCCAGCGTCGCTTTAGATGTGGCAACGATGGACATGAGTGGGATGTGCCTTTTGAGGCAATGGCACAGAGGCTTCCTTTGTCTTGCCCGGTGTGCTTCAGTGGGAATGTCCAGCCCATGCCTTTGCCTCCATTTGCTGCGGGCAGAGGATATAGCAAAGGATTTCGCGGTGGCAGGCGATGGTGAAGAAATAAAAGGAAAGGAGGTAATGGAGATGCCGTTTAGAAATGGAACTGGACCGATGGGACTAGGGCCAATGACTGGAAGGGGCATGGGCTTCTGCGCTGGTTTTAGCAGGCCAGGCTTCGCCAGCCCAATGCCTGGTTACCCACAACCTTACGGGTACGCTCCCGTAGCGTCGACGTGGCCTAGGTGGGGCTATGGCTTTGGTCGTGGATTTGGTCGTGGCTTCGGTCGTGGTTGGCGAAGATGGGGACCTTATGGATATCCTGGCTGGTAAATTTTAGAATTTCTTAAGGAGGTGATAAAATGTGGCCCTGGTATGGATTCTGGCATCCGTGGGCATGGCATGGGTATAGAATGCCTTACTGGTATCACTATGGAGGCTATGGCTATTCCTGGGGAGCTATACCCAAGGAGGAAGAAATAGCTATGCTTGAAGAACAGGAAAAATCTCTGACTAGCGAATTGGACGGAGTGAGAAAGAGGCTTGAAGAACTTCGGAAATAGAAAGGAGGTGAAAAATGCCTAATGGATATGGTAGAGGATTCGGAAGAGGGGGAGGGGGAGGGGGAGGGGGATTCGGATTTAGAGGAAACTCTCCTCCCTGGCCTTATGTTGGTATAGGAAGGGGAGGATTGCCAAGATGTGGTTATTTCCTCAGCGGAGCTGGAGCTGCAGGAATGCCTGCCCCGCCGGGTTATCCCTCTTATGGCAATCCTTGGGCTACGCCTTATTATGGAGAAACGGCTTATCCTGGAGCTACACCATATGGTTATGCCGGAGCACCTATGGGGACAATACCAGGGGCAGATCCCTATGCTCCGCAGATGACCCGGGAGCAGGAATTAGATTTCCTGAGAAGCCAGGCTGAGGCAATAAAGGAGCAACTGGAGCAAATAGATGCTAGAATAAAAGAACTGGAGACAGACTAAACTGGAAAGAGGTGCATCATGAAAATTGCAATATCAGCAACAGCTCCTAGTTTAGATGCTGAGGTAGAACCCCGTTTTGGCAGGTGTCAATACTTCATCATCGTTGACCCCCAGAGTACAGAGTTTGAGGCCTTGGATAACTCCAATGCTATGGCTGCTGGTGGGGCAGGTATCAGCACAGGCCAGATGATTGCCAGCAAAGGGGTGGAGGCCGTGCTCACGGGTAATTGTGGGCCTAATGCTTACCAGACCCTTTCTGCAGCGGGGATTCAAGTAATTACCGGTGTTTCGGGCAAGATAAAAGACGCTATTGAAGCCTTCAAAGCAGGTAAGTTTCAATCAAGCACTCAACCCAGTGTAGGCAATCATTATGGAATGGGAGGGGGTATGGGGGCCGGTATGGGTATGGGGCGAGGTATGGGTAGAGGAATGGGTAGAGGCATGGGAATGGGAATGGGGATGGGAATGGGGATGGGGCCAGGAATAATGCCTCAAGCAGCGCCTCCAGCAATGAGCCTAGAGCAAGAGATAGAAATGCTCAAATCTCAAGCTCAGATGCTGGGCCAACAGCTAAATGAAATCCAGCGCCGTCTTGAAGAGCTGGAGAAAGGGAGCTAAGCTATGCCAATCTATGAATACCAGTGTGTGCACTGTGGGCAGAAATTTGAAGTTCGCCAAGCTATTGGTGAAGATGGCTCTAGTGTGAGTTGTCCCAAATGCCATGCTGGTGACCCCAAAAGACTCATTTCCTCATTTTTTAGCCGCGGTTCAAGTGGAACCGAACCCTCAGAGGCGAGTTGCCCAACTTGTAGTTCTGGACTCTGTGGGCTGCCGCCGATGGGGTAAAGCAAAACCAATTTTCGGCGGAGGTGAATTATGCCTAGAGGAGATGGCACAGGCCCTTATGGGCAAGGTCCGGGAACTGGCAGGGGATTAGGACGTGGTGGAGGTAGAGGCAGAATGGGTGGAAACCGCCCTGGCGCAGGTCCCAGTGGGAATTGCGTGTGTCCTGCTTGCAGGACAAAGATTTCTCACGAGGCAGGCGTTCCTTGCTATGATGTGAGTTGTCCCAAGTGCGGTGCCAAGATGATTAGGGAATAGGATGATAATATCTGTTGCCAGTGGTAAAGGTGGCACAGGAAAGACGCTGGTGGCTACCAGCTTAGCCATTTCTCTGATTGATAACTATAAGGTTCAACTACTGGACTGTGACGTAGAGGAGCCAAACGCTAATATTCTTCTGCATCTAGCTGTGAACCAAAGTCAACCCGTGTATATTCCCATCCCCAAGGTGGACGAAGCGAAATGCACTTATTGTGGCAAATGCGCTGAAGTTTGCGCCTATAATGCCATCGCTGTGATTAAGGACAAAGTACTTGTTTTCCCCGAATTGTGTCATGGCTGTGGAGCATGTTCTTACTTGTGCCCTGAGTCTGCTATTACTGAGGAAGGAAGAGAGGTGGGGATAGTCGAAAGAGGCGGTTCAGGGAATTTGGAATTAATTCAGGGGAAGCTTAACGTTGGTGAAGCAATGGCTCCGCCCGTAATCAGGGAGGTAAAGAAATATGCTGACCCTGCAAATATAGTAATCAATGATGTTCCTCCGGGAACTTCTTGCCCTGTAGTAGAGGCAGTAGAAGGGAGCGATTTTTGTCTCCTCGTGACCGAGCCTACTCCTTTTGGGCTAAATGACCTTTCACTGGCAGTGGAGGTAGTGAGAAAGCTGGGTATTCCATGTGGAGTGATAATTAATCGTGTTGGAATAGGAGGCGAGGAAGTTGAGCAGTATTGTCATCGAGAAGGGATACCAGTTTTGTTGAGAATTCCTCTGGATAGAAAGATCGCCATGCTCTATTCCCAGGGGATCCCTTTAATAGAAGGGATGCCTCGGTGGCGTGAGGATTTTCTCAAACTTTTTCAGGACATCAAAAATATAATTGCTGCTAAGTGGGCGGCGAAATGATGGACTGGCAAGAAGTTGCCATAGACGGCGAAACACACCTCAAAAGGCTAGTGGATATGTATAAAGAGCTAGGTTTTGAAGTTCGCCTGGAGGAAGTTAAGCCTGAAGAGGTTGAGCAGTGCACTCAATGTTTGCAGGAGAGGGGGGAAAGGATATACCGAGTCCATGCCCGACGCAGGCAGGAAGCCAGGGATAAATGAAAGAGATTGTGGTTCTTAGCGGTAAGGGGGGGACTGGGAAGACGTCCATGGTAGCATCATTCGCAGCCTTAGCCCAAAATAAGGTATTAGCTGACTGTGATGTTGACGCTGCCGACCTCCATCTCCTTCTTAAACCAAAGGTTAAGGAGGAAAAGGAATTCTGGAGCGGGCAAGTCGCTTTTATCGACGAAGATAAGTGCACAGAATGTGGCTTATGCCAGGAGTTGTGCCACTTTGGAGCCATCAAGGATTTTAAAGTTGACCCTATTTCTTGTGAAGGGTGCGGCTTCTGCTACCAAGTCTGTCCTGTTGATGCCATCACTATGAAGGACAGCATGAGTGGGCATTCGTTTATCTCGGAAACCAAATACGGTTATTTATGCCACGCCAGGTTGGGTATTGCCCAGGAAAACTCGGGAAAGTTGGTGGCGCTAGTGCGGCAGAACGCAAAGCTCATCGCCGAGAGAGAAAATTTAGACTACATCATCACCGATGGTCCTCCGGGCATAGGCTGCCCGGTTATCTCCTCGCTATCGGGTGCCAGTCTGGCATTGCTGGTGACCGAGCCCACGCTATCAGGTATTCATGACCTTGAGCGTGTCATTAGCGTTTGCCGCCACTTCGGCATTCCTGTTTTAGTTTG
>Ga0315551_10002269_pt1 | contig 14155 bp, 15 predicted proteins | sample SalMarSW160290MG_FD_203678 | JGI IMG/M metagenome (GOLD analysis project Ga0315551, IMG submission 203678) | Salt marsh sediment microbial communities from the Plum Island Ecosystem LTER, Massachusetts, United States - Salt Marsh Sediment SW1602-90 ... | reverse complement strand
ATCATTCCCGCCAAGCTCCCTATAGCTCTCACCGGAGATTTTAAATCGTGAGCGGCTATATAAGCAAACTCTTTAAGCTCCCGGTTTGCGATAGTGAGTCTTTCGACGGCTGCGGCTAATTCAGCAGTCCTTTCTTTTACCTTTACTTCGAGTTCATCGTGTGCATGTTGTAGTTTTTCTTCGGCCAGTTTGCGCCTTTCTATCTCAATCTTCAGGTCATCATTAAGTTCTTCAAGTTTAACCATTAGCTCGGCTGCATATGCATTAGCCTTGGCAACGCTTTCAGACTGCTGGCGAAGTTCTTCAAGTTCTTTATGTAAAAGCTTATTTTCAGCTTCGAGAGCAGCTAAGTCGATTATGTTGCCGCTGTTATGTGATTTAGGATTTGTATCAAACATATATAGCTACCTTTTTTCATCAAGCTGTCACAGTCTCCATTTAAAATACAATAGTTTGAATCGAATCTCGTGATGCACATATAGCCACTTCAGTAAGCCCTATATAGGGAAATTTGGAAGAATCATCGTGGTCTGCATGAGTTATCAAATTACAACCTTTTGCACAGGTGGAACACAGATAGATGTCGGTATCACGCTCAATTAAAATATTCATATATTCCCTGACCGAATCAAGCCCATTTACCTTTTTATACGCTGCTTGTTCTTTATCTGTTGACCAGACAACTCCGTTTAGGACTAAAATGACTTTCACGCTTATATCCGAAATAACCGCAGATACTGCAAATGCAAACCCTAACGCTGCGTGAGAAATATCCTCCGGACCGCGAGTTATCATAACCTGCAATTCATGTTTTTTCTTCTCAGTCATCAACCGCTCCTATATAAAAAGTGTTATTTTTGAGTCACTGGCGTCAGCTAAGTATGTCGTCACGCCGCCATAATCCAATCCATCTATCAGCTCTTCTTTGGTAATTCCCATTACCTCCATTGACATCTGACAACCAACCATTCGGATATTCATTTCTCCTGCCAGGGCAATCAGATCAGGTAATGTCTCAACATTCTTCTTTTTCATTACATATTTGAAAAAGGCTGCGCCCATACCGAGCATATTCATTTTTGAGGTCCCTACATGAGCAGGTCCCGAAGGAAGCATAATGCCCATCAGTTTCTCTGTAATGGACTTGCCCTTTAAAACAGTTTTTTTCTTAAGTGCTGCAAGGCCCCAGAAAGTAAAATACATTGAAACGTCCATCCCCATTGCCGCAGCACCGGTCGCTATGATAAATGCGGCAATCAGCTTGTCCATATCGCTACTGAATACCACAACTGTAGCACGATTTCTTGTCTGAGATTTATCTGAGCAGCAGTTTTTTAGAGCTTGCTCTATTTGTGTCTGGAGAACATCAAATTTCTCGGTCACTTTGGTTGTGACGGCCTTATCAATATAATTGAGCATAGCAGGATCAACTTCTGTCAGATTTTCTAAATCTTGTTCACTCATATACTTTTCCTTAACCGCATTTTCTTATTATTGCCTGTTGTACTTGCCCGTTATTGGTAAGGTCTACTATTTCATGGCCCATTTTCTGCACCCATGCTTTAAGATCTGCCTTGAATGCCATATCAGTTGCTTCGACTGATAATGTTTGCCCCGGAGACATTTCCTTGATTGCCTTGCTAATCCGTACAATTGGTATGGGACAATTCAGCTCTTTGCAATCTAAATGCTTATCAGCCATTTTCTTTTCTCCAATTACTTCTTTTATACGTCAGAACGTATATGCTAAACCCATGCTCATGGAGTATTGAGACATCTCGGTCTCGGCACTATCTATAAACTGAGCAGAATTTGCTGTATTAAACGAAACCTTTGGTGCATACATGAAACTAAGATTTAAAGTCAGATTCTTCTTTAACTTGATCCCCAAGCCGGTAGTAATGTGATGTTCAGCAATAGCAGGAAAAGAAATATTTTCAAAGGCTCGACTCGAATCCAATGGATTTTTACCATAATTGTATCCTGCTCTAAGTGTAACTTTTTTATTAAGGTCATATTCAGCACCGACCTTGTAAACAATCTGTTCGTCCCAGTTCATATTCCATGCAGTTGCTCCACTTCTGTTTTTTGTATAAACTGGTTTATTCTTGCCGTTGGTTTGGGGCCAGTCAATCCAAGAAACATCGAATGCCAGTCGAAATTTTTTGCTAGGCTTTATACCTAAACCGAAGGTGAAACTTTGAGGCTGGTCAAAGTCCATCTTGTCTCTGCCACCGGATGTATCGAACCTAAAATCAGTAAAACGTTGTTTGCTTTCATAAGCAAATCCAAGAGCAATTTTATCAGTTGCGTCGTATAGTGCGCCTACTGTAAATCCGATTCCGTATGCTTTACCGTCATCATGAGCAACTTCCGCAACCGTGCCTGCTTCGTACTCCATTGTGGCATAGTCGAGATTTAACGCTGCACCAATTGAAAGCTTATCGTTGACAGAGTAAGCTATTGCCGGTGCGAATTTCATAAATTGATACTCGGTATAGGTTTTGTTGAGATAGAGGTTTTTTTTGTAATCAACTCCCATCCCACAAATACCATAAGCCCCAAGTCCGAAGGTAAACTTTTTGTCTATTGGTAAGACTAAACCAAAGGCAGGTATAAAACTGGGACTGCTATCTGAAGAGATATTTACATTGTCATTCGTAATCATGCCCGCTGTGCTGTGGGCTTTATAGCTAACATCCGGCACGAAATATGTTACACCAATATCCAAACGCCTGTTAAATTTTACCATACCTGCTGGGTTTGTTATTATCACAGCTGAATCCAGAGGTAATCCTACATTTGCCCCCCCCATAGACCTTTGAACAGGACCAACACCAATGACCTTCATGCCATTGGTTGCATTGGCTATAGAGGTTAATCCAGCTACCATACACAAACACATCATTACTTTCTTCATTTATTTCATTCCATATTTGGCAAGCACAGTCTAACCTTTTTTAAATGCTATCCTATTTCCTGGAACCGATAAAACGTCTAGATGCTGCAACCATTACTAAAGCTCAACTTATTGTTTTTATTCAGTGTTTGTCACTTTGGTTAAGCTTTTTATCCCCCAGTAAAACCCCCACAAGTTATGATTTTGGAGGTTAAAATATAACTCCCTTAATACCAATAAAAATATCGGCATAAATGAGGTATAAATAAAACTGTATCAAGCATCAATGTTATAAGTCCCATGTGAATTATGGTGTTAAACAGCATAAGTGCTTTTATAGACAATAATGGCCCCTTTATCTTTCTCGTATCACGTTTATCCTTGATAGGAATTTCGATTTATCGGAACAAACAATTCCTTAGATTTGTTAGCTGTAAAAAAATAATTAGGTATCAAACTATCATCACAGCCAGTCACTAACTGATAGTTGCTCCACAGCGTGGCGTAAGACAGGGTCAATGTTTGTATAAACTTTATTTGTCAGATTTGGTAAAAGGGTGTTGAAATAACAAAGGCTAAGCCCTTGCTATAAGTAAAAAGCGGTAAAATACCTGCCTGCACACTGTCTTAAGATTTAATAGATGATAGCGGTTGCTTCTTCGATTCTTTTGATAATTTCCGTTGTGTCGTCAGGCTCTGTTATATACCCGTCGAAGCCTTGTTGATAAAGGGCGGAACATTCCGATTCGCTGAGGTGTTTTGCTATGGCTATAATTTTTATGGTTTGCAGGTCCTTGTCATCGCGGATATTTCTGCATATCTCTTTTGCATCGATGCCGTCTGCAAGAAGGTTTATCAGCATAACGTGAGGCATAAATTTCTGGGCGACTGCACCGGTCTCAAAATTACTGCTTACTGTTTGTGTATTGTAATCGGCTTTTGTCTTTAAAATGTCGGATAAGGTGGATGACCGCTCGTCGTTATTATCTACTATGAGCACTCGTATTTTGCCGACAAGCAGGGAGTCTGCAGGTATGTCATGTTCTTTCATAAAACGTAATAGCTCGTTGACAGGGATTCTGCGGTCTTTGCTTCCGGGTATTCGGTATCCTTTTAGCTTGCCGCTGTCAAACCATTTTGATACCGTTCTCGGCGCCACGTTGCATATCTTGGCAACGTCACCTGTCGTAAGTACGTTCTTGCCTTTCAACATCTTTAGCAGCCTTCCTAACTGAAATCAATCCCCCGCTTTAGTCTTTTTCGGCTTCAAATTGCCCTTAATTTAGTATAAAAAGCTATTTCGGTTACTGACCAAAGCAGTCTTGTCGCTATCTATTTATACGTCCCATAAGCAATAGTGGTTTCAATTAGAAAAAGGAATTTTGTTTTAGAGGTTAACATTTGTATCCTTTGGACCTTAAAAATTACATGAGGTGTGAAAGAAAAGTTTTTGATTTATCGGCCTAAATTGATAAAATCCTATTTTATTGTTACTACGTCGATAAGGTGCGCTTGCTTGATTAACGGATAGATTTATTATTTCGTATAGGGACATTGTTATGGAAATTTTTCTGTCTCGGCCGGATATCACGGAAGAGGAAGTTAAAGCTGTCTGCTCGGTTCTGCGAAGTCCCAATCTTTCATTGGGACCTGTACTTAAGGAGTTTGAAAAGTCTTTTGCTGAATATATAGGAAGAAAACACGCCGTCGCTGTTAATAGCGGCACAAGCGGGCTGTTTTTGTGTATGCTCGCGCTTGGTATAGGTCCCGGTGACGAGGTTATAACAACACCATTTACCTTTATCGCTTCGACAACTGCCATTATGATGGCTGGTGCAAAACCTGTCTTTGTCGATATAGACCCTGTCACGCTGAACATCGACCCCGCCAAAATCGAGGAAAAAATAACCGGTAAAACGAAAGCTGTTCTTCCTGTCGAAATTTTTGGCAGCCCTGCGGGCTTTGATAACATAATGAGGATTGCCAAGGAGCATAATCTGCTCGTTATTGAGGATTGCTGTGAGGCTCTCGGCTCGAGCCTTAACGGCCGAAAAGCAGGCAATTTTGGCGATATGAGCGTCTTTGGTTTTTATCCTAACAAACAGATAACAACGGGGGAAGGGGGGATGATTCTTACAGACGATGAAAATCTCGCCGATATCTGCATCTCACTTCGCAACCAGGGCAGGGCGAAAAATGCCGGCTGGCTCGCCCATGAAAGACTTGGGTTTAACTATCGATTAAGTGACATCAATTGTGCGCTCGGCCTGGCTCAGCTGAAGCGCATAAATCAAATCAAAGCCAAAAGAAAACAGGTGGCAAAATGGTATCAGCAGGCACTTACTGATGAGCACAGGCTAATCGTACCCGAGGAAAGTGAAAACTGTGACCTGAACTGGTTCGTTTTCGTAGTTCGACTTAAGGAAAATTTCAACTTCAAGCAGCGAAACAGTCTTTTGGAGCAGATGAATGCAAGGGGTATACAGGTAAGCAACTATTTTCCTCCGGTTCACCTGCAGCCTTTTATAGCGGAAAAATACGGCTGTAAAAAAGGCGACTTTCCCGTAACGGAAGCTGTCAGCGAAAGGACCATAGCTTTGCCTTTTCACAATAACCTGACAGAAGACCAGGTAAATACTGTCTGTAGAGCTCTTAAAGATTGCCTGAATAAAATTTAGACCGCCGTTTCTCAATACTCCTTTTATATATTATACTTTCCATAGAAAAAAGGTGTGCTCCAGCGGCTGATTAAAGTCTTATAAAAGGCCTTTAAATTCTTTTCTCTTTTTTATATTTTGGGGGCAGGGAGGCCTGCTTTGAAAACTTGATGATATCTGCCTTAGGGTTGGTTTTTGTAAAGGCAATTTATCTTAAAAAGTTGGCCCTAAAGAAAAGCACAATGCCGGCTTTCAGGGCCAATAAATAAGGGGGTATTAGAATGGGTGGTTGGAGAAGTAAATTTGTTTTGTTTCTCGTTGTTTATTTTCTCGGTTTTGCTACAGCAATTTATTTTTTAGCGCCTGTTTCTGAGGATTATGCTGTGGATAGCGGACAAAAGGGCTTTGTGGATTCAGCTCTTAAATCGAATGATTTTGCGATATCTCTTAACACAGGCATGCACAAATGTGTTGATTTTGTGATAGTCGCCGTAAAGGATTTAGGCGATTTTATAAAACAAAAGGTTAGCGGAACAACGACAAGCGGATAAATAGCACTCTTCTCTCTTGATTGCTAACATAATACTCCTCTATGGCCGTGGGTTTGGGTGGAACCCACGGCCATTTTTTTTCTCGTATCATTGACTTACTTGAAAAGCTATGCTATGATTTCTGCTGTTATGAAAAAGGATATGCGGGACATAAAAGAATCTTATGGACGAATCGGCGATGATGAGGACCGGTTCGATATCGAGTTCTGGCAGCGCCAGGGAGACCAGGCCATTTTTAATGCGGCACTCGATATGGTATTGGATTATTTGATGCTCAGGCACGGACATGTTGACGAGCCCAGACTTCAGAGAACTGTTGAGTCTTTTGGAAAAGCATAAGGTACGCTATCTCGTGGTCGGCGGATATGCGGTTATGAAGTACACCGAGCCGCGTTTCACAAAAGACCTGGATATATGGGTCTCCATCGATGCGGAGAACTCAAAAGCGATTTATGCGGCGCTGAAGGAATTTGGTGCGTCCCTCAAGGATTTGGGGCCAGATGATTTCACCAAAGACGGCTATTTTTACCAGATGGGCAATCCTCCTTTCCGGCTTGATGTTATGATGTCTATACCAGGTATGACTTTCGAGACCGCATGGATACACCGGGAAAAGGTGCAGTTGGAAGGATTAGTTATTCCATTCATTTCGAAAGCGGACTTGATAAAATCAAAAGAAGCGGGCGGCAGGCCTCAGGATTTAATAGATGCCAGGGAGTTAAAAAAAACCAATAGTTAGTTCGATCCGATTGCTTAATGGCCGTGGTTCTGCGTTAGACCCACGGCCATTTTTTTAAAGCTTGATTATCCAGCTTTTGGGCAGTTTCTGTTCAATAATAGCTCTCGCAAGATTTACCCATCTTTTACAGCCATCAAGAACTATTCCATCACTGCTGGCAATTATCAAATCGGTTTTTATCAATTCGTGGTCGGGACTTATCGAAAGTTTAATCTCACAGTCCCAGCCGTTTTCTTCTGCAAGTTTACGAATAAGCGTCTTTAATCTGCCGCTGTTACTTACCGGCTTATCCAGCAGCCACAGCGATTTTGAAATTTTTGCCTGTTTTAGAAATTCGTTTATAAGCTTGACCGCCGGTATCGTCTCCTCTACTTTGCGGTATGTCCCGTGCAGGCTTGCCAAATCTCGAAAGCAACCGTCCCGGCCGGCAAATATACAGCCGCCACTCATCGCCGCCTCGACCGTTATCAGGATATTGTAACCATCAATTGCAAGAGGTTCGCCAGCAACTTTTTCGATTTGTAATTCACTGCGCTTTCGTGACTCTAATTGCGTATCCGAGCAGCTGCTTCGCATAACCGCCAGTCTTTGCCTTTCTGTGAGTGAAAACCTGTCACCGACAAGTTTCAACGCACCCTTATAGCCGTAACCTTTCGTCAAAAGCAGCGAATAATCAGCAAGTGCCTCTCTAATATCCGGGATTTTGTCCGCTGCGAACAGTTTCGCATCGGAAGGGTGAGGCCCTCTATGATTACGCTTATCAGGCATAATAAAACTCCATAAATTCAGCCTTCAGGATACCATATTATAAACACAATAAAAGTCAAAAACAAATTGACACAAACAGCAGGCAGGTATAATATTTCTATGAAATTTATTTTTTAACGGAATTCTGAATGTTTTAAGAACGGCAATGAAAAAAAATACGGATAGTATATCTATTGTTTTATGCGGCCAGGCAGGGCAGGGTATACAGACGGTTGAGAGTATTTTAACGAAAATTATGAGCTCAGCCGGTTACAATGTCTTCGCAACAAAGGAATATATGTCGCGTGTCCGGGGCGGAATGAATTCAACGCAGATAAGAATCTCCGGAAAACCTGTAAGTGCGTTCCTTAAACGCATAGATATTCTTGTACCGCTCGATAAGGGAGCGATAAATCATCTCGGCGACAGAGTGTCTGCTGAAACAATAATAATCGGCGAAAAAAATGTCTGCTGCGATGAAATTCAGGAAGATAAACGTTTTTTTGATATTCCGTTTACTAAAATAGCCACCAGCTTGGGAAACAAGGTTTTTTCAAACACTGTTGCTGTAGGTGCTCTTGCGTCTCTATTGGCTATTGAGCAGCAGGCTATATCTGGCTTTTTAGCTAAGTTTTTTTCCGGAAAACCAAAAGAGATTATCGACAAAAATATTGAAGCTGCCGAAAAAGGTTATCAAAAGGCTGCCGAACTGCCTATATCCTTTCAGATACAAGCGCCCAAAAAAGCTAAACCGACCGACAAGCATCAGGTTATTATTAACGGCGCCCAGGCGGTAGCTTTAGGTGCCATTGCCGGAGGTTGTAATTTTGTATCATCTTATCCGATGTCACCATCTACTGCTGTTTTAGCCTTTCTGGCGCAGAACGCCTCTAAATTCGGCATAGTCGCCGAACAGGCCGAAGATGAAATCGCCGCCGTTAATATGGCTATCGGTGCCTGGTATGCCGGCGCAAGGGCAATGGTTACCACCTCCGGAGGGGGTTTTGCCCTTATGACAGAGGGTGTAAGCCTTGCCGGTATGATGGAGTCGCCTTTAGTAGTGCATTTGGCACAGAGGCCCGGCCCGGCTACGGGTCTTCCAACCAGAACCGAACAGGCGGACCTTGAGCTTGCACTATATGCCGGACATGGTGAATTCCCAAGAATAATACTTGCTCCGGGAACGCTTGAAGAGGGATTTCAACTGACGTGCAAGGCATTTGAGCTGGCTGACAAATTCCAGGTGCCTGTTTTTATTCTTACAGACCAGTATTTTATGGATTCATATTATAATACCAATGCTTTTGATGTTTCCTTGCGGAAGACAAAAAAATATTTCATCAAAACTCCAAAGAATTACAAAAGATATGAGCTGACCGAAAACGGCATTTCTCCTCGCGGAATACCCGGTTACGGCAAAGGTCTTGTCTGCACCGACAGCGACGAACACGATGAGCAGGGGCACATTACCGAAGACCTGGATTTGCGAATAGAGATGGTGGATAAGAGACTTAAGAAACTTGACTTAATAAAAGAAGAAATAATATCACCTGAAATTATTGGGCCGGAAAAATACAAAAATTTAATAATTTGCTGGGGTTCGACTCGAAACATTGTTTGCGAAGCCGTTGATAATCTTGACAGAAAGGACACCGCCGTGCTGCATTTCAAGCAGGTACATCCTTTGCATGACTCTGCCTGGCGTTATATCAAAAGGGCAAAGAAAACTGTAGCTGTTGAGAGTAATGCAACGGGGCAGTTTACCAGACTTCTAAAGATTAACACCGGAATTGATATCGACAAAATAATTCTCAAGTACAGCGGTTTGAGTTTTGCTGCTGATGAGCTTGCCGAAAAACTGGCCGATATATTATAGAGGTAAATTATGAAAAGCGACAAGTATGATATGGGGAAAATTGATATCGCATGGTGTCCAGGCTGTGGTAATTTCGGCATCCTTAATGTCCTGAAGAAGTCTCTTGATGAGCTTGAAATCGAACCTGAAAATCTTGTGCTTGTTTCCGGAATCGGGCAGGCAGCAAAGATACCGCATTATTTCAGGACACACTTTTTCAATGGTTTGCACGGCAGGGCATTGCCGGCTGCGACTGCCATAAAAGCTGCTAATCCTTCACTTACCGTTATCGCCCAAAGCGGTGACGGAGATATGTACGGCGAAGGCGGTAATCATTTTATTCATACAATTCGAAGAAATCCCGGTATAACAAATATAGTTCACGATAATATGGTTTATGGCCTGACAAAGGGACAGGCCTCGCCGACGAGCCGGATAGGTTTTAAAACGCCTGTTCAGGTTGCAGGTGTATTCCTTGAGCCTTTTAATCCGTTAGCTGTCGCAATAGCGTTAGATGCCGGTTTCGTTGCACGCTGTTTTATGGCTGATGCAGAAGAAACTAAAGAGATTTTCAAAAAGGCCATATCGTATAAAGGCTATGCTCTGGTTGATGTTTTTCAGCCTTGTGTGACTTTCAATAAGCTTAACACATATGAATGGTTTAAGCAACGCACGTATTATCTCGACGAAAAGCATGATGTGAATAATCAAAATGCTGCTTTTGAAAAAGCTGTTGAAACAGAAAAGCTTCCGCTTGGTATTTTTTATATAAATCCTGAGAAAGCGACTTTTGAAGAAAATGTCGGGATTTACGATAAAGATGACAAACCTCTCTATGAGTGTGACACCGATTGTGCAAAACTAAAAACACTAATCAAACAGTTTTCAACAATATCGTAATTGTGTAATTTATCCGGTAAAATAAAAACGAATTGACTTCAATTCAAAATAACCCTACGATATATGCGATACGCAATACGAGAAACGACAAAATGCCCAGCCATAACTTAGCATACGTTAAAATTGATGATTTTGCCGAACTATTATAGAGTCTCGACAACGAACATACTATTGTTACTTACACGACCTACAGAACATCGCTTGCTGACATTCGAAAAATATTTAAAGATTCACTCTCGAAGTAAATATACGAGAAAGTCATCCTCTTTATGGACAAAAAGCGGAAATAGCTGACTCGATATCAACTTCAGTAAACCCTCCTGCTCGAGCAAGGTTACCTCTCGTGATAGGGTCGGCTGGCTTTATACTGTTTCAGCCGATTTTGGATTGTCTCAGCCATCTCCTTCCGGCCTGCTGCCTCGGCTAACTTGATTGCTTTCTCGGCTGTTTCTATCGCCTCGCTGAATCTGCCCGCAGAAGCATAGGCGGCTGCTAACGTATCCAAGAGCTCGGGATTCTCATACCCTGTCAATTCACAGGCACGCTTGGCAGATTTAACCGCTCTGTCAGCATCCTGCGAGGATACATCGCCGGTAGTAGCTAACAGCCACGCTAAGTTGTTGAGAACTGCGACGTTGTTGGGTTCCAATTCCACTACCTTGGTCCAGTTCTGGATTGCTGGCTCGTACCTGCCCAATTGGGCGTAGGCCTGGCCGATATCTGCATAAACCTTCACTTGGTCTTTGTTCATTCGAAGAGTCTCATTGAAGTGTTCAATGGCCTCGTTTGGCTTGCCTGTTGCAAGTAGCATCTCCCCCATCTTTCTTTGGGCGTTCGGGTATTTAGCATCCAGTTGCAGCGCCGTAGCGAGGGATTTTATGGCGTCGTCATATTTTTTTTGCATGCCCAACACTACACCCAAGTTATAGTGCGCTTCCGCAGTGCCCATGTTAAGCCCTATAAGCTCATTAAGACAGACAATGGCCTCGTCGAGTTTCCCTTGTTTCAGGAGGAGATTACACAGATTATTCCGGGCCTCAGCAAATGTCGGCTTCAGCCGGACCGCATTGGTGAAACGCAGCATGGCCTCATCGAGTCGGCCTGCTTTAGCCAACGCACATCCGTAGCCGTTTTCAGCCAGTGGATTATTTTCTGTAACCTCCACAGTGTATCCAAACAAAGTCAGGCTGTCCTGCCAGTGTTTAACCTGCATGCGGGTGAGTATGAGCAAGGACGATAAAGCGGCGGTTGCTAACACCGCAGCGACAATTTTCCATCGGGGCCGGTTCGTGATGAGGTCTTTGGCGGCCCAGGCGGCAATAATAAGCAAGCCGATCATCGGTATGTACATATATCGGTTGGCCATCGCCTGAGAACCAACCTGGACCAGCCCGATTACCGGGACCAGTGTCCCAACGTACCATAGCCAGCCCGTTGTTATGTACTTTTTGCGACGGCCAATATAGACGCCGAATGATATCAGGATAAACAGCAGTACGCAGATTATCGCTATGGTCTCTGAAAGGCTCAAGGGGGTAGCCGGGTAGAACACGGCCAGCCGGCTGGGCCATATCGTTTTGCCAATATACTTTATGTAGGAGACGAACATATTGGCGATTCGGTAACCTAATGGAAAACTTTCCAATGACACACTTTTCAAGGGGGCGATTGCCTTTCCGCTGTGTTGTGCGATTAACGTTATCACGCTTGATAGTGCTGACAGCACAAAAAGAGGAATTTTTTCTGCTGTTAGATTCAGGAAAGTTGTCTTTGAATAGCCAACCGGGGTCTTCTGTTGCTTTTGTGTTGCGGATGTGCTCGCTTTCCGCGACTGTGCAAAACGGTCCAAAGGCCACCAATCCAGCAAAAGAAGCACGAAAGGCAAAGTCACCACCATTGGCTTGGACATAAGCCCCATTACGAAAGCCAGCAGCACAAGCGAATACCTCTTGAGATTCGGCAGCTCGGCATAACGGATGTATGCGAACATCGTCAGCATCCAGAATAGGCCGCTTAGCACGTCTTTTCGTTCGGCCGCCCAGGCGACCGACTCGACGTGAACCGGATGCAGGGCAAAAACGGCAGCAACAAATGCGCTTGGCCATATTGCGCCCGTTATATTTGTCAGAATCCAAAACAACAGCAGGGCATTAGCGATATGAAAAAGCAAACTGACAAGGTGATGCCAGGATGGATTCAGACCGAAAAGTTGGCAATCCAGTATATGGCTGACCCAGGTTAGCGGATGCCAGTTCGCCGAGTGTACCTTTGTGAACGCCCAGGTTATCGATTGTCGCGTTATCCCCCTGTTCACATTTGTGTTCTCAGTTATGTATTTGGGGTCATCATAACTGACGAAGCCGTTGTGTCGCACCGGTTCATAAGCTATGATAGTAGCCAAGGCCAGTGCCGCACAAATTGAAATGACATATAGTTTGTTGCGATCTTGCTTCATCGGCGGCGGAATAACCTTGATTTAATTAAATGCATCTTCGCAAGGCGATATTTTGTCGCGGTATTCAGACATCCAAAACCATCTTCGCATCACTGTCAGTCTTTGCCTTTCTGTGAGTGAAAACCTGTCACCAACGAGTTTCAACGAACCCTTATCGCCGTAAACTTTCGTCAAAAGCAGCGAATAATCAGCAAGCGCATCTCTTATATCCGGGATTTTGTCCGCTGCTAAAAGCTGCGCATCTGAAGGATGCGGCCCTCTATGACTTCGCTTATCAGGCATATTTAGTTGACTATTTGCTATTGACTATTTATTATTGTCTGACATGTCTGTCTTATTTTAGAAAGTTAATTACTTATTATAAATAATGAATAATCAATAATAAATAGTAAATTTCCGATGCCCAGCCATAACTTAGCATACATTAAAATTGATGATTTGGAAATCATCGGCTATTCGATTGCCGGCGAGGAAACCGTCGTCGGTATGCCCCAGCTCGATGTTTGTTTTGATATCGGCAAGGCTCCCGACCAGGTTATTGCGATAAATAATTGTCTGCTCACTCACGGCCATATGGACCACGCAGCCGGTATAGCATATTACCTCTCGCATCGTCACTTTAACGGACAGTCTCCCGGCACCGTTCTTATGCCCAAAAACCTTTTATCGCCGCTAAAGCAGCTCATCAACGCCTGGGGCCTGCTTGACGGCAATGAGATACCTGCCAATATTGTGGGCGTCGGCCCGGGCGACGAATACCAGATAAAACCAAACCTTTTCGCACGGGTCTTTCCTACAAAGCACTGCAAAGGTTCTGTCGGCTTCTCAATCATAGAGAAAAGAAAAAAGCTTAAAGAGGAATACCTGAAGCTTAACAGCAGACAGATAGTTGAGCTGAAAAAGCAGGGCGTCGAAATCGATTATCCCCTCGAGATACCGATTGTAACTTATCTTGGTGACACGAAGTATGTCGATTTCTCCCGGCTCGATTACATAAAATACAGCAAAATTCTTATTGCCGAATGCACCTTTTATGAAGATGAGCACGCCGGCCGGGCCGAAGCCGGAAAGCATATGCACATAACCGAGTTTGCAAAGCTGCTCAGCGATTTAGATAACGAACATATAATAGTTACTCACGTCACGCACAGAACGTCACTGCGTGAAGCCAAAAAAATCCTAAAACAGACCCTGCCGCCGAAAGTCTACAAAAAAACCACCCTTTTTATGGACGAGCGCTGCCGCCGCTGATAATCAGCGTATCATCTAACCTTATTGAATTTGCTCCCGTTGTCTCTGAGCGTTTTTAAGCCTGTTAAGTGCTTCGGTGAAGTCGGGCTTGATTTGTAATG
>Ga0315551_10002267_pt1 | contig 14161 bp, 10 predicted proteins | sample SalMarSW160290MG_FD_203678 | JGI IMG/M metagenome (GOLD analysis project Ga0315551, IMG submission 203678) | Salt marsh sediment microbial communities from the Plum Island Ecosystem LTER, Massachusetts, United States - Salt Marsh Sediment SW1602-90 ... | reverse complement strand
AGGAGAGCGGCGGAGAAGCCTTCAAATTATGCTATCAATGCGGATTATGCGATACGGTCTGTCCGTGGAATAAGGTTCGAACCTTTAGCATACGCAAGATCATCCGAGAGGCTACGTTCGGCTTGACGGAGATAGAAAGTGAGGATATATGGCGTTGTACGACCTGCGGAAGATGCCCTCAACAGTGCCCCAGGGGAGTACAACAGATAGAACTTGGGGTATCCTTACGCAGGATTGCCACGGAATATGGGGTTTTTCCTACGCCTGTCAAGCCTATCCGTACCGTGAGCGCAGGTCTTGTTGCTCAAGGTAATCCCTTCGGTGAAGAACGAAAAACCAGGGCACATTGGACGGAAGGTCTGTCGGTAAAAACCTTCACCGAGGGGATGGAAATTCTCTATTTTCCCGGTTGCTACCCGAGCTATGACGCACGATTAAAAAAGGTGGCGAGAGCCACAGCCCATATCCTTAATAGGGCAGGGGTGGATTTCGGGATACTGGGAGAAAAGGAGAGTTGCTGTGGAGAAAGCATCCGCAAGACGGGGGATGAGGAATTATTTAAACGCTTAGCTAAAGAAAACATCAAGACATTTATCGATAATGGGGTGAAGAAAATCCTTGTTTCCTCCCCTCATTGCTACCATACATTCAAAAACGAGTATCCCGAATTTATGGTGAACTTTGAGGTGATTCATATCTCCCAATATCTATTCGAGCTTATCCGTGAGGGAAGGCTTAAGCTGAACAAGGAGTATGGGAAGAAGGTTACGTATCATGACCCTTGTTACCTGGGTCGTCATAACGGCATCTATGACGAGCCCCGAGAGGTCTTAAAGAGTATACCTGGTCTAGAGTTGGATGAGATGCCTGACTCGCTGGAAGACAGCCTGTGCTGCGGGGGGGGAGGAGGCAGGATCTGGATGGAAACCCTAAAGGGTGAGAGATTCTCCGACCTCAGATTAGAGCAAGCCATCGGGGTTGGGGCCGAGGTGCTGGTTACCTGCTGCCCTTATTGCATCACCAATTTTGAGGATAGCAAATTGAACCTGGAGGATAGTGAAGTCTTGGAGATTAAGGATATCACGGAGATTATCCAGGAAGTGATTTAAGGAAGCGAAGAAACCGGATGAGGTGATAGAAAGTGCAAAAAGAACCAATTGGAGGAAAACTTTTTAACAGTCTTGCAGACAGTACTTTTGGAGACGTAATGATTATTGGCGGAGGGATCAGCGGTGTTCAAGCCGCTCTTGATCTTGCCACTGCTGGTTTTAAGGTTTATTTGGTTGAGAAATCACCTTCCATTGGCGGGCATATGTCCCAGCTTGACAAGACCTTTCCCACCAATGACTGCTCCATGTGAATACTCGCGCCCAAACTGGTCGAGGTCGGCCGGCATCCCAACATAGAGGTCATGAGCTATACTGAGGTTGACAGTGTAGAAGGGGAAGCAGGAGATTTCAGGGTAACCCTGATCAAGAAGCCCAGATATGTCGATGTAGACAAATGCACCGGTTGTACTACCTGCGTAGAGTACTGTCCGGTCCTGGTACCTGACCCATATAATCAAGATTTATCATCGAATAAAGCCATCCATATATACTTCGCTCAGGCAATTCCCCTTAACCCTTATATAGATGAAAACTGCATTTACCTTAAAGAGAAGAAATGTCGTATTTGCGAAGCGGTATGTGAGAATGACGCCATAGATTTCAATCAAACAGCAGAGAAGATAGAAATAAAAGTAGGGGCGATAATTCTATCTCCTGGACTTGAGCCATTCGATCCCAGGCTGAGGGGTGATTATGGCTACGGTACTTTTGAGAATGTGGTAACCAGTATGGATTATGAACGGCTACTATGCTCTACCGGGCCATACGAAGGTGAGATACTGCGTGCCTCCGACAAAAAGCACCCCCATACCATAGCCTGGATACAATGCGTCGGTTCCAGACAGGTTATACCGGGCGGTAACAGCTATTGCTCGGCTGTATGCTGCACCTATACACAGAAGCAGGTGATTCTGACAAAAGACCATGACGCAGAGGCAGAGTGTACCATATTCCATAACGATATTCGTTCCTATGGCAAGGATTTCGAGAGATACTACCAAAGGGCAGAGGAACTTCCCGGGGTTCGATTTATAAGAAGCTACGTATCAATAGGAAAAGAGATCCCGGGAAACAAGAATGTGACGATACGATACTCTACTACCGATGATGGCGTAAAGGAGGAGGAATTCGATATGGTGGTATTGTCCGTTGGATTGAATCCTCCTGCCGATGTGAAAAACCTGGCGGATACGTTCGGCATTGAACTCAATGCTCACCGATTCTGCAAAACCAATCTTCCTAACCCTATGGAAACCGCTCGACGAGGAATCTTTGTAAGCGGAGCCTTCCAGGGTCCTATGGATATCCCCGAGTCGGTTTTTACCGCCAGTGGTGCTGGCTCCCTTTGTGGTGAACTCCTTGATTACCGACGAGGGAAGCTGACCAAAGAAAGGGCCTATCCGCCGGAAAGAGATGTATCCGAAGAGGAGCCAAGGGTAGGAGTCTTTGTGTGTCATTGTGGGGCTAATATTGGAAGGGTGGTAAATGTTCCTTCTACAGTTGAATACGCCTTAACCTTGCCCAAGGTTGTCTACGCACAGGAGCAGCTCTTTTCATGCGCTACTAATAGCGCTAAAGAAATAACAGACATGATAAAGGAAAAAGGGCTCAATCGCGTGGTTATCGCTGCCTGTAGCCCAAGAACCCTTGAACCATTATTCCGGGACACCCTTCGGGAGGCGGGAATTAATCAATATTACTTAGAAATGGCCAATATTAGGGAGCATGATTCATGGGTCCACGCTAAAGAAAAGGAAGAAGCTACACAGAAGGCAAAAGATATAATACGGATGTCTGTAGCACGAGCTTGCCGTTTGAAGCCCTTACAGGAATTTGATCTGCCGGTAAACAAGACTGGGTTGGTGGTTGGTGGAGGTATAGCCGGTATGACGTGTGCTCTCTCCATAGCCAGCCAGGGACATGATGTTTACCTCGTGGAAAAGGACACAAACCTGGGGGGAATTGCACGAAGACTTTATTACACCCTGGAAGGGCTTGATGTTCAGGCTTATGTGCGCGATCTTGAACGCACGGTGTATCAGCACCCCTTAATACATGTATTGACCAATGCCATCATCACAGAGGCTACCGGTTATGTTGGGAATTTCGTAACAAAGGTGAGATCAGACAGAGGAGTCACAGAGATAAACCATGGTGCAGCCGTCATCGCTATTGGTGCTGAAGAATATGAACCCACCGAATACTTTTATGGGAAAGATGATAGGGTAATGACCCACCTTGAGTTGGAGGAGCAAATCGCCAAGGGAGAAGAAAAGGTAGTTAACGCAGAAACCCTTGTAATGATCCAATGTGTAGGCTGCAGAAATGAAGACAGAAATTACTGCAGCCGTGTATGTTGTAGTCAGGCTATAAAGAACGCCCTGAAACTAAAAGAGCTCAACCCCAATATGGATATCTACATAATCTTTCGGGATATGAGAACGTATGGTTTTAGTGAGGATTATTACCAAGAAGCGGCGAATCGAGAGGTAAATTTTATTCGCTATGAACCGGATAATAAACCCCAGGTGGAAGCTGTTGAGGAGGAAGGTCGGCATATTCTTAGGGTTACCGTGCCCGATCCTATTTTAGGTAAGATGATATCCCTAGATGCTGATATAATTGCTCTGGCTGCTGCTGTTATCCCTCCCGCAGGAAACAAGGAAATAGTTCAATTATTCAAGGTAACTTTGAGCCCGGATGATTTTTTCAAAGAGGCCCATGTAAAATTACGACCTGTTGAGTTCAGTACAGAAGGCGTTTATCTTTGTGGAATGGCCCAATATCCTAAGCATATTTCTGAATCGATTAGCCAGGCTTCTGGAGCCGCAGGCCGGGTCTTAACGCTTCTCTCCCATGACACAGTCACAGCCTCCGGCTCTGTTTGCGAAGTGGATGAGATTAAGTGTATAGGGTGCGGGGCATGTATCTCAGCATGTACGTATGGTGCCATAGAGTTTCGTGAAACACGACAGGGCAAAAAGGCTATAGTTAATCCTGTTCTCTGTAAAGGAGATGGTCTCTGCAACGCAAAGTGTCCAACAGGGGCCATACAGCTAAAGCACTTTACCGATGAAGAACTTGTAAGCCAAATTGATGCGGCGATTCCAGAGGAAGAGATCATACAACACATGGATGCGGCGGTTGGAGATGAGTAGAAGCATACGAATGAGTAAAGCCGAGATTACTAACAAAGGAGGTGAGAACGAATGAGTACAGGACTTAAGTTTAAACCAAGGATATTGGGTTTTGTATGCGATTCGTGAGTGTACGCTGCTGCTGACCTGGCTGGAGTTTCCAGACTGCAATATACAACTGAAATCAGGCTCATACGCGTTATGTGTTCAGGAAGAGTGGATCTGAAATTTGTACTCAGAGCCTTCTCAAATGGATCAGACGGGGTTTTTATCGGTGGTTGTCATCTCGACGAATGCAATTATATTACTGAAGGTAATTACCATGCATTAACCATGGTACTTCTCTGTAAAAAAATACTTGAGCATATAGGGGTGAACCCCGAAAGGTTACAGCTTGAATGGTGTTCTTCTAGCGAAGGCAACCTCTTTGCCGATCTTATGAATGAATTTGGAAAGAAGGTGAGGGGGTTGGGCCCTCTCGGTGCGAGCGAAGGGATAGAAGAAGATGAATTAAAGTACAAAATTGAGGAAGTTACAAAGCTCATCCCTTACATCAAGATGGTTAACAAGGAAAAGCTGGAGTCACGCCTTAAGAACCCAGAAGAGTATGACGGACTTTTCACCAGTGATGAGATAGATCAGTTATTTCGTGAAGTCCCCTCGTATTATATTGATCCGGATAAGTGCCAGGCCTGCGGGATTTGCCTTAGGAGATGTCCTGTAGAGGCGATTGCAGGCGGCAAGAACCAGATCCATGTGATTGACCAAGAGAAATGTATAAAATGTGGAACCTGCTTTGAAGCTTGCCCTCCTCGCTTTGGTGCGGTGAAGAAAATTTCTGTCGAGCCTGTTCCCCCTCCTATCCCTGAAGCAGAAAGAACTATAGTCAGAAAGGGTAAAGAGAAATGAGAGAAATCCTTTTACCGATTGACTGATTCGTTGTAGCGCGACCTGCCCTTAGATATGCCACCTTGCTTTTCGCACACTTTTTCCTGCCTATCTCCCTCAGGACCATGTCATAGAAAAAGATACCTCATTAGTTTCTCAGCCTAACTTTGACGTTATCCTGCTATCTGCCTGCTGTGCTATTGATAAAGCGATATAAATTCGGTATGATGCGGACAACCATCAACCTTTACTGTACCTCATATGCATGTTTGAACTACTGGTTATCATCGGCATCCTGCTCCTCTCGGTCATGATTCATGAGTGTGCCCATGGCCTGGTCGCGCTCTGGTTCGGCGATGACACCGCGAAGAGGCAAGGAAGGTTGTCGCTCAATATTATCAGGCATATAGATCCGGTGGGCACCATCGTTGTTCCCTTGATCCTGCTCGCATTTTATCTCATGTCTGGCTCAGGGATTATCTTCGGCTGGGCAAAGCCCGTGCCCGTTAATGTGGCAAAGCTCAGGAATCCCGCGAGGGATTCTGCTGTGGTTTCCGTCGCAGGCCCTTTATCCAACATCCTCCTTGCCTTTGCCTTTGCCGGTTTACTTCCCCTGTCATTGGCGATCCTCAACGGGCACCAAACGCTCCTGACCGGAGCTTTCATCATGTGCCTTCTCGGGGTGAGGATAAACGTAATCCTCGCCTTGTTTAACCTCATCCCTGTACCTCCTCTCGACGGCTCACAGGTGCTGATGTATCTGCTTCCCCACCGGATCTCGGTGGCCTACAGAAGGTTTGCGAGATATGGTTTCCTTATCATCGTTATTTTCATCCTTACCGATATCATGAAGTATCCATTTATGCTGGCAGATTACCTCTCGGGGGCAATCCTGAGCTTGATGTACCATCCAGGAGGCGGGCTGTAGCAAGGGATTAGGAAAGTGATGAGAAAGCCAAGACGAGCCTTCTTTGCGCTTGACCATAGAGGGTGAATTTATTTACCTTTCTATGGGGTGAGTGATGGGACTTGAACCCACGACCACTGGGGCCACAACCCAGTGCTCTGCCAACTGAGCTACACTCACCATATATATTTTTTATCATACTCTGTGGTGGTTCGCAACCAGTTATTTTAGGCTTGTATGGCCATATAAGACTGCATTGCCTCGACATCCCCCGTACTTCAAGGAGGGATGTCATGCATGGATGAGATCTACTATATCATCTGATCGGAAGATGCCAATGGAAATGGAGAACAAAAGTTCGCTTTTCAGGGAAATACCGGCGGTAGATCGCCTGCTGCAATCGCCTCATATAAAAGAGATGCTATCCAATACCCCTAGACAGCTGGTTTTGCGGGCAATCCACGAAGTATTAAATGAGATAAGGGTTCAGATAGCAGGCGCAAGGGAAGCGGATGATCTGCCCGATTTCTTGCTCGATGCCGTGGTCGATCGGATACTGGAACGCGTTTCAATACTTTCAAAGCAAAGCCTCAGACACGTGATCAATGCCACGGGAGTGATCGTACACACCAACCTGGGACGATCCCCGTTATCGAGGAAGGTGATTGCGAGATTCAGCAAGTTGGCGGGTGGATACTGCAATTTGGAATACGATCTGGAGGCCGGCACAAGGGGCAGCAGGTATGTTCATGTCGAGGACATCCTCAGGGAGATCACCGGGGCCGAGGCGGCCATGGTCGTCAATAATAACGCTGCCGCTGTTCTGATTGCCCTGAACACTATTGCAAAGGACAGAGAGGTGATCATTGCCCGAAGCGAATTAGTCGAGATCGGCGGCTCCTTCCGTATACCCGAGGTGATGAGGAAGAGCGGGGCCAAGATGTTCGAGGTAGGCACCACGAACAAGACGACGATCAAGGACTATGAATCGGCTATAGATGCTCAGACGGCTCTCTTGCTCAAGGTCCATAAGAGCAACTTCCAAATCGTGGGGTTTTCGGAGGAGGTGGACCTCGCCGAACTCGTTACCCTGGGGAGGAAGCATGGCCTTCCAGTCATGGAGGATCTGGGCAGCGGATGTCTCATCGATTTCTCAAGGTATGGGCTCAGGGGTGAGCCAACGGTTCAGGATTCAATGGCAAAAGGGGCGGATATCGTTACCTTCAGCGGTGATAAGATGCTGGGTGGGCCGCAGTGCGGCATTATCCTCGGAGGCAGGGAGATAGTTTCCGCCATAAGGCAAAACCAGCTGGCAAGGGCCCTCAGGGTGGATAAATTAACGATCATCTCCCTTCAGGAGACACTACATCTTTACCGGGATGAGAAAAAGGCCATACGGCACATACCGACGCTCAGGATGGTATGTCAACCCTATGGAAGTATACGTCGGAAGGCGAAGAGATTTTTGGATATGGTGGGAAGCCTTGGCAAGGGAGCTGTCTCTCTAGGCCTCCTGGATGGATTTTCTCGGGTTGGTGGTGGCGCTATGCCTTTAGAGGAGATACGGAGTTGCCTCATCTCTATCTCCTCTGGAGCTTATCCTGCATCCAAAATCGAACGCTTCTTCAGGTCCTACAATCCGCCGATAATCATAAGGGTTGAGAAGAACCTCGCTCTCTTAGACGTGAGGACGATCCAGGAAAAAGAATTGGGGACCGTGGCCGAGGCCATCAGGGAATTATCCCTACCTGAGAAGATTACTATTGCATAAAAAGAGCGCCACCACCGTGGAGTACGATGTGGTTTCGTGGCGTACTATAGGCTCTCCTTTAATTCCTTGCCCGGACGAAATCGTACGGCCTTGCTGGCCTTAATCTGGATCGGTGCCCCTGTCTGAGGATTTCTCCCGGTTCTCGCCTTTCTTGCAACCACAACAAACGTTCCGAAACCAGCCAGGGGGAGCCTGCCTTCCTTCTTGATTGCCGTTTTGCCGAGTTCAAGTAAGGCATTGAATGCTCGTTCTGCATCGGCCTTTGTTAAACCAGTTTGTTTAGCGATCCCTGTGATTAATTCTGCTTTTGTCATGGTACCCCTCCTTTTTTTGATTGTTTGCTACCTCCATCTGATGTATGGATAGCTGCTCTTTCCCCCCTTTCCTTGTAAATTTGAAGGTATGATCTGCTGTTACGAAGGTCTATAGCCGGCAGTTGTGAAGGTATTCCGCCGGGAAATGGCCTCTCGTTGAGGCCGGATAGTTACATGAGATGTGGCCTTATTAGCATAGGAAGGGAGCAATTTCAATAAAAATATTCTAATCTTCAGAAAACCTCCTTTGCACGCATGAAAGGCTCACCCAAGATCTATGAATTAAATTGTTATTAATAATTCAAATGACGGTTCTAACTCATTGCGCCAAATCCCTCATTGACAAAAATGCCTCGGGATTATACTCTGGTGTGGCAGCAGGAAGGAAGGCCACTGCTTAGAGAACATATGGATTTCGGAATCGACACGATTATTGAGAAGGCACTGATCGAAAGCATCAGGGCGAAGGAAGCCTTCGTGAGGCAAAACGCCGATACATTGATCAGACTCGCCGAAAGGATCTCCGAAGCCTTCCTGAACGGCAGCAAGCTTATGTTGTGCGGAAATGGCGGAAGCGCAGCCGATGCCCAGCATATTGCAGCAGAGTTCGTGAATAGATTCCAGAAAGAGCGAGCACCGCTCCCTGCCTTGGCACTCAGCACCGATACATCCATTATTACCAGTGTGGCAAATGATGAAGGATATGAACATGTTTTCTCTAAGCAGATAAAGGCACTTGGAAAAAAGGGGGACATATTGCTCGCTATTTCAACAAGCGGGAGATCGGCGAATATCGTCTCCGCACTACATGCCGCCAGAGAAAGGGGGATATATACCGTCGGCCTTACCGGAGGGGATGGCGGGAACATGCTCGGGCTCACGGATCTGCCCCTCGTCGTTGAAAGCCATAGCACGCCTCGAATACAGGAGGTACATATCTTAGTCGGGCACATCATATGCGAGCTCGTCGAGCATATGGTTATCGAAGCTGATCTTGCGCCTTGAGGCAAGTAATGCGAAAGAGACGATTGGATGATGAAAGCACATGGGCAGAGGCACACCTATAGACCTAAAGGGCCTACAAACCTATTCCATAAAGGAAAGGCACAGTAAGGTTTCAATCAGGGATTTCGGGGCAGTCTGGAAGTCTGGTGATGGCTTTGATCGCTGGATCAAGGGGCTCCCGCGAATCTTGGCTGGAGATGACCTTAGAAAGGTAATTGCCAGTCTCACCGCTGCGGTGAAGGAAAAGAGGATTGTCCTGGTCGCAATGGGTGCTCATGTCATCAAGGTTGGGTTGAGCCCCGTGTTGCTGGATTTGATGGAACGGGGTATTCTTAGCGGGATTGCCATGAATGGTGCCGGTATCATTCATGATCTGGAGGTGGCCATGGTCGGCGCCACCTCTGAGGATGTGGATAAAGAGCTTCACCAGGGCCTATTCGGAATGGCAAGGGAAACGGGTGAATTTCTCAACAAGGCCATCAAAGAGGGCGCCCGAAAGGGGAACGGGCTGGGCTATTCAGTAGGGAAGAGCATGCTCGATGAGGGATTCCCGTATAATGACTATAGCATTCTGGCGGGTGCTGTGCGAATGGGCATTCCGGTTACCGTTCATGTGGCGATAGGTACCGATATCATTCATGTTCACCCGACGGTTGACGGGGCTTCAATCGGCAAGGCCTCCCATCTCGATTTCCGCATCTTCGCCTCCTTGGTATCACAGCTCGAGGGCGGCGTGTACATCAATCTGGGCTCGGCTGTGATCCTGCCTGAGGTCTTTCTCAAGGCATTCACCCTTGTGAAGAATTTGGGTTTTACCCTCAGGCATTTCACCACAGTGGACATGGATTTCATACGACAGTACCGCCCTCTCACCAACGTAGTTAAACGGCCAACAAGCGAGGGCGGGGAGGGATTCTCCCTTACCGGCCACCACGAAATCATGGTTCCATTGCTCGCAGCAGCCCTGATCCAAAACCTGGAGGGGAACAGCACCGTTTTGTAACAGTTATGAAGGCGGATACCCCCAAGATCGGCATCGGTTATGATGTCCACCGGCTCGTTGAGGGGAGACCCCTGATTTTAGGGGGAATAAAGATTCCCTTTGAAAAGGGACTTCTCGGCTATTCCGATGCCGATGTGCTCACCCATGCAGTGATGGACGCTATTCTCGGAGCCATGGGCAAAGGCGATATTGGCCGCCATTTTCCTGACTCAGAGCCAAGGCATAAAGGAGCCGATAGCCTCTCCCTTCTGAAAGAGGTGGTGAGAATCCTTCGCCGGGAAGGCATGACGGTAAACAATCTCGATGCCACGCTCATCGCCCAAGAACCGAAGCTCGCCCCTTATCTGGAGGAGATGGGAAAACAGCTTTCCTGCGTGCTCGGGGTGGAGGCCAAAGCGGTAAACGTAAAGGCGACTACCACCGAGGGCTTGGGTTTTTGCGGACGAGGCGAAGGTATGGCCGCCTGCGCAGTGGTCAGCCTGAAACACATGGGATAAGAGCGGAGAAAGGATAGGGTATGCCCCTTCAGCTTTATAATTCGGCAACCAGAAAAAAAGGCATCTTTACGCCCATCCGGGAGGGCCACGTCGGCATATACGTGTGCGGGGTTACCGTATACGACGTGTGCCACATAGGACATGCACGCTCAGCCATCGTGTTTGATGTATTGGTCAGATACCTCAGGGCACGCGGCTTCACGGTCACGTATGTCAGAAACTTCACCGATGTGGATGATAAGATTATCGAGCGAGCCAAACAGACAGGTGAGGATACCGCTACCCTGACGGAACGTTACATAGAGGCATTCTATCGGGATATGCACGCATTGGGCGTGCTTGATGCCGATGTGGAACCCAAGGCCACCGAGCATATCGATGATATGATCGATATGGTAAGCCGCCTCGTGGAGAAAGGCCATGCCTATGTCGTTGATGGTGATGCGTACTTCTCAGTGGAGACCTTCGAACCGTATGGCGAGCTCTCGGGCCGTAACCTTGAGGATATGGTTGCGGGTGCTCGTATCGCCATTGATGAGAAGAAGAGGAATCCATTAGATTTTGTCCTCTGGAAAAAGGCGAAGCCTGGTGAGCCCACGTGGATGAGCCCGTGGGGTGAGGGGCGACCGGGGTGGCATATAGAATGCTCGGCTATGAGCGTGAAATACTTAGGGGCCACCTTCGATATCCATGGAGGGGGTCGAGATCTGATATTCCCACACCATGAAAATGAGAGGGCCCAGTCAATGGCTGCCAATGGAGTAGATTTTGCGAATTGGTGGATCCACAACGGGTTTTTGACCGTGGAGTCTGAAAAGATGTCCAAATCCCTCGGAAACTTCATCACCATCCAGGATGCCCTTGCCACATACCACCCGCAGGAATTGAGGCTTTTCTTCCTCTCCACACACTACCGGAACCCCTTGGATTTCTCGCGGTCGGCATTAGCTGAGGCAAGATCCGGCATCGTACGGATATATAGAACCCTTCAAAGGATAGAGGAGCTGATAGGGCCCTATGACCTGGATCCCCGTGAGATTAACGCCCCGTTCCTTGCCGCAACGGAGTCAGATGATCTCAAGGAACGATTTGTACGCGTCATGGACGATGATTTCAATACTGCTTCGGCATTGGGCTTGCTGTTTGACAAGGTTCATGATTTCAACAGGCTCCTTGACTCATCCCCATTCAATGAAGAACTGAGGTCCCGCCTCCAGCGCGAAAGGACCGCCCTTATCGAGTGTGCACTGTCCTTGGGGCTTCTCTGGGATCAGCCTTCTCAAATGTTATGGGAGCTTACCAAGACCCCTGCAGAGCTGGACGAAGATGAGATAGAGAACTTAATTCGGCAGAGGAATCAAGCAAGAGCGGAAAGGGATTGGGCCAGGGCGGATGCGATCCGTGAGAATCTCTCTCAGAAGGGAATTATCCTTGAGGATGGACCGAAGGGGACCAAATGGCGGCTGAGAATAGAGAGGCCTGACTGAGGAGAGCACAGATCTGCAGCATCCTAGCCAAACATATTTGAAATCCCCTTATTTCAGGGAACCAGGAGGAGAGGAGTCAGGAGATAGGATTGCAGAGGTCTACGCATTTTGAGCTCGTCTCTTCCTTAGAGCCGAAAGGCGATCAATACCACGCCATCAATGCCCTGTCCGAGGGCATTACACAGGGTCTCAAGCATCAGGTGCTGCTCGGCGTGACCGGCTCCGGTAAGACCTTCACCATAGCAAACGTCGTCGAACGAGTTCAGAAACCTACCCTGGTGATCGCCCCCAACAAGACCCTTGCGGCCCAGCTCTTCGGGGAGTTCAAGGCCCTCTTTCCCCACAATGCCGTTGAGTACTTCGTAAGCTACTACGATTACTATCAACCCGAGGCGTACGTTCCCCAAACCGACACCTATATCCAGAAGGATGCCTCTATCAATGAGCAGATTGACAAGATGAGGCACTCAGCGACCCGATCCCTTCTCGAGAGGGATGACGTGCTCATCGTCGCGAGCGTATCTTGCATCTATGGGCTCGGTTCCCCTGAGGCCTATCACGGGATGCTGTTGTACGTGGAGAGAGGAGATCAGGTGAGAAGAGAGGAGGTGCTCGCGAAACTGGTTGAAATTCACTATGAACGAAGCGATATCGACTTTCACCGCTCGTCGTTTCGCGTCAGGGGAGATGTGGTGGATATCTTCCCGGCATACGAGGAATATTCTTCCATACGGCTCACCTTCTTCGGTGATGTTATTGAGGATATCCAGGAGATCGATCCGCTCACCGGGCACACCATGCGTAAGCTCACCAGGGTGGCCATCTACCCGGCGAGCCACTATGTCACCACCGCTCCGAGGAGGCAAGAGGCTATCGACAGTATCAGAGAGGAATTGGTCCAGAGGATCGAGTATTTCAAAAGGGAAGGGCGATGGATCGAGGCGCAGAGAATCGAGGAGAGAACCCTCTATGACCTGGAGATGATCGAGGAGATGGGTTACTGTCATGGCATAGAGAACTACTCAAGGCATCTCACCGGCAGGAGCCCCGGGGAGCCACCTCCCACATTGCTCGACTACTTTCCGGAAAACTCCCTCATCATTCTGGACGAGAGCCACATCACCGTTCCCCAGCTCATGGGGATGTACAGGGGTGACAGGTCACGGAAGGAAACCTTGGTCGAATACGGCTTTCGCCTTCCCTCTGCCCTTGATAACAGGCCACTCACATTTGAGGAATTCGAATCTCGCGTGAGCCAGGTGATCTATGTGAGCGCTACCCCCGGCCCCTATGAGTTGGATAAGGTTACCCACGTCGTCGAGCAGGTAATCAGGCCAACCGGCCTCCTAGACCCACGCATCGTTGTGAGGCCGGCACAGAGCCAGGTAGACGATCTCTTTGCTGCTATCAAGGAGAGGGTGAACCAAGGCCAACGGGTGTTGGTGACCACCCTCACCAAACGCATGGCAGAAGACCTCAGCGAGTACTATGCCGATTTGGGCATCAAGGTGCGATATCTGCACTCCGATATAACCACGATCGAGAGGACAGAGATTATCAGGGACTTGCGGCGTGGAACCTTTGATGTGCTTATAGGGGTAAACCTCCTGCGCGAGGGTTTGGATTTGCCGGAGGTGTCATTGGTGGCTATTCTGGATGCCGATAAAGAGGGTTTTCTGCGCTCTGAGAGGTCTCTTATCCAGACCTGCGGGAGGGCCGCCAGAAATCTCGATGGAACGGTCATCTTCTACGGGGAGGAGATCACTCCGTCTATGAGAAAGGCGATTGATGAAACCAACAGGAGGAGAGCTTTACAGCACAGCTATAATGAGGCTCATGGGATTACTCCGGAATCGATAAAAAAGGACATCCCGGATATCCTCGGCTCGGTATATGAGGCGGATTATGCGGCTATTCCCGCCCTTTTAGAGCCCGATCAGGAATTCATGCCCCTGGATCGATTGCCCAGGCTCATACGATCCTTACAAAAGCAAATGTTTGCGGCTGCGAAGAGGCTGGATTTCGAGGAGGCCGCGCATCTGC
>Ga0315551_10002263_pt1 | contig 14177 bp, 12 predicted proteins | sample SalMarSW160290MG_FD_203678 | JGI IMG/M metagenome (GOLD analysis project Ga0315551, IMG submission 203678) | Salt marsh sediment microbial communities from the Plum Island Ecosystem LTER, Massachusetts, United States - Salt Marsh Sediment SW1602-90 ... | reverse complement strand
TTTCTTGAGGACTGGGTATCCCGAATAACCATGAGGTTTAGACCACCTCCGTCATGAAGTTCAATGTCCTTGAACTCTTCCTTTACCACGTTCGTGACCAATATCTTTTTCCTTTGATCTAGGCTGGTTACCCACACATCTTTTTGAGACTCGCGGCCTATGAAAAATTGCGGGGCTTATTGGGGAGGCATACTCAATCTAAAGGGTCTCCAGCGACCATTGTGCAATCGATACTCTCCCCTCCTTGGCATCGGTCACTGTCAGAGTTCAAATTCATTGACCTCAAGACAGTGGCCAGCCTAGCCCTGTTTGCGAGCTGCTTTTTCTCTTATTTCCGGACTGTACTTCTCTCCTTTTCTCCACATGGCCCACATGGTGGCCAGCATATCCCTGGCGATCGTTAATTTGGCCCGGTGTGGTGCAATCCCATGTAATAATGTCATATCTAAATATTTCCGCCGGAAAGGATTGTCTTTGGCCTGAATAGCCGCTTCGGCGGCTTGTTTCAGGGTATATTTCAAGAGACGATTGTAATCTGTGCTTAATTTTTCGGAGTAGGTCTTGCCACTAGAGGACCTTGTCATTATACCCAGCCCGGCATACATCCAGACCTTCCTTTTATCGGCAAAACGATACGGGGTTTCCAGAATAGCGGAGACTGTCGCCGCATGAATAAAGCCAATCCCGGGAATATCTTTAAACAGCTTTATTTCATGATACTGTTTGGCCTGGGCTCTGGCAGCTGCCAGAAGCTCCTTTTCGGTTTGCTCGGATTGCTCCAGTTGACGCCAGAGACCATCCAGAATCAGCAGCAGGGTTGCCTCCTGGGGTAATTTCCCTTTCCACTCTTCCCGATAGGTCTCTGAATAAACGGTAGCCCCAGTACACTGGATGCCATTCTGTCTGAACCTGGCTTTGATTTTGTTCTTAATGCGAGTGGTGCTTCTGACGGTATCATGATAGGCTATCATCAACTCTCTGAACCGCCGGCGTTGACCAACCGGGTGATGAATCTCTTTCATATAACCACCCCGGGCTAATTGGGCCAGCTTTAGAGCATCAATTGAATCATCCTTTTGCCCGGAAGAGCCTATCCAATGGTTTTTCTTGGCATCGGTAATCACAAGCTTCTCTCTAAAGCGGACGCAGGTTTCCAGTGCCCAGGCAGCCAGCATGCCCTCCTCTATATAGATTGTCCGTGGTGGCGGCACCGTTTTCACAAATTCCATGAAGCCGTTAACACTGGTGGCGATGCTATGAGCTTTCACTAACCGGCCGCCTTCATTTACCACGGCAAAATCCAGGGTGGTGATATGGCAGTCCATTCCAATATAATGCATTCGGGTATCTCCTTTCTAAGATCGTGTAAAGCTTTATCATATCTTAGTTTAAGGATACCCATGGTTTCATTTTCTCAATCTGGGCAAGCCTTCTTAAACCTGACTTCCCGGGACTATATCGATGACTTCGACCGCCTGTGGCTGCTTTCCCAAGAGTCTATCGAAGCCGGAAATTTGGATAAGGAGGCCCAGAAAGTCGGTGTATTGCCCCCACCGCAGCCTGTGGAGCGTCGTCTTTTTGTCCAACTTAAGAATTGGCGTGAAGAGATATTTACACAGCTGCACCTTTATAACAAGGAACTCAATCTCTCACAAATAGATGAAGTAATCCAGCGCATTTTCAATCGTCTTATATTTATCCGAACATGCGAAGATAGGGGAATAGAAGAAAAAGCCTTACTGGCAGCGGTGCACCAATGGAAGAGTAGTGGGCACAAACCGGAGTTGATTGAAATACTTAGAGAGGTTTTCCTTCGGTTTGATGGGTATTATGACAGCGACCTTTTTGGCCAACACACTGCGGACAAGATCTTTGTAGAAGCATCGACTCTGGAGAATATGATCGGCGGCCTTTACGAAGTCCCCGGCGGCGTTGCCAGCTACGATTTCTCAGTGATGGATGCAGACGTACTGGGAGCCGTGCATGAGCAGTACCTGGGTCACGTCGCCACCATTGCCAAACGAAGGGTGAAAGAAGGTCAGGGACAATTTGACCTGGGCATGGATGTTTCTTTAGAGGCTAAAAAAGAGAAACGGAAGGAACAGGGTATCTACTACACCCCGAAATGGGTAACTGATTATATTGTGAAGCACACCGTTGGCCGGTTTCTGGCGGAGCACAACCACGACGAGAACATGAAAATCAAGGTGGTTGACCCTGCTTGTGGTTCGGGTTCTTTCCTAATCAGAGCCTATGATGAGCTGCTAAACTATCATGCGGCGGCAAGTGGCAAGCCAGTTTCGGGACTGGACCAGTGGGACCGATTGCCGGTTCTCAACAGAAACATATTCGGCGTCGACCTTGACGGGCAGGCCGTAGAGATAGCGCGGCTTAACCTTCTGCTGGGAAGCCTGGCACGCCGCGAGATTTTGCCCAGCCTCGCCGACAATATTAGGCGGGGTAATTCGTTGATATCAGGCGCCGAAAGCGAGTTAGAAAAGTACTTTGGGAAGTCATGGAACGAGAAAAGACCGTTTGACTGGCAGCATGAATTTGCTCCGGCGGTGCAAGGCGGTGACTTTGATGTGGTCATTGGCAATCCTCCCTATATCCGGATTCAAACGCTACCCAGAGATGAGGCTGACTACTACAGAGACCATTTTGTTTCCGCCTCAGGCTCCTTCGATATCTATGTCCTCTTCTTGGAGAAGGATATTGAGTTGTTGAAGCCGGGTGGCCGGCTAGGTTTTATCTGCTCCAGCAAGTTCCTGAAGTCGCAGTACGGAGCGGGAATTCTGCAACTCATTAAAAAGAATTGTACCGTGGAGAACATCGTGGATCTTTCGGCGCAGACGGTCTTTGCCGAAGCGACGACCTACCCCGCTATAGTGGTGCTCAAAAAGGAATCGAGCAACGCGCCTCTATACTATGTTTCAGTTCCACAGGGGGTTACCGATTCTCCGGTTACATCCGCCCTTGACCTCGAAGGGTTGCCAGCGGTAGTCACAGGCCAGGAGGCCGTGGCTAAACGCATATGGCCACCACTAGCGAAGGGCGATACCCTGTGGGAGAAGTTGACGGTGAATACAGAGCCTCTGGGCAAGTTAGCCGATAGAATATTCCAAGGTCTGATTACCAGCGCCGACAAGATATACATTCTTGAGAAGCTGGGTGATGCCGGGCCGGGTTTGGTGCGCGTGCGCTCGCAGGCGACCGGAAAGGTTCACGAACTGGAAAATGAACTGCTTAAGCCTCTGGTCAGCGGTCATGAAGAGCCGTCGGTAACCATCAAATCCCCATTTCCGACCAGAAGCAAGTAACAGCTTCAGTCAAGGGTGCTAACCGATGATAATTCGGAGAAGATGAAAACTGTAAGGTGCAAGGCCTTGGTTCACCACTAGGCGTCAATGCTCAATTTAAAATCCACATGAATTTTCTTTACATGGGGTTGACATCAATCAAAAAAGTATTATAATTCTATTAAAATGGATTATCAGAATATGATTTACCTTTTTCATAATATGATAATATCTATATGTTTTATGGGCTTTATAGTCTATGAGATCTTTATTTAAAGCAATATCCATATTGAATAATTTTTCGCCAAATAAACCAGAGCTAACCGTTGCTGACATATCTGATAAACTTGATATTCCAAAACCCACTGTATACCGCATCCTCTCATGTTTGACTAAAACCGGCCTTCTGGAGAAAAAATCCGGGAAAGGCACTTATGTTATTGGTCGGACGCTTTATACCCTGGGCAGCTTATATTTAAGCACCACGGATTTGTTTGAAGCTGCCGAGCCGGTCATCCAGGCGATTAATGACATCACCGGTGAAGTAACCAATGTCTCAATCCTTGATGATAAAGGCTATATCGTAATGTTACTGCGGGAGGAATCAAAGCATCCACTTCGTCATGTTGTCCATGTTGGCTCCACCGGCCCTGCCTACACGCGCGCATCTGGAAAAGCTTTGTTAAGCGCCCTAACTGACGAGGAAATCGATCGCCTTTATCCGGAGGAAAAACTGGAAAAGCTAACCAGCAAGACAGTGGCTACCAGGACAGAATTGAAACATGAACTGGGACAGGCAAGAAAGAACGGCTTTGCTTCTAATTCCGAACAGGCGTTTGAAGGTGTTGAAGCGGTCGCCGCGGTTATACTTAATGCCAGGGGTACTGTGGTTGCGGCTGTGGCAATCTCAGCACCAGTCGTCAGGATGAATGACGCCAGGCGTAAAAAATTCGCGTCATTAATCAAAATAGGCGCCGGCCTGATCAGCTACCGGCTTGGCTATCAAGATAGGGCTCAACCAATAAATCAAATTAAAGATTTATATGTCTGGTGGCAGCAGAATCAGCCTGATGAGATTTCTCAGCCTGGTATCGATGTCAATATCAAGGCATAAGAGCAAGATGATGCAATTAAAAGATTAAGGACTTAAGCAATTAAGTATTTACTATAAACATAAAAAAACAACAAAGGGGGTGATAGATTTCAGTAAAAAATATCTAAATGATGTAGAATATTTTCCAAAATAAGGAGGGGAAATGAGTAGAAATAGGTTGATAGTGTTGGCTATAACCTTCGTGCTGCTAGTAGCCTTGATGGTGGCCAGTTGTGCTGCTCCCGCACCCGCTCCGGCACCTGCCCCCACACCAGCCCCGTCACCAGCGCCGGCGGCTGCACCTGAAGTCATCAAGTGGAAGATGCAAGTAACAATCGCAGCCACACCTTCATTTGGTCCATATACTAATATACCAGAGGCTTACCATGCTGGCGTTTGGTCACACTCCTGGGCACGCTGGGTAGAAGAGGCTACCGAAGGCAGACTCCAGATTGAACTTTTGGAACCGGATGCAGCCTTTCCGGGCAAAGAGGCTATAGAAGCCGTCGGTACGAGGGTAGTTGAAGCCTGCATGTCACAGCCCGGCCATTATGCAGAAAAGATTCCCGAAATGTACGTTGCCGGCGGCATGCCAGGGAGCTGGATGAGCGTGGGCGAGTTCCATGATGCCTGGTATAACTATGGAATATACGACAAGGTCGCCCCGCTCCATGAGAAACTGAACATCAAGTTCTTCCCATCTCTCGGCATGGAATACATGAATATCATGTCCAACTTCCCGATGCCAGACGTAGATTCCGTTAAAGGACATAAGATCCGATTCTGGGGTGGGTGGGGCAAATACGGTGAGCTAATGGGTGCCACCGCCATTGACCTGCCCTACGGCGAATGCTACATGGCCATGAAGCTCGGCACCATTGAAGGTGTTTGGACCGGCGCTCAGTCGCTTGACACCATCAAGCTCAAGGAAGTGGTAACTGACTTCGTCACCAACCCCAACGGTTGCATCAACTCTCTCATCATCAATATGGATGCCTGGAATGAACTGCCCGAGGACATTCAGGCGATGATTGCGAGAGAGACTCCGTATCACTTCACCGTGGGCGGCCTCATGCTCCTGGAGCAACAGGGCTACGCCATCGGCAAGGCGGTGGAGGATTACGGACTCACGCTCTGGACCTGGAGTGATGAAGATATCAGTACGCTGAGGCAAGGCTGCATTGAGGAAATCTGGCCCGAATTCGCTGCCAAGACCCCGCTCAGTGCCGAACTTGTGGATATAATCAAGACGCAGCTCAAAGATCACGGAAAACTTTAATCCCAAAGTATAGAGGGTTGCGGTAATTTACTGCCGCAACCCTCACTAAAATGCAAAGAATAAAAAGATAAATATGCAGAAGGCTCTCCATGCCATTGATGTCATAAATGAATGGATGGGACGGATTGCCGGCTGGCTTCTGGTCCCTCTTTCTTTTCTGGTTTTATTTGATGTCATCCTCAGATATGTACTCAATATGCCCACTATCTGGGTCTGGGACGTCGGAGTTCAAATACAGGCGGCAATTGTAGTCCTCGGCGGGGGCTATGCCCTTCTCCACAAAGGTCATGTTTCTGTAGACATCTTCATCGCCAAGCTGTCAACGAGGAAAAGGGCCCTCCTGGACGCAATTATGTGCATCTTCCTGGTTGGCGGCATTGCTATTCTTCTGTGGCGACTCTCCATCAGTGCTCAGTACGCGCTAAGCATCAAGGAACACTGGACATCTACCTGGGCTCCAATTGTCTATCCTTTGAAAGTACTTATCGTAATTGGCGTTGGCGCGCTGCTGCTACAGGCAATTGCCGGCTGGATACGTAATATCCTTACCCTGATTCGAGGCGATGAGGTGGCCCGGTGATGGATATAGACATCGGGTTGTTAAGCATTATCATCCTTGGCATCATGCTTCTTATGCTTCTAACGGGGATGCCGGTAACCTTTGTTCTCTTAAGCCTGTCCGCTATCGGTTTCTGGTATTTAAGAGGCTTACCAGCTACCAGTTCAATAGGAATCGGCTTCTTTTCCATCATCACCACTGATATCTTCATTGCCCTGCCAACTTTCATCTTTATGGCCACCGTCCTGGAAATGTCCGGTTTGGGCGCCGCTATGTATGACATGATGCACAAGTGGATGGCCGGCCTCAAAGGTGGGCTGGCCATGGGCACAATTGCCATCGCCACGGTCATGGCCGCCATGACCGGCTCGGCGGCTACCGCCACCCTGACCCTGGGTTTACTGGCCTACCCCGAAATGGAGCGGCGGGGTTATGACAAGAGAATGATTATTGGCGCTATTCCCGCCGGTGGCTCCCTCGGGCCGCTGATTCCTCCCAGTGTGCCCATGATTGTAGTCGCCGCCGTCAGCGAAATCTCCATCGGCAAACTATTTATCGCCGGTATTATTCCCGGCCTTATAACCTCTATCGGCTACATGTCTTATATCGGTATACGGTGCTGGAGGAATCCGCAAATGGGACCTCCCCTGCCGCCTGAAGAGCGCGTCGACTTCAGGGAAAAAATGAAGTCACTTCGCCTTTCCATATTGCCCATTATTTTAATTTTCTTAGTCCTGGGTTTGATTTATCTCGGCATAGCCACACCGAGTGAGGCAGGAGGAGTTGGCGCGGTTGGTGCTTTAATCTGCGCCGCTATTTACCGCAACCTCACCTGGAAGAACCTGCAAAAGGCCACCACGACAGCCATCAGGATAACCGCCATGCTGATGTGGCTTTTAGCCACCGGGGCTGCCTTCTCTCAGCTTATCGGCGTTATGGGAGTACAGGACTACCTGCGTGAATTGCTGCTGGCCCTGCCGGTAAGCCCCTGGGCCATCGTCATTGGCATACTGTTCCTGGTCTTTATTCTGGGCATGTTTATCGATGCTACTCCCATTACCGTTATTTTCCTGCCCATCTTCTACCCGATTGTCATGGCCCTGGGATTTGACCTGCTGTGGTTCGGCCTGCTATTTACCATGGACTTGCTGGTTGGTATAATGACACCGCCCTTCGGTATGGTCCTATTCTACTTCAAGGGGCTGAATTTGCCCGGCGTAACCATGATGGATATTTATCGCGCTATTGTGCCTTTCTTTTTAATAATGATGGTGGTCATGGTCCTGGTTTTCCTGGTACCGGAACTGGCCACCTGGCTGCCAAATCAGATGATAAAGTAAACAACCATTTGAACAATCAAAGAGCCGACTCGGCATGGTTTTTAATGTAAATAGCTGTTTTATTTAAACTGGGGAGGGAGGAGCAATGAAAGGTTATCGTATTGTGGATTTGAGCTTGCCTCTGATGAACGGTGGCGGATTCGGGATGCCAGCGGAAATAACCTATATTGACCACCGCACACGGGGGAAGATGCTGAGCGAGAAGTTCGGCATCAATCCGGATGCTATAGGCGGCAAAGCCAACGCTATTGAGCAGTTCACTTCCCTGACCTGCCACGCTGGAACCCACCTTGATGCTCCCTGGCACTACGATGAGATAGCCGAGGGAAAACCGGCGCGGACCGTTGACCAGGTGCCGCTCGAGTGGTGTTTCGGTGAAGGGGTCTGGGTTGACCTGAGCTGGAAAAAGCCCGGTGAAGACATCACCGAGGGTGACATGCAGCAAGCATTTGAGCAGATTGGATATACGCTCAAGCCAATGGATATCGTCTTAATCAAGACCGGGGCCTCCGCCCATTACGGCCAGCCGGGATGTGATGAAATGAATGCCGGCATGACGCGTGAGGCCACCCTGTGGCTTGGCAACCAGGGCATCAGGATTGTTGGTATAGACGCCGCCATCTGGGACCGCCCGGTCAAAATGCAGATAGCTGACCTTCAGCAAGGAACAAGGCCGGGCAGCTACATGCAGGGGCACCGCGCCGCCGGTGAGAAAGGCATGTGCATCATCGAGTGGCTGACCAACCTTGAACAGCTGCCGCACTTCGGTTTTATGGTTTACGCCTTTCCCATAAAGGTGCAGAACGCCGGTGCCGGCTGGGTCCGTGCCGTCGCCTTTGTTCCCGATTGAAGCAAGGAGGAAATAGCATGGCAAGAAATCTGGTTACCGGCGGCTTCGGGCTGTTTGGAACGTATCTGGCCAGGGAACTGCTGTCTGATGGTGAGGAGGTAGTTCTGTTCCAGAGAAGAAGCAAGCTGCCACCCAGCGCCGCCGACCTTGAAGGTAAAGTGGAAATTCACAGCGGCGATGTCAGCAACTGGGTGCAGGTGCTTGAGGTATTGAAAAAGTACGATATCGACACCGTATACCACACCGCGGCTTTATTAAGCAAAGACTGTGAGGAAAGTGCCGCCAATGGGTTCAGGGTTAATATAGTAGGAACGGTAAATATCCTGGAGGCGGCCCGCATCCTCGGGGTGAAGGATGTCATCTTCGTTAGCTCCGGCGCTACTTATGGTGTTAAGAACCCACCGCAGCAAGTATTCAATGATACCCTCCAGAACCCGGAAAACATGTACACCACCACCAAAGTGTGCTGCGAACGGCTTGGGGAGCAGTACCATCGACAGTATGGCGTTAATTTCCGCGCCATAAGGTACGCCATGGTGGTTGGGCCGACCCGCCAGATTTCCTATTACTACGGCGACTGGTCGGGAATAATGGAAAGAACGGCTCTGGGGCAACCATACGTTGTCCACTCCAACCCGGACGCCCCCTGCGCCTACATCTATATTAAAGATGCGGTCGGAGCCATGATAGAGCTCAAGAAGGCTGATGAAAGCAGGTTGAGACAGCGGGTTTATAACGTCCACGGCTTCATGGCCAACCTCTCGGAGGTGGCAGCCCAGATTAAAAAACATATACCCGATTCCCAGATCACCTTTGAGTGGGATAAAAGTGACGCCATGAAGATAGCCAACAGCGGGGTCAGCTATGAGATGGATAATACCGTTGCCTCTCAGGACTTCGGCTACCAGACACGTTACTTCCTGAATGAAATGGTGGCCGATTTCATCAGAGAGGTCAGGGCGGGGCGGGCAGGTTAGGAAAGAGAAGAACGGGCACCAATCATTGAAATAAGGAGAGGAATGATGGGAGAGCGTCTTAAAGGGAAAGCGGCCATTGTTACCGGGGCCGGCTCAATTGGCGCCGGTATAGGGAACGGAAAAGCTACGGCCATTCTTTTTGCCAGAGAAGGAGCCCGGGTAATGGCCGTTGATTGCAACCCTGAGGCAGCCGAGGAGACCAGGCGGTTAATCAATGAAGAGGGCGGAGATTGCATCGTATTTAAGGCGGATGTATCCAAATCCAGCGACTGTAAAAGCATGGTGGAAAAGTGCATCCAGGCCTTTGGCCGGATTGACATCCTGCATAACAATGTGGGGATTTCATCGCGTGCCGGGATTGATGGAACCAGCGAGGAACAATGGGACAGGGTGATGAACATCAACCTGAAAAGCATGTTCTTAACCTGCAAGTACGCCCTTCCCTATATGGAAAAGCAGGGAAGCGGCGTCATAGTAAACATCGCTTCAATCCATGCCATAAGGATACCGAGTCCGACAATCGCCTACTCCGTATCGAAGGCTGGGGTGGTCGCGCTTACGCGGGAGATAGCGATTCAATACGCGGCCAAGGGGATTCGGGCGAATGTCATATTACCCGGCCTCATGAAAACGCCGATAGTCGAGTCCATGGCCAAAAGTAACCGCCCTGAGGACCTGGAAGAGCTGTGGCAAAAACGTGATGCCAGATGTCCCACGGGCAAGCAGGGTGATGCCTGGGACACTGCCTATGCCGCCTTATTCCTGGCTTCAGATGAGGCGAAGTACATAACGGGAACGACACTGGTCGTTGATGGCGGTATAACACAGAGAATATAGGGGTAAACAAGGTATCTATTCAGGAGACGATAGATACTAATTAAATAATTTTATCTGAAATAAGGAGGGGTAACAATGATATCTCTGCAAGAAGTTCATGAGTATGGTACGGAACTGGAAAGCTGGCTCCGCATGAGGGTTCATCCCATCGCGGTCAAGATGCTGAAAAGCGCTGCCGAAACACCGGAAGACGCCATCGTTCCGACGCGTGACTGGGGCCACAAGTACTCTCTATGCCAGAGTTTTGCCAAGTCGCAGCGCGCCAATCTGACCATCGCCATGTTCAAAGAGGATATGTGGTGCTTTGAGCCCGTTATCGGCCTGGGCCTGGCCGAACGCATCCCCTATTTCCTGGAAGGGCAGCACCGCTATCCGGATAGCGTCAGAAAGCTCGAGGACGCCGCCGTGTGGTGCCAGAACATGCCGTACCTGGAATACGGCGCTTATAAAGGTATCGTTTCGGCACCCATCAATACCTGCAGCTTTATGCCTGACGTTGTGGTGATGCACGTTTCCGGGGCACAGACCAGCCAGCTCCTGATTATTAAAAACTGGATTGATGGCAGAGACCTGTACTGCCAGCTTTCCGGGCATGCCGCCTGCGTTTACGCCACCGTGCCCGCACTACTGAAGCGTGAATGCACCGTTGCCATCCCCTGCAAAGGAGACCGCCGACTGGCTGCTGCCCAGGATGATGAAATTCTCTTCACACTGGTACCGGAATTGCTCCCCGATTTTGTTGCCGGCACCAGATTCCTCCAGGAGCACGGGTGGGGACTGCCCGTCGTTGAAGAGTACAAGGAGGAGTATAACCTTAAACCCGCGTATGCCAAGCTTGGCGAGATGCTGGGTGTGGACGTGAAAAAATCGCCCCCGCGGGAGCAGAAGTATCAGAAAATTTAATCTTTATATCTTTATATCAACTCAATAAAATGTCATATGCAGAAAGGGGTCATAGATGCAGTTAATAGATTCCCATATTATGATGGAATCCCTCGGCCTTCAGGATTTGGAGGCCATGTCGGCATCCGGTATAAAAGTCCTTATCGCCGATGCCGCCGGTGGTATGGACTACGCCACGTCAGCCCAGGCAGCGATTAACTACTTTGAGCATACGTTGGTCGGAGAAACCAAGCGCGCTTCTGACTACTTCATTGATGTCTATGTTCTCGTCGGCATTAACATGAATGCCGTTCCCGCCGACTATGAGAAGATACTGGACGCACTGCCCGAATATTTAGAACGGGAGAGAGTGGCAGGCGTCGGTGAAATCGGTATGGAGCCGAAGTCGGGCACCTGCCCCGATTTGGGCAAGCAGGAAGATATCCTGAGAACAGAGCTCAGAATGGCCAAGGAGCACCATAAAGCAGCGGTAATACATCTTACCTCCGCAGAAAGAACCTCCTGGATTGAGCGGTATATAAAGCTCATCGACGAGGTCGGGCTCGACAGGGACAAGGCGGTTATCGTCCACTCCGACGCGAATACCACCAAAATCATCACCGACGCCGGCTGTATTGCCGGCCTTTCCGTGCTGCCCATGCGGAGGCTTGCCCCCGAGGACGCGGCCAAGATTATATCCGAGAGCGATATGGACCGCATACTGGTCAGCAGCGATAACCGAATCCGCCACCGTTCCGACCCGTTATCGGTGCCGAGGATAGCGGTGCAGATGCGGCGTCTGGGCCTGAGCGATAAAGAGGTGAAAAAGGTTCTCTTCGATAACCCGAATAGAATTTTCAATCTGCGTCTCCAATAGCCAAAACAGCTGCCTGACCATACCTGTTGCCAAACGGGAGGCGAGCCATGCGGTTGGGAATGCTCAAGGAGGATGGCATGAGCATTGAGGATGAGCTTTTAGATAAGGTAATCTCAATCAAATATGATGATTTGCCCTCTGAAGTGGTCATGGCCGGCAAGAAGAGCGTCGTTGACCTTATAGGCGTGGCCATCGCCGGCTCCACCACGCCGGTGGCGAAAAAATTGTTCGAAGTGGTCAGCCAGTGGCAGGGTAAGCCAGAGGCCAGCGTTTTCCTGCACAATGCCGCCCTCCCCGCCCACGAGGCCGTTTTTATCAACGCTACCATGGGCCGGGCCCTGGACTTCAATCAATATCATTTCAGCACCGGAACGCAGCCTCCCCCAACCATGGTGCCGGTGGCGCTGGCCACGGCGGAACTCTGTGGTAAAGTCAGCGGCCGAGATTTTATCAGCGCCGTCATTATTGGCTCGGAGATAATGTGCCGTATGCGGATGGTACCCGACTATTGTTCCGGCCTGAGCGGATGGGTGGGAGATGTATGCGGTATCTTTGGCGGCGCCATAACGGCGGGCAAATTGATGAAACTCAACTCCGAGCAGATGCTCAATGCACTGGGGCTGGCCTACAGTCAATCCGCCGGGAACGTTCAGGGGGTGCGTGATGTTGGCGGCGGAGCCACCCTGTCGCTGCAGCAGGGTCTATCAGCCAGAGCCGCCATGCTCTCAGCGATACTGGGCAGAAACGGCCTGGGCACTTCCAAACGGTTCCTGGATGCCAAGGCCGGTTTCTACGAAGTCTATTACCGGGGAATCCCCCACGACCTGAACCGGCTGCTGGACGGTTTTGGGCAGAGGTACGAAGTGATGAATTTAGCGATAAAACCGTATCCTTCCTGCGGATATACCCTTTGCCCCATTGACAATGTACTGGATATAGTACGCAAGAACAGCCTGACAAGCCAGGAAATAGCCAAAATTGTGCTCCGGGTTGGACAGGCCGCCTATAACAATGTCTGTCATCCGCGTGAGAGCAAATCCCGTCCGGAGACAGTCGGCGATGCCATGTTCAGCATCCCCTATACCATTGGCAGCGCCATCTTCAGTGGCGATGTCTTTTTGGAAGACTTCTCTGCCGAAGCCATAAAAGACGCCCGGCGCCTGAAGGAAGTTGACAAGGTCGAGTGCCTCCTGGACCCGGATGTTGAGGCAGAGGCCAGCAAACTGAGCCTTAGATTATCACTGAACGTCGCCGAAGTTTCCACCAGGGATGGCAAAAATTTCAGCCAGAAAATGCTTCATGCCAAGGGGTCCCCGGCAAAGCCGATGACCTTTGAAGAGTGCGCGGAAAAGGCGCAGCGATGTGCCCAGTTCGCCGGGTTCAGCGCCGAGAAGATGGACAGGCTGGTGGCGCTGATAAGCAGGCTAGAGCAGCTCGAGGATATAAATGTCATTATGGAACTCCTGAAATGATTTAGAGAATAACCACGTTAAGCAACCAAAGTGAAAACCGCCCTCACCCTTCAAAAGATGAAATCACTGCTGGGACTGTAAAAAGTGAGGAGGCAAGGGACTTCAATTATAGAGGCCTTCCTTGCCTCCTTTTTTCTGGCCGGAATTAGCTAAATACGATAAACGCGCTTGGCGTTCCCCGCCAGTATCATTTGCTTTTCCTCATCGGTCAGAGGCAGGCGCATTATCTGCTCTATCTGCGGCTGAGGGGCAATCGCCGGGAAGTCGGTGCCGAACAGTATCTTCTCTATCCCGATTTTACGGAAGACGCGCGGCACGTCTGCCTCGGCCAGGCCCCGGTGTGGGCTGTAAGGGACGCGGTCCGGAGCGTTAAAGCCCTGTGACGTATCGAAATAGATATTGGAGTATTTCTGCGCCAGCTCAACACGCTCGTCCCACCATGCTGAGCCGAGATGAGCGAGGATGATGTTGAGGCGCGGGAAGGCCTCCGCCACCCTGGCCCAGTTCCTGGGCTCGCCATAATCAACCACGTCCTGCTGTGCCGCCACCGCTACCGGAGAAGGATACTCCACCAGAACATGCGGCGTCGGCCACGTTGCAGAGTCAGCCAATACCGGGAGCCCCAGCTCCTGGCATTTTTCATAGGCCGGGAACATCACCTCATCATCGGGGAAAAAGACGAACATGCCAGGATGGAGCTTGATTCCCTTCG
>Ga0315551_10002262_pt1 | contig 14185 bp, 10 predicted proteins | sample SalMarSW160290MG_FD_203678 | JGI IMG/M metagenome (GOLD analysis project Ga0315551, IMG submission 203678) | Salt marsh sediment microbial communities from the Plum Island Ecosystem LTER, Massachusetts, United States - Salt Marsh Sediment SW1602-90 ... | reverse complement strand
TCCTGATGATCCCTAATATGTTCAAGATCGCCGGGGAACTCACTTCTACGGTATTCCACATTGCGGCACGGACGGTAGCAACGCACGCGCTGTCGATTTTTGGAGATCATAGTGATGTTATGGCAACCCGTTCTACCGGCTGGGCAATGCTTGCAGCGAATTCGGTGCAGGAAACTATGGATCTGGCACTTATCGCGTATGCTTCGACATTCGAGTCTCGTGTACCGTTTGTCCACTTTTTTGACGGTTTCCGCACATCACATGAAGTTATGAAAATTGAGCAATTGAGCGATGACGAAATTAGAGCGATGATCAACGATGAATTGATACAAAAAATTCGTGAGCGTGCATTGAATCCGGAAAATCCTGTACTTAGAGGTTCTGCGCAGAATCCGGATGTCTTTTTCCAGGCTCGTGAAGCAGCGAACCTGTATTACGATGCCGTTCCGGGCATTGTGCAAAAAGTTATGGATAAGTTTAAACAGGTCGTTGGCCGCGAGTATAACCTTTTTGATTATGTCGGTGCGCCTGATGCCGAACGCATCGTTGTGATGATGGGTTCCGGCACCGAAACAGCGCATGAGACTGTTGAATACCTTGCTGAGAAAGGCGAGAAAGTCGGCCTGCTGAAAGTACGGTTGTATCGCCCGTTTTCTGTGGAGCATTTTGTAAAAGCGCTTCCGGTTACCGTAAAAAACATTGCTGTACTGGATCGCACGAAGGAATCCGGTTCCACGGGTGAACCGCTGTACTTGGATGTCGTAACAGCGTTGAGCGAGACCATGGCTGCCGGTAAATCTCCGTTTAAGACAATGCCTCGTGTGACTGGAGGAAGGCATGGACTATCCTCCAAAGAATTTACTCCGACAATGGTCAAAGCAGTGTTTGACGAGATGAAAAAACCTCAGCCGAAGAATCACTTCACAATCGGAATCAATGATGATGTCTCGCATACAAGTCTCACATATGATCCGAACTTCAGCGTTGAACGGGATGATGTAGTTCGCGCTGTTTTCTATGGCCTGGGTGCAGACGGCACAGTCGGCGCCAATAAGAATTCTATTAAAATTATCGGTGAAGATACGGACAACTACGCGCAGGGTTATTTTGTTTACGATTCGAAGAAGTCCGGTTCCACCACAACATCGCACTTACGTTTCGGGCCGCGTCCGATTCGTTCCATTTACCTTATCGATCACGCCAGTTTCGTTGCCTGCCACCAGTGGTTCTTCCTTGAAAAATTTGATGTATTGCAGGCTGCAATTCCGGGCAGTACATTTTTGTTGAACAGTATTTACGGGAAGGATGAAGTATGGGATCACCTGCCGCGCCAGGTTCAAAAGCAGCTGATCGAAAAGAAGATGAAATTATTTGTTATAGATGCTTATGAAGTAGCGAAGAAAACCGGCATGGGAAGCCGTGTTAATACGATTATGCAGACTTGCTTCTTTGCTATCTCAGGCGTTTTACCGAAAGACGATGCAATTAAAGCCATTAAGAAATCCATTCAAAAGACGTACGGAAGAAAGGGTGAAGCGGTTGTTCAGAAAAACTTTGAGGCTGTCGATCAGACGCTGGCCAATTTATTTGAAGTTAAAATTCCGGCCAGTGTAACGAGCAAGATCGAAATGCCGCCGGCGGTTTCCGATAAGGCGCCTGATTTTGTCAAAAAAGTCACAGGAATGATTATCGCCGGCAACGGCGAGAAGCTCCCGGTTTCCATGATGCCTGTGGACGGCACATTCCCGACAGGTACGGCACAATGGGAAAAAAGAAACATCGCTCTCGAAATTCCCGTGTGGGAAACGGATATTTGCATCCAGTGCAATAAATGTGCAATGGTATGCCCGCATGCAGCAATTCGTACAAAGGTATACGATCCTGCGAAACTTGCCTCAGCTCCTGCAGCCTTCAAGTCGACGGATTATAAAGGTCCCGAGTACAAAGGCATGAAGTACACGATACAGATTGCGCCGGAAGACTGCACCGGTTGTACCTTATGTGTGGAAGTCTGCCCTGCGAAGAATAAGAAGGAACCGAATGTGAAAGCGATCAACATGAAATCGCAGCCGCCTATTCGTGAGCAGGAAAAAGCAAATTTCGAATTCTTCCTCTCGCTGCCTGAGGTGGATCGAAGGAATGTAAAGGTGGATTCCGTGAAAGGATCGCAATTCTTGCTGCCGTTGTTCGAGTTTAGCGGCGCCTGCTCAGGCTGCGGTGAAACCCCATATATAAAACTTGCCAGCCAGTTGTTCGGTGATCGAATGCTTGTTGCAAACGCCACAGGATGCACTTCTATTTTTGGCGGTAATCTCCCGACGACACCGTGGACGAAGAATGGCGATAAACGCGGTCCTGCGTGGTCGAATTCATTGTTCGAAGATAATGCAGAATTCGGGCTCGGCATGCGCCTGACGGTTGACAAGCTGAATGAAATGGCAAAGGAATATTTAACACAGCTTTCGAACGATATAGGCAGTGATCTGGCAACAGCGATTATTCAGGCTGTCCAGAAAGATGAAGCGGGAATTTATGAACAGCGTGAACGCGTGAAAGTTTTAAAAGAAAAATTGGTTAAGATTAAAAAACCTGAGGCAAAACGGCTGCTGAGCATCGCTGATAATCTTGTGAAGCGCAGTGTTTGGATTATGGGCGGCGACGGCTGGGCTTATGATATCGGATACGGCGGATTGGATCATGTGCTTGCATCAGGTAAGAATGTAAATGTTCTCGTGCTCGATACCGAAGTGTACTCCAATACAGGCGGACAAATGTCGAAATCAACAAACCGTGCTGCTGTTGCAAAATTTGCAGCAGCCGGAAAGCCGACTGCGAAAAAAGACCTGTCACTCTTGGCGATGATGTATAATAACGTCTATGTTGCTCGAGTAGCAATGGGTGCAAACGATGCTCAAACAGTCCGTGCCTTCATCGAAGCAGAAGCATACGATGGGCCGTCGATAATTATTGCATATTCGCATTGTATTGCACATGGAATCGATATGGCGCGCGGTATGACAAACCAGAAAATGGCGGTCGAAACCGGTTATTTTCCGCTTTTCCGGTATAATCCGGAGTTGATAAAAGAAGAAAAAAATCCGTTTAAGCTCGATTCGAAAGCGCCGAAAGGAGCGCTCTCCGAGTTCACATCGACGGAAACACGATTCAATTCGCTGACGAAGAGCAATCCGGATCGTGCAAAAGAACTGCTGAAGTTAGCGGAAGAAGATATCAGAGTGCGCTGGGCGATATACAGTCAGTTTGCACAAGAAGGCAGCAATGTGCAGAAGCCTGCTTCGAATTGACATAGAGAACGCAGCTGAATGAAATAAGAAATATAATGCCATCCCGGAAACTCTGGGACGGCATTTGAGGTTCATGATATATATTTAATACTGGTGTATTCCTAACAAGTAAGAAAGGAGCAGGGATCATGGATCTATCGACGACTTATCTTGGACTTAAACTAAAGAATCCAATTGTCGCATCGGCGGGCCCGCTATCGCGCTCCTTTGATTCGATGCATCAGCTTGAAGATACAGGTGTATCGGCTATCGTAATGCATTCGCTCTTTGAAGAGCAGATTACTCACGAAATCGAATCTATGAATCACTACAAATCGTATGGAACGGAAAGCTATGCCGAAGCACTTTCGTATTTTCCCAATATTAACGATTATTATTATGCTCCTGACGAATATTTAGAAATCGTTGCTAAAGCAGCTAATGAATTGAAAATTCCTGTGATTACAAGTATGAATGGTACTACACCAGGTGGGTGGATAAACTATGCGAAAAAAATGGTTGAAGCTGGAGCAGCTGCACTGGAATTGAATATCTATTATGTGCCCACGGATGTAAATATGACAAGCACGGATGTTGAAAACCGCTATATTGAAGTGCTAAAGGGAATACGTAGCGCGGTGAAAATTCCGATATCCGTAAAACTAAATACGTTCTTCAGTTCTATTCCGAATATCGCAAAGCGTCTTGTGAGTGAAGGAGCAGACGGACTTGTGCTCTTTAACCGATTTTATCAGCCCGATATTGATCTGGATGAACTGGATGTAAAGTCCGGTATCGAACTGAGTAATTCCTATGAAAATCGCTTATCTATGCGGTGGATAGGAATCTTATTCGGAAAAATTAAAGCAAGCCTTGCAGCTACTTCCGGCATTCATTCAGCGGAAGATGTGTTGAAGCTGACGATGGCAGGTGCGGATGTAACTATGATGTGCTCGGCATTACTGACGCATGGTCCGGAATATATCGGAAAAGTCTTGCAGAATCTGGAAAACTGGATGCAGGAACACGAATACGAATCCATCGAGCAGATGAAAGGGAGCCTGAGCCATAAATCTATTGCCGATCCGTCTGCCTATGAACGTGCAAATTATATGAAGGCGCTTAACCGTTACAAGCTTCTTGTTTAGGAACCGAATTCTCTTTTCCGTTGTTAGGGAAACAAGGAAAAGAGTCGAATGGTTTAAAAAAATATTATATGAAGAAAAAGATACTGGTGAAAGCATTGAGCAGAAACCTGGAGAAAATGTCTAAATCATCCTGGGTGCGTTCACTCAAAGACGGAAAAGATCTTATCTGTCCCTACTGTAACCAGCCTGTGCAACCATGTAAATCAAATCCATCGTTAATGTGCGAATGCATGCTTCTTGAAGGGACAGAAGGGAAGCAGATTGAAGAAGCGTTGCATGAATGTGATAAAAACCGGTACGGCGTGTGTCTATGCTGCGGTAAAAAAATTTCAATAGCACATCTAAAGAAGCATCCGACAGCCGAGCTTTGTACCAGCTGTGTTCGCAAAGGACATAAAATAAGCAAGAAAAAACCAATTCACGCCTGACACATGCATCCTCAAGAATAACTGTGTATTGTCGGATTCAGTATGTCCATTATTAACGATCAATTACTTTCTGTCCTGAAAAAATTCGACAGGCCGGGTCCGCGATACACAAGTTACCCGACAGCGCCTATATTCTCTTCCGGATATACGGCACAGCAGTTTGAAGATGATCTTAAAGAAAATAACCGTAACAGTACAGCTCCGGTATCGCTGTATTTGCATATTCCATTTTGCGATACGCTATGCTATTTCTGCGGCTGTAATTCGATCATCACAAAGAATCGTGAAAAAGTATCCGAGTATTTAGATGCAATAAAAAATGAAATTGACCGTACGGCATCTTTCATTTCTAAGAAAAGAAATGTCGTTCAAGTTGCGTGGGGAGGCGGAACACCGTCGTATCTCATGCCGGAAGATATTCGCAGTCTTGCAAATCATATTAAAAAAAGATTCACATTTGCCTCTGATGCTGAGATCAGCGTTGAGATAGATCCGCGCGAATTATCTATCGATCATCTGAAAGCTTTTATTAACGGTGGTGCCAACCGGTTTAGTATCGGTGTGCAGGATTTTAACGAAGATGTGCAGGCCGCAGTCAACCGTGTACAGCCGGAATCACTTACATGTCAGGTCTTTCAATGGCTGCGTGAGCTTGGGATTAAGAGCATTAACATCGATTTGATCTATGGATTGCCGCTGCAAACGGCGGAGTCGTTCAAATCGACTCTTGATAAAGTAATCGAAATCTCGCCCGAACGGATTGCTGTTTTTAACTTCGCTTATGTACCATGGATGAAACCGCATCAAAAACTTATTCGCCAGGATCAATTGCCTACAGCAGAAAAAAAATTGCGCATTTTGCAGCTTACGATTAACACACTGATAAATGCCGGATATGTATATATTGGAATGGATCACTTTGCCAAACCGTCTGATGAGCTGACTTTTGAACAGAAGAATAAAAAACTTCATCGGAATTTTCAGGGATATTCCACAAAAGCCGGTGCGGATTTGTACGGATTCGGCATGTCGGCAATTTCGCATTTCGGAATAGTGTATGCACAGAACGCGAAAGACCTGGCCGCATACTGTGAAGCGATCTGCAAAGGACGGTTTTCAACTGTTCTTGGCTACAAAATGACCCGTGATGATGAAATACGCAAGTATGTGATCATGCGGTTAATGTGCGATCTGGAGGTGGATAAGCGCGGCGTCGAGCATCGATTCGGAATAATATTTGATGAGTATTTCACGGATTCTATCGCGAAGCTTGAAGAATTCCTGCCGTTGAATTTGCTTAAGCTGGAAACGGACCGAATTGTTATCCGGGAAGCCGGGCGTTTTATTCTCCGAAATATTGCGATGTGTTTTGATGCTTACCTGCCAGGGATGGAAAAAGAAAGACCGATTTTTTCCCGTACCGTGTAACATGATCACTTTAGCAAGGTTTCAATTGTCAGACTAAGATACCTTGCGAAAGTTACCATAGAGATCTTGCGAAGGTCACAGAGGAAAATTATTTCACTGCATCGATAGCTCTCTTTACGGCAGCTTCGATCAGTTCCATATTCGGTTTTTTGACAAAATTTTCTTTCATCAATAAATTTAAGATATCGCGCGCTTCCTTAATATCGCTAAGCGTCTTATCGTATACCTGTTGGTGGCTTAATTGAATTCGCGCAACACCCTGCTTTATGGCCTGTGTGGCAACATCGGCAGCTTCCTGTGCAAACACTTCGGTTTCTTCCATTGTCGGCATAATGTAATCGGGATTGACTCCTTTTTTCATCGCGAAATTAGCTATGGAGTACGCGGCAGTAATTGCCATTTCATCTGTAATCTTGCGCGCACGTACCATAAGGGCGCCTTTAAGGATACCGGGGAATCCCATCGAATTATTTACCTGGTTGGGGAAATCGCCGCGTCCGGTGGCGACGATATACGCACCTGCTTCTTTTGCAGCGTATGGATAAATTTCAGGTACCGGATTTGCACATGCGAATATGATCGACTTTTTTGCCATTTTTTGTATCCAGGATTTTTTAATGACATCCGGCCCTGGTTTGCTCAATGCAATAAGCACGTCGGCTCCTGTCAGTGCGGTTTCTATATTGTCTATGTTTGACGGATTAGTTGCCTGGCAAATTTCCCACTTGCGGTAAAATGCTTTGTCTGCCTCGATATCTTTGCGTTTTTTATTGAGAGAACCTTTTGTATCGAACATAACGACTTTACCGGGATCGACACCATCTTTAAGTATCAATCTGGCGATAGTGGTATTTGATGCACCCGCGCCAAAGAAGACAATCTTTATATTTTTCATATCCTTACCGGCAACACGGAGAGCATTGATCAATCCGGCGAGAGTCACGCTGCCTGTTCCCTGAGCATCGTCATGCCACACGGGGATGTCGCATTCCTCGCGCAGCGTATCAAGCACCTTAAAGCAGTTAGGCTGTGAGATATCTTCAAGATTCACGGCTCCGAAACTCGGTTCGAGCATTTTTACAAAATCGATGATTTTTTCCGGATCATGTTCCGCTTTTGGACTTTTTGAATTGATGCAAAGAGCTACACCATCGACGCCGCCGAGATATTTCATGAGGAATGCTTTTCCTTCCATTACTCCCAGGCCGCCGGGAGGAGTGCAGTCGCCGTCGCCGAGCACGCGCGTCGAATCAGAAACTACAGCGACAAGATTCCCCCGGTTGGAAAGCTCAAATGAAGCGTCGTTGTTATCGCGAATTGTAGTAGATATTTTAGAAACACCCGGTGTGTACCAAACATTAAACCAATTGAAGCCGTAAATTCCTGCCTTAGGCACTGTCAGCATTTTGCCCCCGTAGAATTTATGGCATGAAAGCGCGAGTTCTTTTAAGAAAACAGTTTTTGCTTTTGCTTTTTGTTCTTCGCTAAAATTTTCAGGAAACAAATTATTCAGATTTTTTAGAGTTAAATCGAAGTTTTGCATTACATTCTCCGGCCCTGGTAAAAAACTTGTCTGGAAATCACTTTAGTTTATTTTCTTAATATAATCAAGCAATAGCATTCCATTTTTCAAAGTTATAATTGCATAATGTATATATAATATATACGATGATATTTGTGAATAGAATACTAAAAAAAACTAATGTTGTTTTTTTAGTCTTTTTTCCCTTACTGCTTTCAGGAATTCCGTATTATTATATTCCTAAAAGTGCTAACTCGTCTCTTTTCTATATTAGAATCTTGCAATTAAGTCTTTATGTTGTAAATTACTGATGTGGCATAATACTTGAACAATAAGAAATACCGGATTCATGATACGAAAATATTTTAAATCTCAAATCTTAAATCTCCAATTTACGGGAGCGTCCTTATGATCCGAGGAACAATTATAGTTGCTGTGGATATTTGTAAAGCATGTGAACTATGTATTGCAGCATGTCCGCAAAACTGTCTGGAGATGTCTCCCAATCTCAACGTGAAAAGTTATCATTATGTTCAGTTAAAGAACGATACGTGCACCGGTTGTATAAATTGTGCTATCGTATGCCCGGACGGCGCTATCACTGTCTATCGGCAAACCCGTTCGGCTGCAAAACAGACAGAGAGCAGGAAAGAAGCCGGGTAATCAAAACAGGCAACCTGAGAATACGCTTTGGCAGGTAACAAACAATTAAATCATTGAACGTGAATAATTATGGCAGACGAAAAAGGAACTTCTGAAATCCGATTGATGAAAGGCAACGAAGCTCTCGCTGAAGCGGCATTCAGAGCCGGGATGCAGGCATATTTCGGGTATCCTATTACACCGCAATCTGAAGTATTGGAATATCTTACGGCTGAGGCGCCGAAACATCCGGATGTTGTTATCCTGCAGGCGGAAAGCGAGCTTGCGGCAATTAATATGGTATACGGAGCTTCGGGCGCGAGTGCGCGCGTAATGATTTCTTCTTCAAGCCCCGGTATAAGTCTGATGCAGGAATGCCTTTCTTATATGGCTTCAGCGCAGCTGCCGGCCTTGGTAGTGAATGTACAGCGCGGAGGGCCGGGCCTCGGTACGATTCAACCATCGCAGGGAGATTACTTCCAGGCAGTAAAGGGCGGCGGTCATGGAGATTATCATCTAATAGTTCTCGCTCCCGCATCCGTGCAGGAAATGGTGGACTTTGTATTTGATGCGTTCCGTTTGAGCGAGAAATACCGTAATCCGGCTTTGATTCTTGCAGACGGTGCACTCGGTCAGATGATGGAAAAAGTTACACTCCCGCCTGCCGGATCACTGCCCAAAACTGAAGCACTCTGGGCAACAACAGGCAAACCACGCACACGTGAAAGAAATATAATTACTTCGTTATTCATTCAACCTGAACGAATGGAACAACTCAATTTAACGTTACAGGCAAAATACAGTCAAATGAAGAAAGAGGTGCGCTGGGAAGAAATTCGTGCAGAAGATGCAGATATAGTACTCGTAGCTTTTGGACTTACTTCCCGTATTTGTGAGAAGACAGTAGATCTTGGCCGTCAAAAAGGATTGAAGATCGGGCTCATGCGGCCGATCACTCTCTATCCGTTTCCGACAGACGCTCTCGTTAAATTGGCGAAAAGTGCACAGGTGTTTCTTACCGTCGAAATGAACGCCGGTCAGATGGTAGAAGATGTGCGGCTTGCAATCGAAGGAAAACGGCCGGTCGAATTCTACGGCCGGATGGGCGGGATGATACCGTCGCCTGAAGAAGTACTGGTGCGTGTCGAATCGATTGCTGAAACACTTTCAAAGGTCCCGGCATAAAAGGAATAAGAAACATGGAACCTGCAGCGAATATTGACGGAATGGAACTCGTTTATAAAAGACCACGGACACTTACCGATACTCCGATGCATTATTGCCCGGGCTGCGGCCATGGCGTAGTGCATAAGATTCTAATGGAAGTAATAGATGAGTTAAGTATTCAGGAAGAAACGATCGGCGTAGCACCGGTAGGATGTTCGGTTTTTGCATATGATTATATGGACATCGACATGCAGGAAGCTGCGCACGGCCGTGCAACTGCCGTAGCCACGGGTATCAAGCGGATACTGCCGGCTAAATACGTTTTTACATATCAGGGAGATGGGGATCTTGCTGCGATCGGTACCGGCGAGACAATCCATACGGTAAACCGCGGAGAGAATATACTTATTGTTTTCATCAATAACGGTATCTACGGCATGACAGGCGGGCAGATGGCTCCGACATCGCTGCTTGGAATGAAGACAACGACGACTCCTTTCGGGCGTGAAGTATCGACAATGGGTAATCCTATCAAGATTACTGAATTGGTTGCACAGCTGCCCGGGGCATATTATGTTACACGCCAGGCAGTTTATTCGACTGCCGCTGTCCGCAAATTGAAGAAATCTATCGAGGTTTCTTTCAAATACCAAAAACTAAACAAAGGCACCTGCTTTATCGAAGTAGTTTCCAGCTGTCCGTCGAATTGGAAGAAGACGCCTGTGGAAGCAAATGAATGGCTCGAAAAGAATATGCTGCCGTTCTATCCACTCGGTGATATAAGAGTGCCGAAATCTTAGTAATAGATCTTCGTTTGATTTTTATGTGAAATATTATGAATAAACCACTTCTCCCCATGTACCCTCCTCTTAGAGGAGGCCTGCCCGCTCGCCGACGCACTTCGTGCTCAGGTGAGCCCGCCGCACAAAGCATGCTTTGGCAGGCGGGGGGATACAGGAGTGGTGGACCAATAAGGTTGTGTAACATAAGGTAGTTAGACAAAATGGAATCCTGTTTCAGAAAAATACAGGAGTGAAGAATGAAGAGTGCGCATGAAATTATTATTGCCGGATTTGGCGGTCAGGGTGTTCTATCAATGGGGCAGATTATTGCATATGCTGCAATGAAAGAAGGCAAGGAAGTAAGCTGGATGCCGTCTTACGGGCCGGAAATGCGCGGCGGTACGGCAAACTGCATCGTCATCGTGTCGGATTCACGCATTAGTTCTCCTATCGTTACAAAATTTAATACTGCGATTCTGTTGAATCAGCCTTCCCTGGAAAAATTTGAATCTGCAATAAAGCCCGGCGGATTATTGATCTATGAACAATCCAGTATTATCAATCCGCCCAAAAGAACAGACGTTGAAATTTTAGCCATTCAGGGAATTGAAGAAGCACAAAAACTGACGAGCAAACAGGTGGCAAATATGGTGCTCCTCGGTGCATTTCTTGACAGGCGTCCGATTGTGCAACCGGAACATGTCGTGCAGGTTTTACGCAGTGTTCTGCCGGCGCACCGGCAGCACTTGATCCCCATAAATGAGAAAGCGTTGATCCGCGGAAAAGAATTAGCACGAGAGAAAGCTTCGGTAATTGTTGTATAATGAGTTAGACGGAAAAAATCTACTGTTAGAGAATTACTTGAAGAGAAGCGGCATATTGTATTACACGTTAATCAGAAGCAAAACAAAATCACTGATTATTTGAAAAAGACCCGCCTCGAAGTTTCTATATTATCGTTATTTTTTTTGAAAAATCACCCCTCCCCATGTCTCCTCCTCATTGAGGAGGCCTGCCCGCTCGCCGACGCACTTCGTGCTCAGGTGAACCCGCCGCACAAAGCATGCTTTGGCAGGCGGGGGATAAAGGGGTGGTGGCAAGATTCTTTTTTTTGTTTTGATATATTTTTGATGGACTTTTTCAATCCGAGTTTGTATCATAATATAGACGCGGTATTGAGGCGAGAGAGAATTCGACACTAAAGCGCCAGTTCGTTCTCTTACTTGCGTTAAGGAAGGGAAGGTGTGCAATGAAAGGAAAAGAACTTCAACGCGTTAAAGTTGCCCTTTTATCGGAGTTAGATGTAACACTCCAGAAATGCTGCCACCAGCGTCTCAAAGATGTAGTGAATGATATGCAGATTCATTACGCCAGCATAAAACCCGATTCTTCTCCGGATGAAGTTTTCTCCGTTTTTCTTCAGAGCGGTGTATTGAGAACAATGACTGCAGCGCCGATTGTACGTATGCGCGAATCGCTTGAGCGCATCCGGATGGGAACATTCGGTTTGTGTGCTGTGTGTGGAAGAAAGATTTCGGCGGCATATCTTGAAAAGAATCCGACAGCGACACGTTGTGCTTCATGCGGCCAGGAATCGCAGAAGCTTATGCGTCCTGCAGGTTCGTGAATTACTGAAAAAGAAGAGGATAAGTTGTTTCTTCTAGGTACGGAGTAAAACGCTTATAACTTCTGCAAACTCTGCTATTATCTGTATAAGATGTCCGACATTTGTGTCTTTTTGATCCTGTCAATTTATTTTTAATATAATCAACATATACAGTCGTTTGAAATTTATTCATCAATCGCCCGATTAAAATACCGATTAATCCTGTCGGCTTTGAACCTTGTTTTTCTAATCCCATTTTTATGTTATTCTAGTCTTTGAAATATTGCGGAGCATGTATGTGCTGTTGTAAGTAATGGACTGAATTCTAATTATGCGAAAAGCAGTAGACTCACTGCCATAACAATCATTCCTGCAATTAAACCGCCAATAGCAATATGATGCTTTCCATACTCCTCTGCAGTAGGCAGCAATTCATCAAGAGAAATATATACCATAATCCCTGCAACTCCTGCGAAAACTATTCCAAAGGTAGCATCATTGAAAAAAGCTCTAAAAATAAAATATCCGAATACAGCTCCAATCGGTTCTGCAAGGCCGGAAAGAAATGAAAACCAGAATGCTTTCTTTCTATTTTTTGTTGAGTAGTAAATTGGGACTGAAACAGCTATTCCTTCGGGAATATTATGAATCGCGATTGCAATTGCGATACTGAAACCCAAAGTATGATCGGTTAAAGCGCCTATGAAAGTTGCTAATCCCTCCGGGAAATTATGTATGGTTATAGCAAGAGCCGAAAACATACCCATTCTAAGTAATTTTTTATTTTTGTTATAATCTTTTAAGTTTTTAACGTTAATATTTTTTATTTCATGCGGATTTTCATAAGACGGCACTAATTTATCAATTAATGCTATTAGAGCTATGCCTGCAAAGAAAGCAATAACAGTTATCCAATAGCCCATCTTATCACCCATGGCTGCGCTTAAAGAAATTTTCGCCTTGGCAAATATTTCTATCAAAGAAACATATATCATTACTCCCGCTGAAAAACCCAATGCCCCGCATAAATATTTTGGACTAAAGTTTTTCGAAAAGAATGCCATTACACTGCCGATGCCGGTGGACAATCCCGCAAAAATAGTTAATCCAAATGCAAATAAAACATTTTCAGTAACCATTGTTTCTCCAATGATAGTTAATATTTATTCATGTCGTTATATACGACAATGATAAAGCACGTACCGTGCCGCTGCCCTTATGAGCATAATGAATTCTCGAGTGCTCGCTATTCCGCGGCGTGTTTTGCTTTGCATAATATTGCATCTTTTTTATTTTATGCATTTAAACCAAACTATCGCTTGTTCGCTGGACACTTCTACTTTTGAATACATGGTTTTTAAAATGCCGGTTAATTCCACTTTTGTATAAAAAGGAGGGGTAAACCATCCTTTTTTTGAAAGGATACTATTCACGATAAAATCCGTTAATAAGTTTTCATTTTTAATATAGAAACAACCGATAAACAATCCGCCTTTTTTCAACACTCTTGCGGTTTCGGCAAATGCTTTTTCTTTTTCTTGAAAAGCATGAAAGCCGTTCATAGATAATACAATATCAAAATAATTATCGTTAAACAATAAATTAGCGGCATCTCCCTGCAAACAGGTAATTTTATCAGGCGACAAAGATTCGAGTCGTTGTTTTGCTTGATTTAGCATCTCATTTGAGTAATCGATGCAGGTAATTTCGGCTTTTTCCAAATTAATATACTTCTTATAAGTGAAGACGGCAGTTCCAACAGGAATGTCAAGTAATTTACCGCTGAAGTTGTCGGGTATGCTGCTTAATACTATTTCTGCTATTTGATAATCGTCAACTTTCCAAAATAGCTTTATGTAGAGCCTGGCCAACCAATTAGTCTGAGTGAGAACATCATCGTAAATATTATGAGAAGATTTATATGCGTTGAGAATTTTATTTTCCAACATAAAATATTATTGCCCGATTATGATGAAGCATATAGAAAATAGTTTTTGCATATTTTTGGAACCAATTCCAAAAATCTTCATAAGATCTAATCGGATCGCTTTTCTTTGTCATTATGTTTTCAATAATTTTCATTTATTATACCTTTTGAGCGCCATAAGTTATCATGGCATAAATCTTGTACTCTTTATCGGTTATTCCGAAACAGCAGCCCAAATCCAGAATATTCAT
>Ga0315551_10002261_pt1 | contig 14188 bp, 16 predicted proteins | sample SalMarSW160290MG_FD_203678 | JGI IMG/M metagenome (GOLD analysis project Ga0315551, IMG submission 203678) | Salt marsh sediment microbial communities from the Plum Island Ecosystem LTER, Massachusetts, United States - Salt Marsh Sediment SW1602-90 ... | reverse complement strand
TTCTTGCCATTGTTCCATAAGCAACAATCAATATCTTGTTCTTGGGATTTATCTTGTACAGCTCGAAGCGGATCTCTTCGCGTTTCATCTGTTCGTACTTCTGGTGCATGATCAGGGCGTTTTTTTCCAACAGAAGTGGATCGAGAAAAAGCGATCTTATAATCACAGGTTCCCGTCCTCTAGCGCCTGTGGCGGCCCAGTCTTTGGGTGGAAGCGGTGGTTCCTTGTAGTCGTCAGGGAACTCCACCGGTTCCATCATCTGGCCAATCATGCCATCACCAATTATCATTATTGGATTGCGATACTTGTCGGCCAGATGGAACGCAAGCATCATCAAGTCGACTGCCTCCTGAATTGTCGAGGGAGCCAGCACCAGTACCCGGTAATCGCCATGCCCGCCGCCCTTGGTAGCCTGGAAATAGTCCGACTGAGCTGGTAAAATTCCTCCCAAGCCAGGGCCAGCTCGCATAACATTGACAATGACCACGGGAAGTAGTGCTCCGGCTATGTAGGATATCGCTTCTTGCATCAAGCTGATTCCAGGACTGGAAGAGGTTGTAAACACCCGTTTCCCCGTGGAAGCAGCACCAAACAGCATGTTGCTCACAGCGACTTCACTTTCGGCTTGAAGAAAAACCTTACCAAGTTCCGGCATTCTCTTGGACAGGTACTCAGCCACCTCACTCTGTGGCGTAATCGGGTAGCAGAAGTAGCCCTCCGCTCCAGCACGTAAAGCTGCTTCAGCGATTGCTTCGTTCCCTTTCATCAATACTCGGGCCATTAGCAGTTCCTCATCTCGTAGCACTCACGTCAGTAATCAAATAGACTGAAAACAGTTCCATGCGTGTGCACCTCAATGGCCACATCGGGGCACGTAATAGCACAAATACGGCACCCTATGCAGCGGGAGGGATCGTGTACCTGAGCGTAAAAATACCCGCGCAACGTTATCTCCTTTGACATGGAAATAATTTGCTGCGGACAGGCTCGAACGCACAGCTCACAACCCTTGCAGTGGTTTTTATCTATAGTAATTCCCGGCATCCATTACCTTTTTTGTCTCTCCCACGGTTTCAACAGCAAGCGATTAATCTTCAGTACAGGCACATCGAGGATTTTGGGATCAACTTCCTCTAATGCTTCATCTGCAGCGCTTAAGAACACAATCGGCAGACCAGTCCGTTCCCGGAGCTGGTAAGCCAGTTTTAATCCGGAAAGAACAATTTCAGCCGTAGTGTCGGTCAGTAGGTGCGTGTTTGAGATAAGTCCTGTAAACTTCAGCCGCGAGGCGGCTTCAATATCTCCCTTAAGCTTAAGACAACTGTCTACATCCCGTGTGAATGGACGGTTCGCATTCAGTACCAACAGCAACTCATAGCTACCCGGTTCAAAGGAACCTGCAAACGAACTTAAAATGCGCGCTCCCACATCATCGCCGCCGACATCCAGGATAACTTTCCCTTCATGCCTCTCAATAGCACCTTTGATTTCCGGGAGTATGATGGGAAGATCGGCGTAACGATAACCGCCGCGAGGGCTTATCATTCTTACCCCCAGGGCTTCAAGCTCTTTCTCGGCTTCGCGTGAGCGAAAATAGAGGTTGACTATGTCCAAGTCGACGACGGCGACCGGCTCAGGCTGGTTGGTTGCCAGGTGGCAGGCAAGGTTAACAGCCACTTCCGACTTGCCGCTACCGAATCCGCCTACTATGACCAGTATATTCTTCGTAAAGGAGGGAGTCGGAAACTGCTTCATCGGTTTGACCATCAACACTGCAAAAAACCTTCAGGTGCTTCTCCTGGTACAGCTCATTCTCCTCCCTTTTTTCAACAGTTTTAGAGGATCGACCTCAAAAAACCTTAAAAATTTTCTTATTTGGAATATTGTAAATGATGACGGTAACGTCAAGAAGATTTGTGGAAAAAATAACGATTTAGTTGGTTTGACATGCATCTAAGACGTTATTATTGTGATATTATATATAAGGTTGTAACCAGTAATTGACACCACGTCAGTGGCTGCACATATGAAAATATCTATAAAGACGACTCAAAAGTCTTCTTGCCTATTTGCTGTATTAGCACTTGTTATAAGTCTTTGTGGCTGCTCACACCAAGCAGAAAATGGCAAAAAGCCTGTGAATGACAAGTATAAAGACTGGAAGACCTATACCTACAAGAACATAAAAATCATTTACCCCTCCGGCCATCCGCTGGTTGATAGTTTTCACGACATGGCCCAAGGGTACCTCACCGCCCTGAGACGCGATTGCCAGTTTCTGGGCATAGACGTGCCTCAGGATACCTTAGTTGTGTACTATTATTCGGGCTATGGACAGGGACGGAAAATGACCGGAAGGGAGTACCCCTTTGCCGACAGCACAGCCATCTATTTCTGGGTACCGAATTTCTATGGGCCTACTTTGATGCAATATCTCCTACCAAAATGGCAGAACGTAGAACCGAAATATCCCTTCCTCAAACATGGTCTGATCGCTCTCTTTGATTACTCCGGTCAGAACTACCACCAATCAACCATGAATTACTTTTCAGAAGGGAAGTTCATTCCGTTAAAAGAGCTGGTGGTTGACACGACAGTTAACAGTGATACAGAAAGACACCAATCGGCAGAGGCGGCGTCTTTCATAGATTTCATCGTATACTATTTTGGGATCCAGGGTTTGGAAATGCTGTACCGATCCCGCGCTCCGTTTGAAAAGACAGTCGAGGGCATCTTCATGATACCGGTTGACAGCTTGCAAGGGTTGTGGCTGGATTTCGTCAGGGAGCGCGTGGAAGCAATGGATACGACCAAAGTGACAGAGTAACCGTAGCGTACATAAGTATGAGAGGTAGAATATGTCCGACGAAAAATGGAAAACAGCTATAACTGATATCGGCCCGGGGAAGATCCTAGTCAGAGGCTACTCCATAACCGACATCATGGAGAAACTCTCCTATGCGGAGGCTGTCTATTTACTTCTCAAAGGTGAGCTTCCCAGCAAGGCCGAAGCCGCCTTAATGAATGCGATACTCGTATCTTCAATCGACCACGGTGCCTCTCCCCCGTCCGCTCTGGGGACGCGCACAGTCGTCTCAGGAGGCAACTCGCTCAACGCCGCTATTGCCGGCGGGGTACTCGTGATCGGTGACACGCACGGTGGTGCGATTGAGCAGGCAGCTAAGATATTGCAGGAGTTGGCTACCAAGGGTGATGACATTGATCGAATCGCATCCGAACTAGTTGACTGGCTTAAGGAAAACAAGATGCGGATGCCCGGTTTCGGCCACCGGTTGCACAACGTCGATCCCCGCACCGGCAAGCTGTTCGAGATAGCTGAGCGTCACGGCTATAAGGGCAAACATATCGAGTTGTGCAAGGCGATTGAAAAGGCACTGGCTGAAAAGTCAGGCAATAAGCTGCCGATCAATGTCGACGGCGCTATTGCGGCGGTGATCTCCGACATGGGGTTTGACTGGCGCTTGGGGAAGGGGTTCTTTATTATTTCACGCGTCCCCGGCCTGCTCGCCCACGCCTATGAAGAGATGACCCGTGAACGCCCCATGCGCAAACTTGGCCCACCACCGTTTGAATACGACGGACCTGGGGAGCGGGATGTGTAGGAGATGAAAAGGGAACAATCTCGGCAATTTCGTACCATGAGGTGGTGTCCTTTGACTGGTCCGATAAGTACCTGCTCACGATAGCGTTAAGGGCATAGCAAGCGAGAGATAGCGATGTTGGACTCACAGGCAGAAAAAGAAGTCAGCACTTTCATTGATAGGGACTGCGAATCCCTCGTTTCGATAAGAGGAAAGGTTTTGTCACTGATAAAGTCTACCATTAAAGAAATCCTGCGATTACGAAGTAACGAACTCGATGAAAAAGCGCTGCTTCTGGAGAGATTCAGTGCCATAAACTGTGAACTTTCAGAAAGCATACACTGCAATATACGTCGGGGCCAACTGCTGGCGGCTCTTGGCATCCTACGCTGGCAAATCGTGCTTTGGCAAAGGTGTTTTACCCTATATCACAGCCCTGAGTACTTCAATAAATGGAAGAACGACAATCAGGTTAAGGAATATGACCTTAGGGAGTTTATTCGCAAGTTTGACGAAGAATGTGCCAAAGATAAGGCGTCTGCACTTGGCAACACAACAAGGTACGACGACGACCGAGAGAACTACAAGAATCTCTCAAGCATGTTTCACCTCAACCACTCTGTTATAGACGTGCTTTATGAACTTTGCACAGGTTCAAAAATTGATGACTTCTTTAGACACTTTGTAACAAGGTTTATCTTCGAGGAAGCACGAAATTCTATGCGAATACTTGGCGTACTATTATCACATCTCAGGTCCATAACGACGGAAAGCTTTGCAAATTATAACAATCTAGTTCTGCAATACAACGCACTAGATGATCATATGCAGCAGTTACGCCACGAATTTACTGAGATCGAAAAGAAATTTGATATTCGTAGTTAGATTTGTAGCCCACCTAACAGGTGGGAAATCATTGACTAATATTCTCGACATATCAAATAACCCCACCCGTTGGGTGGGCTACAAGCTATGAGGCCAATACATCCAAAAGCGCCAGGAACACGAGGTTCCTGACCTACGGGGTTCTCGGTTGCTTTCCACATTCGCGCACATTACATTCAATTCAGGCTCTCGCCTATGAAGAGATGATCCGTGAGATAACATAACATGATTACGTATATCGATTCAGTTGAAGGTATTACCGCAAACCAGCTACACGGTTTCTTTGTGGGCTGGCCCAATCCGCCCTCACCTGAGACTCATTTGAAGTTGCTGACTAACAGTGACCAAATTGTTCTTGCTGTTGACAATGAGCTTGGTCGGGTCATAGGTTTTATTAGTGCTATTAGCGATGGTGTCTTGAGCGCCTACATCCCTCTGCTTGAGGTGCTACCAGACTATCAGAGGCGAGGAATCGGCCAAGAGCTTACTCGACAGATGCTGGAGAAACTGAACGGGCTTTACATGATAGACCTGACCTGTGATCGGGAATTAGAACCTTTCTATGCGCGCTTTGGGATGAAACCAGGTTCTGGAATGATTATTCGGAACTATAAAAAGCAGTCGGGTATGTAATCTTGACAGCTTACTCTTTCCCTTCCGTTTTTGATATAGATTCCCGTTTTCACGGGAATGACGGGTGTGCACAAGGCATGAGCCCTGTACACCAACCTTTTTGTTATGAATCTGAACCATGCGATAGCCTCAACAGCACAGGGTTCCCGATTAACTTTATAAATTAGAGAGAACATGGTCACACCTTTTCACAAACGCGCCATAGATATCATCAAAAGTATACCTGAAGGCAGGGTTGCCACTTATGGTCAGATTGCTACCTTAGCAGGGAATCCAAAGGCGGCCCGTCAGGTAGTCCGTATACTCCACTCCTCTTCTCGAAAGGAACAGTTGCCCTGGCACCGAGTTGTCAATGCCAAAGGGCTTATATCCCTAAAACCTGGTTCCGGCTATGAAATCCAGAAAGCTTTACTGACAGAAGAAGGTGTATCGTTCAACAGCGACGACACTATTGACTTTGAACAATACCTCTGGTCTCCCCCTAATGAATGAAGTGTAGTGAGAACCGTTTTATATGCGCATACAGAACACTAAGTGCTCGTGTAATATAACAGAAATCGTGATTCCTGCACAACAGGGATCCAGAAGGAGGTGACGAGATGAAAATTACCATTGTCTATGACAACGAAGTATGGAAAGAAGGTCTTAAAGCAGACTGGGGTTTCGCCTGCCTTATAGAGGTATATAGCAAAACAATACTTTTTGATACCGGGGCGGACGGTTATATCCTCCTGGAAAACATGAAAAAACTTAACATAGACCCCGCCGTGGTTGAAGAGATTTTCATTTCCCATGCTCACTGGGATCACATGGGCGGACTTGCGGATTTCCTCAAGATAAATCCTGTAAGAGTCTATGTTCCTTCATCTTTCCAGGGGCCGGGTGGCACAGTGGAGATGATTAAGGTAAAAGAAGCCCGTAAAATCCATGACGATATTTTTTCAACGGGGGAGCTTGAGAATATCGAGCAATCTCTTGTGGTCAAAACGGAGAAAGGATTGGTTGTAATTGCGGGTTGTTCTCATCCGGGAGTTAAAAATATCCTGAATGCCGCCTCACGCTTTGGGAAACCTTATGCGCTTATCGGGGGCTTGCATGGATTTAACGAATTTGATCTGGTTGAGGATTTGGAATTGATTTGTGCCACTCATTGCACGCAGTTCAAGTCAGAAATAAAGTCGCGCTATCCTGAGAAGTACATTGAAGGTGGAGCCGGTAAAGTGATAGAGTTATGAAGCTGCCGCCACACCGGCAAAGTAGCTCGCTACTTCTTCAAATACATCGCCAGCTTTTCTCTGAATTCTGACTTGGAGATATCCGAATCGAGAATGCCGTCATAAGCAATTGATATTTTGCTGGTTTCCTCGGAGACCACCACCACCACTGCGTCCGACACCTCGGAGAGCCCAATAGCTGCCTTGTGGCGCATACCATACAGCTTGCGATAACGGAGATTTGTAGTGAGGGGTAGAGTAACGGCCGCCGCTACAATATACTCACCGGAGATAATGACGGCGCCGTCGTGCAGGGGCGTATACGGTGTAAACAGAGTTACCAACACCTCCCACGACAGTTCGGAATTCATTTCTTTGCCGGACTCAGCAAAGTTCCTCAAGCCGGTACGCCGTTCAACGACAATCAAACCACCGTAGCGAAGCTCTGAGAGACGTAGGGTCGCGCGGGATACTTCCTCAAGCGACTTTTTCCTCTCCAGTGTCACAAACTGTCGAAGAAAACGACTCTGACCAAACTGCGCTAAAACTCCGCGCAGTTCCGGCTGGAAGACGACGACAAGCACAATAAGCCCAAACGTAGCGAGGTTGGAAAATAGCCAGGTCAATCCTTCCAGTTGAAACCAGTAGGCAATAAACGCCACCCCAAAGATCAAAAACAACCCGATGATAATCTGTGCCGAGCGGGTGCCTTTCATCAGTTTCAAAACCTGGTAGATAATGAACGAGACCAGGAGCACATCAAGCAGGTCCTTGAAGCCGAACCGAATGAAATCGTAGTGAAAAATAGTCATGCCGTTTCCTTGATTGCCTGAATCACTTTCAACGCTTCCACCGTCGGGGCGACATCGTGCACTCTCACAATATCGGCGCCGTTAAGCGCTGCCGCCACCGCGGCCGCTATCGAACCACCCAGTCGCTGACCGGCGGGACTACCGCTTGGATGGAGCCTGCCAATAAATGATTTTCTCGATGCTCCGACCAGCAAAGGCAGTGAGAACTTTTTAAATCTTCTCAAACCGGCCAAGATTTCGACATTGTCGGAAAGACGTTTACCAAAGCCGATTCCGGGATCTATAACAATCCTCGATCTATTAATTCCACTCTTTATACAAAAATCGATCCGCACCGCAAAAAACTGGGCGATCTCTTCCACACAGTCTTCATAGTGAGGGTTCTCCTGCATGTTGCGCGGCGTGCCCAGGATGTGCATAAGGACTACCGGCACTTCTTTTAAGGCTACCACGTGAGCCATGTCACTGTCAAAGCGCAAAGCCGAAACATCATTGACCATGTCGGCTCCGGCCTCCAGGGCGGCTTGTGCCGTTGGTGACTTATAGGTGTCGATAGAGATGAGTATGTCTGTCTGTTGTCTGAGCTTTTCGATCACGGGTATGACCCGCCGGATTTCTTCTTCTACCGATACCGGTTCAGCGCCGGGGCGAGTGGATTCACCGCCGATGTCGATTATGTCTGCCCCTTCTCTCTCCATTTGCAACGCCTGCTGCACAGCATCAGACAAACCAAGAAAATGGCCGCCATCCGAGAACGAATCGGGCGTAACATTTAGAACTCCCATGACAAGTGGATGAGAAAGCGCTAACTGCCGCCCCCGGGATAATGCGATAACCGGCTTAATATCTTCACGATTGCTGTAGGTCTGCCTTGTCATTGGAATCTCTCCATTATACCTGCATATAAAGACAATCTTAGATCAAAAAGCAAGGCAGAAAAAAGTTAAGCCCACAGCCCGTAGGGCAGGTGCTCTCACTCTATGTCGAACGTTGCGCTGAAACCGTAAACATAATCCAGGATCGGGGTCGGGTCGTCATCGAGAGGGAACCGGAAGATCAAACTGGGCCTGAAGACTCCAAAATCGACGTAGCCGGAGAATCCCATCTGATGCACAGTGCGCTCACCAAAATTGAGACCGCCTTCGGTGGTCAGTAGACAACCAGTAAAGCCGCTGCCAAAACCCGCCTTGGCTGACCTGTACCATAGCTCCAGATTGTAGTCGATAAACATTTCCGGGTCATCACCGTCCTCGGTGGGAACCATGAAGCTGCCTCCCGCGGCAAAGGAGATTGATGCCCCACCTTCGAAGGAGCGCTGATATCCGCCGCTGGCCAGGAAGGTCGCCAGATCCGGCACGAACGCCTCAAATCTGTCGAAGCTGGTGTACATGCCAACTGTCGCTGCGTTAAACTTGTCATCTTGCGCAAGTGGTAGACGCACCCCAAAGTTCGCAATGGCAGTGGATGACAATCTTCTTTCCGGGGTCGTAACCCTGAGGCCAATGTATGGATTCCCAATCATGCCTTCATCCTCATAGAAGGCTGACTCATTATCTATGTCATACCGCGCCAACGGGAACTCGACGACCAGAGCAGTCGCTTGAGTCAATGAGAAACTTCCGGACAGAAACCATGCCGAGTTCAGCAGGGAGAAGTCGTAGTAACTGTAGTAACCATTGAATCTGGGCTTGAGAACCTCTAATGATATCTCTCTTTCTCCGTATGCGTGCAACCAGTAATGCTGCGAGGCCACTGGCTCCGTGAGCACAAAGAACGTCAGAATCAGTGACACTGCGATCGATAATACGATAGCTGATCTGTTCATTCTTACTTACCTCCCATAGTATGAAATCCTTCTAACTTTCCTCTGGACAAGACGAAGTTACAAGAGACTCCGCTTTATGTCCTTACTTCGCGTTAAACGTGTCCCGCTGCCGGACTACACCTGCACCTGTTCATTAAACTTCCAGAAATATATAATAAAAGCGTCCTCCTCGCAATACCCGTTCGCAGATTTGTATAACAGGAGCCCTATTTTTGCTTTATACTACGTGTCACTAGTGAATAAACCAAAAGCATGTAGATTAACAAGCCCATTGCCAATCCGATCAAGGCAAGATATGCTTTTCTAGCAAGACCACTATTACTTGCCCTGATAGCACGTGACTCGATTTCGATGAGGCGATTAAAGTGCTTTTCAGCTTGATCAAGAAAGGACCGGAGTTCCGTATTTTGAATTGATACAAGTTGAAGATTGTGTCTGATCATCGAGACTCTTTCCAGCTTGTTAGGTTTATCGTTGCCATTCCAGTTTGCAGCTAATCTTTCGATATCCAGTACAAACTCAATATTGACGTCATAAACAGCTAGAATTTTCGATCGGAACTCGCTCGTAAATTCATCGTATGTAATCATTCCCGCTACAACGCTTCTTTTGTCTGAGAGACGACGGACGGATTCACTACACCAATTAAGAATCGATTCTTTGAAAGTAGGTTCCAGTTGACTTAAGGTTAAACTATCGACTATCGAATTGAGGATGTCCGAGTATAAATTTCTAGAAGTATCCTGCATATACAAGCTAGAAACTGCATCATCCAATACCTTCATGTAATCTTGGAGTTCTGAAACGAATTGTTCCAGCCTAGATAATTTCTCATCTATTCGTGCCAGCTCTAGAGGATACTGCAAAATTAGGTATCCAGAGCCTCCGAAGAAACCAGTGCCAATAATAAACGCAATCGTGAGCGACAAGACGCTTTCGACCATTTTGTCAATGAGATTTTTAGCTGATTTCACAATTCAAGTCTTTGAACCATAACCAAACGTAGCAAACATTTCCATTGGACATACGTACTCGTGTGCCCACGCATCATGCGGCGGACGAGGACGTCCGCCGCACACAATATATAATATCTCACCTCAAATTCACACTCAATATCTTCACATCCGTCATGTCTTCGATGGCGTAGCGGACACCCTCGCGGCCGAGGCCGGAGCTTTTCATACCGCCGTAAGGCTGATGGTCTGCGCGATAGGTCGGGACATCGTTGACCACCACCCCACCGCATTCGATATGCTTGAAGGCATAGAATATGTCCTTCAAACGGTTGGTGAAGATTCCAGCCTGCAAACCGTACTCTGAGTTGTTGATTTCAGCGACCACCTTCTCGAAGTCCCGGTACTTGAACAACACCGCTAACGGCGCAAAGGCCTCCTTGCAGCAGACATCCATCGAAGGCTTCACATTTGTTAGGATCGTCGGCTCTAACGTGCGCCCACGCGCTTTGCCACCAACCAGAATCTTGGCTCCGCCCTTCACGGCGGCATCAATTGCTTTAACAGTATTCTCGACCGACTGCTGATCGACCATAGTACCCATATCAGTCGCGGGATCAAGCGGGTCGCCGATCTTGAATTTAGCTGACTTAGCTTTTAGCAACTTAATGAATGGGTCATAGACCCTCTCATGCACATAAATTCGCTGCACCGAAATACACGACTGCCCAGCTACACCAAAGGCGCCGGCCATCAGACGAGTAGTGGCATACTCAAGGTCAGCATCATCAGCGATGGCCACTCCGGCGTTGCCGCCTAACTCCAGCACAACTTCTTTTCTACCGCAATGCTCTTTAATCCACCATCCGACTTCGGCTGAACCGGTGAAGGTAATCAATTTCACCCGGTCGTCTTCAAGTAGCGGCGAGCAGTCTTTCGATGAACCGGGGAGAATCGAGACAGCGCCCTTGGGGTGGTCGGTTTTGTCAATCAGCTCCGCCAACAAGAGAGCGCTGATTGGCGTTTTCGACGCCGGTTTCAGCACGATCGTGTTTCCGGATGCGATCGCCGGGGCCACTTTGTGCGCTACTAAATTAAGCGGGAAGTTAAACGGTGAGATACCGGCGATAACTCCCTTCGGGAAGCGGCGGACAAGCCCGATACGCTCTTCAGCCCCCGGAGTCCAGTCGAGGTCAATGATTTCGCCTTCGATCCGCTTGGCTTCTTCGGCTGCCGTTTTGAACACACCAATAGCGCGGGCGACTTCACCCTTGGCATCCTTTAGCGCCTTACCGAGCTCAAGCGTCATCGTTTTGGCAAACTTGTCAATGTTTTTCTCCAATCCGGCGGCAACGGCCCGGCAGGTTTCTTCACGTTTGTAGGAAGGGAGATCACGAGTAAGCTTAAAAGTTTCGTCAGCAATCTCAATCGCTTTGGTGTAATCTTCTTTTGATGCTGCGGCCACCGTTGCAACCAGAGAGTCGTCGTAGGGGAACTCCACCCGGATTTTGTTCTTGCGGTCAACCCACTTGCCGCCTAAGTACATTTTATAGTTCTTAGCCATATTTTACTCCACGATTCGAAGAAAGGTTTGTTCTTGAGCTTTGGTTTTGCAAGCGCAGTATAGCCAGATGCTGGGTTGCCTTCAAGCTAAATAAATCAGTCACGCCATGAGAGTATCGGGCCCCTATTCAATGAAATGTCCCCTCCCTGCTGGTATGGGCTAGCCCCCATATTTTATGGTCAACGTTGTACTGTCACTGTTCTTTTTGGACTGACCATCAAATAACGAGTCATTAACTCTGCCCCTCAGCAGAATGCCGGACAGAAATTTCCCCTTGTATCACAAGAGGTTAAGATGAAGCCTTGGCTCCAGCTCGATATTTGTCAATCTGCGGCATAAGATTTACACAACTTGCAGAAAACAAAGGGTAGAAAGCATGAAAGATAGAAAATTTGTCAATCAATCCGGCCTGACCCTGCTTGAAGTCATGATAGCCATGATCATTATGAGTATTTCGCTCCTGCTGTTGTTGAACATGGCCATGGTTGCTCTCGATGGTAATGATTGGTCCAATAAGACCACGGTCGCTACCCAATTGATGCAGGAGAAGTTAGAACAACTGCGCTCCAGTTCAAATCCGTCCGGCGGGACGGATACCATCCTCGGGGTCGCAAGGAATTGGACCGTTATCAACACCAGTAACCATCTGCGTCAGGTGAACATTTCCGTGACGTGGGAGGACATCAGAGCCAACACCAAAACTGACTCCCTAACAACCTACATCAAAACCGATTCAGTATAGGTGTAATCATGATAACACATAAGCACAAAACGATTGGTCAGCGAGGCACTTCCTTGTTGGAAGTGTTGATTGCTCTCTTAATAATGGGAGTAGTGACAGCGTCCATTTTCCAGTTATATGTTACCCAGCACAAAAACTATATGACGCAGGACGATATTACCAATATCCAGCAGAACGTCAGGGCTTCTATCGACGAGTTAGGACGCCAAATCAGGATGGCCGGGTATGACCTCCCTCTTGGGTTGGCTCCCTTAGCTGCGGCAAATACGAATCCAGATACAATAACCATCATCTATCGCAAGGGGGGATGTGGCACCTATCTCGCGGCTCCCATGCCGCAACCCTCGTCAGAACTGAAATGTGCTTCTGATGTCTCCTGCTTTTATGACGGTGAATGGGTGTACATTTTCGATCCGGTCTCCGGTGGAGGAGAATGGTTTGAGATTACGGAGGTTCAAACGGGCTCTAATCACTTGCAGCATAACACAATGACGCTCTCCAAGGCCTACGATGAAGATGCTATTGTATTGGCAATGATTCAGGTGAAATTCTTTGTGGATACAACTACAAATCCGGACCATCCCAACCTCATGGTTCAACTTCCCGGCCAGCCCCCGCAGGTGTATGCAGAAAACATCTCTGACCTGCAATTCCGGTACCGGATGAAAAACGGAACTGTCCAGGATGTTCCCACGCTTGTTGACAACGTTCGTGAGGTGTTAATCTCCGTCACCGGAAGATCGAACACCCCTGATATAGAGCTGGCTGAGGTGGTCGCGGACCAGTATCGGCAAAGAACTTTTTCGACATCAGTCTATTTGAGAAACGTCGGTTTATAAAAGGCAGGTAACTATGAGAACGACTCGAATTAATTCCGAACAGGGTATGGCCGCATTAATAGCTCTGATCATGGTGGCCATGCTGACCTTACTTGGTCTCGCTGCTCTCTCTACATCCGACGACGAGGTAACCATCGCAGGAAATGAATTGCAGGAAACACGGGCTTTCTATGCCGCCGAGGCCGGACTGGAGAAGTCCGCTGCTGACCTGCAAAGTGAGTACGATACGACCGGCCTGCCGCCGGTCGCTATGCCGGCAGGGACTGTTTCAGTGAACAACTGTATGGTGAACTACACCACGATTGATGACGGCCCTGCTGTTCAAAAGAACCTCTCCAGTGGTACCCTGGCCGGTCTACATGCTTTGGTAAAGTCATTTACTATTACCTCCACGGCGTCAAACACTACCGATAATGCTAAGGTTCAACTGTCGCAGACCTTTGAGACAGCCCTGGTACCGATATTTCAGTTCGCGGTTTTCTATGGCAACGACCTTGAGATTGCACCTGGACCTGACATGACTCTCATGGGACGTGTTCATTCCAACGGCGACATGTGGCTGCAAGCGGGTAGTAGCCTCAGGATGGATAGCTATACCACTGCTTCAGGCAACATCTTACACGGTCGAAAAGGCGCTGGTGGAGTGGACAACGGGGATGTTTTGATTAAGGACGCCAACGGTATCTATGTCTCTATGAAAGAGGGCTCCGGATGGCTTGATGCGAATGACTCATACTGGTACGATTCATCGGTGGCCCGGTGGCAGGGACGAGTTCAAGATTCCGCCCACGGGCAGGAACCTCTAAATCTCCCGCTGTCCAGTACCGCAGGTGGTGATCCCCACAAGCTGATTGAGCGGGAGAGCGGTAACCCCGATTCGTATGAGCACAAAGCCACACTGAAATTCATTGACCGTCAGGCATATCAAAAGGTTGGCGGCGCCTGGGTTAACGTAACAGCCAATATGATTTCTGATGGTGTCATTACTTTCACCGATGACAAATTTTACGACGGTCGGGAAAAGACCAATGTTGACTGCATGGAACTAGATATCGAGGAACTATATAATGAAGGCTATGCACCGTCCAACGGCGTTGTTTACTTCTCGGACCAAACGTC
>Ga0315551_10002252_pt1 | contig 14210 bp, 13 predicted proteins | sample SalMarSW160290MG_FD_203678 | JGI IMG/M metagenome (GOLD analysis project Ga0315551, IMG submission 203678) | Salt marsh sediment microbial communities from the Plum Island Ecosystem LTER, Massachusetts, United States - Salt Marsh Sediment SW1602-90 ... | reverse complement strand
AGATCTCTTGATGAAGCAAGGAGTGAAACCCATCGAAATCAAGGAAAATAAATTCGATCCTCATCTCCATCAAGCCTTCATTATCGAGGAATCCGAGGAGGTAGAAGAACCAGTGGTGAGTGAGGAGCTACAGAGAGGATACATGCTCCACAGCCGACTTCTTCGTCCCTCTCTGGTCAAAGTCATCGTTCCCAAAAAGGGCAAGTCAACATGAGTCAAGTTATTGGTATTGACCTGGGGACAACCTATTCCTGCATAGCTTACTTGGAAGGAAATACACCCAAAGTCATCCCCAATCTCGAAGGTCAATCTGTTACTCCTTCTGTGGTGAGCTTTACCACTTCAGGAGAGAAGCTGGTCGGAAATCTGGCTCTCAGACAGGCCATAACCAATCCCGAAAAAACCATATTTGCCATAAAAAGGTTCATGGGGAAGAAGTATGATTCTGAAGGTATAAGAGGAATGATAAGTAAAATTCCTTATAAATTGACTGAAGCCTCCAACGGGGACATCATGGTGTCGGTCGACTCCAGGATTATCAGTCCCCAGGAAATTTCCTCCATGATCTTGTCCTATTTGAAGAGATGTGCCGAAGATTACCTCGGGGAGGAGGTGATAGATTGTATCATTACGGTCCCAGCTCATTTTGACGACCATCAGAGACAGGCGACCAAGGATGCAGCCCATATTGCCGGTTTGAATGTTCTTCGTGTGCTGAATGAGCCCACCTCGGCCAGCATTGCCTATGGCTTTGACATTAAACATGAAGCTACCATAGCTGTCTATGATATGGGCGGCGGGACGTACGATATCACTTTAATGGAGATCAATGAGGGAATTTTTAATGTGTTAGCTACTAACGGAAGTTCTGTTCTGGGTGGCGAAGATTTTGACAGACGCATCTTGGAGTGGCTGATTGAGGATTTTAAGAAGGAAAATGATATCGATCTCAGTGAGGACAAGTTTGCCCTCCAAAGAATAAAGGAAGCGGCCGAAAAAGCAAAGAGAGAACTTTCTTTCACTCTTCAGAGCGAGATCCATCTTCCCTTCATTTCTTCAGATAAGGCTGTTTCCAAACACATCAAGAAGACTCTCACCAGAGCAAAGCTGGAAGAATTGACCCATGATCTTGTGGATAAAACCTTCCCTCCCATCGAGGAGGCTCTCCAGAACAGCAAGCTCGACCTGGCTGCCATCGATGAAATCATCCTGGTCGGGGGACAAACTCGTATGCCACTGATAAAAAAGAAGATAAGCGAATTTTTCGGAAAAGAACCTGTCCATAACATCAACCCAGAGGAGATTGTTGCCATCGGAGCAGCGATCCAGTCAGGAATTTTGAAAGGCATGACAAAAGAACTGGTCGTTCTTCTTGATGTCACTCCCATCTCTTTAGGGATTGAAACGGAGAACGACACTTTTGTCAAACTCATCGAGAAAAATACGACTATTCCTTCCAAAAAGACCATGGCATTCACCACTGTGGAAGACGATCAACGGCGAGTGAAGATCCATGTTCTTCAGGGAGAAAGCGAGGTAGCTTCTCAGAATAAATCCTTGGCCAAGTTCGATCTAGTGGGAATAGAACCTGCTCTAGCCGGTGTTCCCCAGATTGATGTGACCTTTGCTATCGATGCCGATGGGCTGGTCAGGGTATCTGCCAGAGATGTGGCGACAGGCAGGGAACAGAGGATCGAAGTCAGGCCTTCTTCTGGACTCACCAAGGAAGAAATCGATGATATCATCGTGAGGACTCGAGGAGAGAATTCATCGTTAAGAGAGAAATGAACAAAAGAGACTATTATGAAATACTCGATATCCCGCGGAATGCCTCTTCTGAGGAGATAAAAAAAGCCTATCGCAGGATGGCTCTCCAGTATCATCCTGACAGGAATCCAGGCAATAAAGATGCCGAAGAACAGTTCAAGGAGGCAGCCGAAGCCTACAGTGTTCTGATTGACCCTGAAAAGAGATTGGTTTATGACCGCTTCGGCCATGAAGGGATGCGGGGAGAGGGATTTTCCGGATTCGATTCTTCTCTATTCGAAGATTTCGAGGATATCCTGGGAAACTTTTTCGGCTTTGGATTCGGAAACATCTTTGGAACAGGCACTCGAAAAAGAACCCATGTCCCCAAAAGGGGGAGAGACCTAGCCCTCGAACTTGAAGTCACCCTGGAAGAAGCGGCTTTTGGGGCGGAGAAAGGGATCAAGCTCAACCGAATAGAATTTTGTCCCACCTGCCATGGGTCGAGATTGCGTCCAGGAACACAAAAATCTGTCTGTCAGAATTGTCAGGGCAGAGGACAAGTTCGCTACCAGCAGGGATTTTTTACTGTTTCCCGAACCTGTTCAAGCTGTGGAGGCACGGGAGAAGTCATCACAACTCCATGCGATGATTGCGGGGGTGCCGGAAAGGTAAAAAAGAGAAAAAACGTACAGATAAAAATCCCCGCGGGAGTGGATGAAGGAATTAGACTCAGATTAGCAGGAGAAGGAGAAGCGGGAGATCCCGGAGCAGGACGAGGAAACCTTTATGTGATCATTCGTTTGAAAAAGCATAAGTTTTTTCATAGAGAAAGAGACAACCTCTACTGTGAAGTTCCTATCTCTTTTGCCCAAGCTGCCTTGGGAACAACCATTGAGATACCCACTTTGGAGAAGAATGAACTTCTCCAGATACCACCTGGAACTCAATCGGGTACAGTCCTTAAAATAAGAGGAAAAGGGGTAAAAGGATTGGATAGCCATAAGAACGGAGATTTATTTGTGAAAGTGAATGTCAAAACCCCTGAGCACTTGACTAAGGAGCAGAAGGAACTTCTGCGGAAATTTGCACAGCTAAGAGGCGAGAGTGCTGACACCATAGACAAAAACATCATCAGTAAAGTCAAAAACCTCTTTAACTAGAGAAGAACTTGACCTCTAACCGATTTTTTATCGAGAAACCAGAGATCGATTCTTCCTGTATTTTCCTTTCCGGAGACGAACACCATCACTTGAGCCATGTGGTCAGGATTAAGACTCAGGAGAAAGCCTGGCTCTTCGATGAACAAGGAACAAGCTATCTGGCTCGAGTAGAGGAAATAGGGCGCGAGAAAACTCGGCTTCTCATCCTGAAAAAGGTGACCCAAGAAAGACGCCGATTGAACATCGCTTTAGGCCAAGCTCTTTTGCGATCGAAGAAAATGGAATTCATTATCCAGAAGACGACAGAATGGGGAATTGCCCGTTTTATCCCAGTGGTGACCCAACGATCATTGATCAAAACCCAGACAAGGAGCGACAAGAGAATAGAAAGGTGGCAGAGAATAGCAAGGGAAGCCTCCAAGCAGAGCGGGCAAGTTTTTTCCCCTTCTATAGAGGCTCCTGTTCCTCTGATTCCATTTCTCAAGGAGAGAAAAGAGAAGATAAGGCTGCTGTTGAGCGAAAACCAGGGAAAAGCTCTTAAAAACATCCTCATTCAATATCAAGAGAACGTACCCTCATCTGTGCTCATATTGGTTGGTCCTGAAGGGGGCTGGAGCGATGAGGAGGAGCAGGATATTTTGAGTCATGGTTACGAGGCTGTCACTCTCGGAAAACAGATATTGAGGGCAGAGACTGCCGCCCTGTCCAGTGTGGCCTTGATTTCTCATTTTTGGAATAGGTGAAATGTTTCTCCAGGGACAGAAAGTCGGTAAATATGAAATTCTGCGTTCTTTGGGGAGCGGTGGCTTTGGTTCGGTCTTTCTGGCTAAGGACACATGGTTGAACATCAAAGTGGCCATCAAAGTCCCCCATAAACAGAGTCTGGAACTTTTTAAACTCCTCAAGGAACCCAGACTGCAGGCAGCCTTGAATCATTCCAATATCGTACGGATGATCACCGCAGAAAAGCAGAATAAGGTTTTTTTCATGGTCATGGAATACATCAAAGGGAAAACACTGGAGAAAATCCTGGATAGAGAAAAAATCCTGGATCTGGGGAAGGCCATAGACTACATCACCCAAATTTCCTATGGCATAGCCCATGCCCATAACAATAAAATAATCCACAGAGATCTCAGACCATCCAATATCATTGTCTCAGAGGAAGGGACAGCAAAAATCACAGATTTTGGAACATCAGTCTGGCTCAGTAATGTTCCCTATGCCTCAACAAGGATCGGTTCGCCTCCTTACATGGCCCCTGAACAGTTTTTAGGAAAGGCCACTTTTTGTTCGGATATCTACTCCATCGGTTGCATATTTTATGAGATGCTTATCGGCCATCCTCCCATCATTGATCCCGATCCATTTAAGATCATGGAGAGAGCTCAGGATGGAAAGATCACACCTCCTCGTTTAAAGAAAAACACAATCCCCAGAAAAATCAATGAAATCATCATGAGATGTCTTTCTGCTGATGTGGAGAACAGGTATCAGAGGACAACGGAAATCATAAGAGAACTTTCTGCTTTCAAGGGACACGACGCCAGAAAATCGGAAATCGAGGATATCATGCGACGAATCAAGGCAAGGGAACGGAGTGTGACTCCTCTCTGTTGGAATTGCCGGAGACCATTACCCTATAAGGCTAAAAATTGTCCTCATTGTGGAGAGAGAGTGTAATGATGCTTACTGGGGTGTGGAGTGAGTTTGACTTGACCGGGTAATTAAGATAAGATGATTGGCTCATTTCTCTCAAACATCAATCGTCTAATTACAATCGTATGTTTTTTAATATCTTATCATCAGGAGTTATGAATGAGTCCTTTTAACGAGAATGGAAAAGTTTGGATGAATGGAAAATTGGTTCCTTGGAAGGACGCCCGCATTCATATCGCTTCCCATGTCATTCATTACGGAACTTCTCTATTTGAGGGATTCAGAACCTACTCCACTCCTCAAGGATCTGTTATTTTCCGTCTTCAATCTCACACGCAAAGGCTTTACAATTCCTGCAAAATGTACCGGATGGATATTCCTTATACCCAGACCCAATTTAATCAGGCTGTGGTTGAGACCATAAAGGCCAACAAACTCAAGTCTTGCTATGTCAGGCCTATCGTCTATCGCGGTTACGGGAGTCTGGGCGTGGATCCCTTTCCAAATGCTGTGGATTGTGCTATCCTAGTTTGGGAATGGGGGAAATACTTGGGAGAGGATGCCTTGGAGAATGGAGTAGATGTACGGGTGTCTTCCTGGCAGAGAATGGCTCCCAACACATTCCCTGCCCTGGCTAAATCCGGGGCGAATTACATGAATTCACAACTGATAAAGATGGAAGCCCTTCTGGATGGGTATGCGGAGGGGATCGCTCTCAATGTTAGAGGGCATATCAGCGAAGGAAGCGGAGAGAACGTTTTTGTGGTAATCGACGGCATCCTCCATACACCGCCACTGTCCTCCTCGATTTTGCCAGGAATCACCCGGGATACTGTCATCACTTTAACCAAAGAACTGGGCATTCATTTCGTCGAAGATACCATTCCCAGAGAGATGCTCTACATCGCGGATGAGGTCTTCTTTACAGGATCTGCAGCCGAGATCACACCCATTCGCTCCATCGATAAAATTATTATAGGGGAAGGTAAGAGAGGCCCTATCACCAAGAAACTTCAGGATGAGTTTTTTGCCTATATCGATGGAGAAAGAGAGGATAGGCATAATTGGCTTACTTATATCTAAATTTAAGGGGGAATCATGGACATTGATGAACTTTTGAAAGTAGCCATTGAGAGGGATGCTTCTGACCTCCATTTGAAGGCTGGGAATCATCCAACGGTCCGTATTCATGGACATTTAAAGCCGCTAACCAATTTTCCCAAACTGACTCCCAGGGATACTTACGAACTCTCAGATCAGATCACCAATGATTATCAAAAGGAAAGACTCAAGAATGATCTGGATTTGGATCTGGCATATAGTCTTCCCGGGTTTGGTCGATTCAGAGGTAGCATTTATCATCAAAGAGGCACGGTCTCCATCGTGCTGAGGATTATTCCTATGGAGGTCAAAACCATAAAAGAATTGAATCTGCCCGAAGTTTTGGAGAGGATCTCTCTCGAACAAAGGGGATTGGTTCTGGTCACAGGGACTACCGGCTCCGGAAAAACCACGAGCTTGGCCGCCATGATCGACTATATCAACTCTCATCGGAAAGAAAATATCATCACAATCGAGGATCCGATCGAATACCTCCATCGGGACAAAGAAAGTACCATCAGTCAGCGGGAGGTCGGAGTGGATGTGATGGATTTTGCGAGGGGGCTGCGGGCCGCATTGCGCGAAGATCCGGATGTCATTCTGGTGGGTGAAATGCGGGATTTGGACACCATCTCGACAGCCCTCCTGGCAGCAGAAACAGGGCACCTGGTCATGAGTACCGTTCATACCCTTGATGCGCCGGAGACCATCAACAGGATCATTTCTGTTTTTCCTCCCCATCACCAAAGACAGATCAGGTTTCAGCTGGCCAGCATCCTCAAAGCTATTGTATCCATGAGACTTATCCCTATCAAAGATCTATCGGGTCGGGTACCAGCTGTGGAGGTCATGATTAACACTTCTTATATCCAGGAGTGTATCCAGGAAAGAGAAAAGACCGTCCTCATAAGGGATGCCGTTGCCGCTGGAATCTCTCAGTACGGGATGCAGACATTTGATCAATCCGTATACATGCTTTACCAAGAAGGGCTCATCTCTTATGAGCAGGGATTGAGATACTCATCCAGCCCTGATAATTTCAAGTTGCGAGTCATGGGGATTCGTGCTGCCTCGGATCTGGCTCTAGAAGAAATGGAAAAGGAAATGGCTCAAATTGACCGAGAACGCAGAAAAAGACCCGAAGTAAGAGAAGAAGGAGAAGAGGAAGAGCCCGGGAAAAAGGAAGAGAAATAGAGCCGTAAATGAGAGCTCAGGAGATAAGAGAGACTTTTTTAGACTTCTTCGAGAAAAAAAAACATAGGATCGTCAATAGTTCATCCCTACTGCCGAAGGAGGACCCCACCATTCTCTTCACTAATGCGGGTATGAATCAGTTCAAGAACATCTTTCTGGGGCTTGAAAAACGCAGTTATAAGAGAGCTGCTTCGGTGCAGAAGTGCATGCGGGTGAGCGGAAAGCATAACGACTTAGAACAGGTGGGGAAGACCAACAAGCATCATACCTTTTTTGAGATGCTGGGAAATTTTTCCTTTGGTGATTATTTTAAGAAAGAAGCCATCGAATTTGCATGGGAGCTGGTTACAGAGATTTATAAAATTGAGAAAGAGAGGATTTTCATCACCGTCTTCAAGGAAGATGATGAAGCTTTTAAGGCTTGGAACAAGGGAATTGGAATCACTTCTGACAGAATATTTCGCTTTGGTAAGAAAGATAATTACTGGGCCATGGGGGAGACCGGCCCTTGTGGGCCCTGTTCGGAAATTCACTACGACATTGACTCTGCAGTGGAAGAAGGAAACCTCTCCACTTTGATCGAAAAGGGAAGCGATCGTTTTCTGGAATTATGGAATCTAGTTTTTATGCAGTACTATCAGGATGAGAAGGGCAGGCTTCATCCCTTACCCTCACCCTCCATCGACACCGGAATGGGACTGGAGAGGTTGGCTGTCTGTCTGCAGGGAAAGAGTAGCAGCTTTGAGACAGATCTTTTTACTCCTCTCATCGAAGCGGTCTGCAATCTTTCACAGAGAGAATTTCCCTCAGATGAGGAAGGAGACATAGCGGTAAAAATCATCGCCGATCACATCCGGGCGATCACCTTCTTGATCGGAGACGGCATCATGCCCTCCAACGAAGGTCGAGGATATGTGTTGCGCAGGCTGATTCGGCGGGCTTATCGTAACGGCAATCTGCTGGGGCTGGAAGAACCCTTCCTCTACAAAATGGTGGGAGTAGTCTGCGATGTTATGAAAGATTCTTACCCCGAGCTTCTCTCTTCGGCCACCTACATATCAAAACTTTGTCTTTCTGAAGAAAGCCGCTTTTCCGCCACTCTTGCTTCAGGCTTACGCACATTTCACCAGTATGTCGAACGGACAAGAAAAGAGGGGAAAAGAGTCCTTACCGGTTCTTGGCTTTTTAAACTGTATGATACCTATGGGTTTCCCCTTGATCTTTCTCAAGATCTGTCCGCTGAAGAAGGCTTTGGAGTCGATGAGAAAGGATTCCACCGGGAACTGGATGAACAACGCCAGAGGGCACGACAAAGCTGGAAGGGAGAGGCCTTCCAGAAAGGCAAGCAAATCTATGAAAAGTTCAAGAGTCTTTCAGTGAGGTTTGTGGGCTATGAAAAGTGTGAAATCCTTGAGTCAAGAGTGATGGCTCTCATCAAGAACGCAACTCATGCTTCTGAACTCAAGCAAGGAGAAAAGGGAGAGGTCATTCTGGATAAGACACCATTCTATGCGGAAGCAGGGGGCCAGATTGGGGATAAAGGCATACTGAAGAATCCTCATTTTTCCGGAGTAGTCAACAACACCTATTATCCTATTCCTGAATTAATCGTTCATAAGATCGAAGTTCTCTCTGGTAAAGTCAGGGTTAATGACAAAGTAGAAGCCTCCATCGATATCTCCCTCCGCAATGCCATCAGTTACAACCACACTGCCACCCATCTTCTCCACGCTTCCCTGAGACAGATCCTTGGAGATCACATCAAACAGGCAGGTTCGCTTGTCTCTCCCACCAGATTGAGGTTTGATTTTACCCATTTCTCTGCCTTGACACCTGAGGAGTTAAGACAGGTTGAATCGTTAGTAAACCAGAAAATCAGAGAAAATATCATGGTTAAAACAGAGATCACAACCCTGGAACAAGGGCTGAAGAAAGGAGCTGTGGCTATCTTTGAAGAAAAATACGGGGAAAAAGTCAGGATGGTGACCATCGATGAATTCAGCAAAGAGCTCTGTGGCGGGGTGCATGTTCACTCTACAGGAGAGATCGGATTGTTCAAGATCGTTTCAGAATCCAGTGTGGCAGCAGGAATGCGAAGGATTGAAGCCCTCACAGGGGAAGAAGCGCTAAAGTACGTCCAGGAAAGCGAATATCTTCTGAACGAGATCCAACACACCTTAAACACCTCAAAGAAAGATCTCCTTCATCAGATTGACAAGTTAAAAGACGCCTTGAAGGAAAAGGAGAGAGAGAGCAGGGCCTTGCGGCAAAAAATGACATCTTTACGGATAAAAAAGGAAGTAGAAGAAGTCAAAAAGGTCAAAGGGATATCAGTTATCATCAAGCGCGTGGAAGGATTGAGCAATGCCGAACTCAGAGGGCTAGCCGATACTCTCAAGAAAAAATTAGGGACAGGAATAGTCATTCTTGCCACCACCTCAAACAGCAAAGTTTTCCTGGTGGTCTCTGTCTCTAAAGATCTGACAAAAAGATTCAGGGCCAATGCCTTTATCATGAAGATCGCTCCCGCCATTGGGGGTGGAGGAGGAGGCCGGCCTGATTTTGCCCAGGCTGGAGGAACAAAACCGGAAAAGCTGGATCAGATTCTTCAGGATATTCCAAAAGAATTAGAAAAAGCGATTGAATTGAGTAAAGAGCTTTGAATAATAAAAATAATCGCTTAAATCACCCTAAAAGAGGATTGATTTCAAGCTTTTATTGTGTCAACATGAAATCAGTCGATTTTGATGATGAAGAAGAAGGCTTTTTGCGCTCTGAACATGCTGCTCTTAGGATTTTTTCTTCTTTTTTCTCTCTCTGATGGGAAAGCAGAAGATAAATCCACTTCACTTCTGGAGAACAGGTACCACGGGATCGTCAATACAGTAGCAAAAAGATATTATCTTCCTCCCGAGCTTATCCATTCCATCATCCGTGCAGAGTCCAACTATGATCCCTTTGCTATTTCACCCAAAGGAGCCATGGGGCTCATGCAGCTCATGCCCGAGACGGCAAAAATCTACAAGGTGAACAATGTGTTTGATCCTCAGGACAATATCGAAGGCGGGGTCAAGTACCTGAACGACTTGATCAAGCTTTTCAACAGTGACACGGATTTGGTTTTGGCTGCCTACAACGCCGGCCAGGAAGCTGTCAAGAAATATGGAGGTATCCCCCCTTACCCAGAAACAAAGAGTTATATTAAAAACGTGATGCGCACCTACTCAAGGCCAACCATAAAAACGAAGACAATCATTTATAAATTTTACGATGAATCTGGGAGGTTGGTGCTGACTAACATACCTTATATCTATTCACTTCAGAAGAAAAAGAAAGAGTGAGGAGCCTCTTTAGATATATCCCTTGACCAAAAAGTTGCGGGGAATAACCTCAAAAACAGCAGGTAGTTTCCCCAGTTGTTCTCCGTCCAACTCAATCAAGATATCTTTGTCTCCTTCTTCGGGATAGGCTTCAATCCTGCGTCCTCGAATCAGAGTAATTCTAGGATGGGAAAGATGAGAGCCTGTGTAGATTTTCCAGACATTCCTGAGGAATTCCATGACCTTCATCCCTTTAACCAAGACCACATCGAACAGTCCATCGTCGAGCTTGGCTTGGGGAGCGATCTTCATCCCTTTACCGAAAATACGTCCGTTGGACACCGTCCCTATCAGATATTCCTCTATCGGTAATTCCTCTCCATCGATCTTTATCCTCACCCTCTTGTTTTTGTATGAAAAGAATGTGGAAAGCAAACACCGGAGGTAGGAAGAGGCTTTGCGTTTCATCCTGTTCTCGTTGACTTTTTTAACCACCTCACCTCCGATGCCAAAATCGGCCACATTCAGGAAGTATCTTTCCTCTCCTTCGCCAGAATGATTCCTGTAGTGTACTCTTCCTATGTCTATCCAAGAAGAGGGAGCTTGAGTGATCACCCTCAGGGCTTGCCTCAGGTTGAGAGGGATGTTGAGGCTGCGGATAAGATCACAGCCAGACCCAGAGGGCACGATTCCTAACACAGTATCAGGATTGATGATTCTTTGGTTTTCGTAAAAGCCGTTGGCGATTTCGTTGATAGTGCCATCGCCGCCTACTCCTACGATGAGTTCTGTGCCCTCTTTTATGGCATCTCTTGATATTTCGATTGCCTGAAGAGGCTTTTCTGTGAATTCATACTTGAATTCCTTGAGAAAAGTCTTAAGGGCTTCCCTAATCTGGTTCCATCTTCTTTTGGTTCGTCCCTTGTTCGATTCAGGGTTGACGATCACCCGAGTCTTTAGGAACATCTATTGCTCCTTCTTGTGCTTGAGTGGTTTTCTTGCCAAAAATTGAGATACCGATGATCCCTCCCAAGGCTCCCAAGATGGAAAAAATAACGGCGGAGATTAAAAGTCCTAGCATGAACATAGAGGCAGAAGTTTCAAAAGTGCCTTTCTCCATCCATCTCTCCCAGCCAGAGGGCATTTCCTCTGTATACTCGGCAACTCTTTCCATAATCCTCTGAACAAAGGCGCTGTTGATGGCATGAAAGGGAATGCTGATGAAGGCATCCACAACCGCAGCTATGACTCCAGCAAAAATACCAACAATTGCCCCGTCCCCGGCAGTTAAAGCCACCGGAGAGTCCTTGACCAGCATATAGGAGGCGATCATCGCTCCCCCAATAATCCACAAACAGCAGAGGCAGTTAACAAAAGGAATTGCTGAAAGGACTCCTGCTACTGCGCCACCGACCAAAGCAGGGGCCAACATACCAGGCTTTTGCGCGTTCATCTTTCCTCCTCTATTGGTCGTTTTTCTTATTCTATTTTGTTTTCCTGCTCAATTTCAAGGAATATTTTTGTCTGGATTGCATCTTCATTTCCATGATAGCTAATGATGAGGGATATAATCAATCAGAGCGGCGGTTCCCCTTCATCCTCGCCAAAGACCCTCCCACCCTTCACTATGGGCTTCGGATGGACAGGAACCGCCGCCTCACAACATGACTGGATGAAATATTTTCAATTATCACGGAAATGGAGATGCGAAAATAATCATCAACAAATTCTCAACAGTCAGGCAAGCTTATGAGGAAGTCATCCGGAGGCGAGCGGGCATGGTTCCTCGAAGAGGAGAGCGAGCCGAGGAATAAGCGGATTTTCCTCGCAGGGGAAAATCAGCGGGCTGACGAATCAGCTTACCTGACTGTCCCCAAAATCATCACGGAAATGAAGATGCTTGCTTTTGCCTTTCTTTTTGTCTTTTTATCGTTAAAGTGATAAGCAAATCCGATATTCCGGCGATAAAATAGAAGGGAAGTATTACTCCCCAGATGAGTCCAAGGACAAACCTTGGCCAGTTTGGGGTGGTCCAGAGATGAATAAAATTTCCCAGGGTATCAATCCCAATGGGGATAGTGACTAGGAAAAAGGAGCGGTTGGAAGGCAGGCGGAGGGAGGAGAATCCGTTCAAGAGGGGAAACAACAGCAGGCCTGCTAAAAATCCAGAATAAATGCCCAGACAACGGGCACAGACAGCAAGGGGATAGCCAAAGCAGAAGAAAGACCGACCTGGAATCTGATGACAAAGAGGTGAAAAGAGGGCATAGACGTACATATCCAAAGAGGAGGATTGACTTTTTAAATAAGGAGCAAAGAAGATTCCTCCTATCCAGATAAGGGTCCCAGCGCAAGTGAAGAAATAGACCAACCGAATTTTCTGAGTTTTCGTCGATAAGAACTTTTTCCCCATTAATCTGCCTAGCGCAGGCCTCTCCATCTGAGAAAAGAGAGATATCCTATCAGGATGAGAAAGTTGATGGTGATTACCGACCAGGACATAAACCTGGCGTAGAATTCTCTCCCTAGAAGATCGTAGAGGGAAAAGGCGACAATGGAGAAATTGAGAATGAGAAATCCTCTCCAGAATTTGGAATAATCAAAGAAATGAACGGCACAGATCATGACACCTAGAATTGAAATGAGAAGGGTATAGTCCCAGCCGAGAGGCGAGATGAGAGGAATCAAGACGAGGAGGATAGAACAATCCAGAAGTAAAGCTTCTTTTCTTCCCTTTCCTTTCAAAACAAGAATCAAGAGCAGAAAGGCGAGTAAGCTCACTCCGGTAGCGAAGACTAAAAGAGAGAGTTTTTGATTTCCAGTCCATTTCATGAGCATTCCCAGGAAGGAGATATTATCTTGTGAATCGAGCAGAGAAGGGGTGGAGTGGGAAAGCGATGAAATCCATTCCCGAAGCACTCTGATATTGCCACTGAAACCGTAGAAAAATGAAGGAACAATCAGGGAAAGAGCTAGAAAGATCAATCCGCTCAATAAAGATTTCCATTTTTTCTTGAGGATAAGGTAAGGAAGAAAGATCAAGGCATAGGGCTTGAGCGCTGAGGCCAATCCCCAGATGGATCCTCCCCAGCAGGCTGCCCGGGAGGGGGGAAATTTTTTTTCTTCAGAGATAAAAGTCCAGATCATCAACACCAACAACATGGATATAAAAGTATTGATCTGCCCGAGCTGTAGCTCCCGTAGAAAATACCGGGCAAGGATCAGAAGAGGGAAAAGAGTATAGAGGAAAGATCTGTGTTGGATATGGCAAAGATTTCGACAGAGCAAAATGAGGAAGAAGGAGGAAAGGATGATTACCACATACCAGATCGTTTTGGCTGCGGTTAAGGGAATAAATGATAAGGGAACATACAAAAGAGCCGAAAAAGGGGAATATTTGAATTGGTAATGCCCGTCTTCGATCCGGTAGAGGGTTTCTCCTGAACTCAGTCTTTTGCCTGCTTTGTAGTTGACTTCGAAATCGACCATCTCATCCTTGATCCTGATAGAAAAAACCAAGAAGAGAGTAACGATTCCTAAGATAATCCAGAAAAGAGAAGACCTTTTTGAAAAAACCACTTTTCCAAGCTACCGGAGCTTGAAATTTTTGTCAAACCAAAAAAAGATAAAAAATCCTCCCACTCTTCACAATGGGCTTCAGATGGACAGGAACCGCTGCCTCACTACCTAACTGGATGAAATATATTTTCACTCATCACAGAAATGGCGATGCTATCTGTATTTTTAAAGAATTTGACAGAGTCTTGTTTAACATGTAAATTTGTTCTAGCCATCTGTGATCTATCATAAGGTTTAAAGGAGGAGTTCTCATGAAATTCAATGCAAGAAGAGCAATGATCGCCTTTACTCTACTTTTGTTTTCATCCTCTGGGCTTTTCTCACAGGCAATGGATTCCTCATCAGTCATAGAAATGAACAAGGAAGGAATTGTGTCCTTCGTCACCTATGGAGAGGATAAGGTTGTGATATCCAGGGCCACAGGGTTTGCTATCGGCCAAGATGTTAT
>Ga0315551_10002244_pt1 | contig 14237 bp, 18 predicted proteins | sample SalMarSW160290MG_FD_203678 | JGI IMG/M metagenome (GOLD analysis project Ga0315551, IMG submission 203678) | Salt marsh sediment microbial communities from the Plum Island Ecosystem LTER, Massachusetts, United States - Salt Marsh Sediment SW1602-90 ... | reverse complement strand
ATTTCTTCTATTACATAACTAACAAAAAAACTGCGAATCATGCTTGCTCATATTAAACCTCAGCTAGCTCTAAAATTTCATCTCGAAGAAAAGGATTTAATCCCTTTACAGTGTGAATTTCTACTTTATGTCCAAGTATTTGGCTTAACTCAATTTCCATCCCGGCTATTGAATATTAAAATCTAATAAAGATAGGATATTTGATGAAACTGCCAAATTATTTATAACGCATGTTGTAGCCGGTTTACTCCACTATCGAGTTATACAATTCTTCTCTAAAATCTTCTTTCTCCATTTGACTTGCTATTTGTTCTGCTTTCTCTTTAAAGGAACTATTGTTTATTAATTCAAGGATTTTCGGCTCGAGGTTTTTTGTGGTGATTTTATTTATTCTGATTCCTTTGGGTCCGGCCCCTTTATTATAAATAATTCTATTCCATACAAATTGGTCGATTATGTGTGGGATAATCATTGTCGCACATCCATATTTAAGTGCCATGTGAGTTGTCCCTGAGCCTCCATGATGAATGACTCCATATATTTTTGGGAGAATCCCGTCATAAGGAATTTGCGAAACAAAATGTATGAGTCTGGATTCAAATTTATCTGGTTTGCTAAGGCCTCCGGCTGCGGTGTTTATGATTGCCGGAATTTTATTTCGTTCAAGTATTTCAATGAGTATTTTAGTTTTTTTCTCAGGTTCAGGATTTGTCATGCTGCCAAAAGTAATGAACAGTATGCGATTGTTTTTGTATTTTTTAAAAAAACTCATTAAGTCTTGAGTTGGTTGCCAGTTTATTTCCTTATTGTGCTCATGATACCCCAATACTTTCATATTTTCATCCCAGTAATCGGGCTTGGAAAAAAGTGAGGGCGAAATGGTATAAATCACCTTATTTGACAAAAGGGCTTTTTTTATTTGTTTTCGGGTTATTTTTCTTTTCATTTTCAACCACTTTGTTGTTATCTTTACTGTTGTGATCAATCCGAAATTTGCCAGCGAATAGGTTAATTTATTTAGAAGAGAGCCAAAATTGCTGTTAAAAGCAACATGGGTGTGATTTTTCACATAGTGCACAAAAGGGACAGGACTCACAAGAATCGTCTTTCCTTTATTATCTAATTCCCAGATTATGGGGTAAGTGGCTTTTCCATTGTATACAATTCTGTCAGGATCTTCGCTTTCAATTAATTCATATTGTTTGTTAACGAGTTCTTTATTGATTTCAGTTTGTTTTCCGGCCAGTTTTATATAAGCAAGAATTTTCTTTAATCTGGAACCACTCCCTCCAAGAGCAGCTTTTCCAACATCACTATCCAACATCTCAATAAATTTTGTCCCCAAAGAGGCAAATTCCATATTAGAATCTTCTGCAAGACTTCTATACTGTTCCGGGAAAGTACATATTACTTGATGTCCTTTTTCTTTCAATATTTCACCAACGGCCAAAAATGGTTCCATATCTCCACGCGTCCCAATTGATATTAGAATTATCTTCAATATTTAAGCACCAAGAAGTCCTAAAGCGGCTAGGCCTCCTTTTCACTGTTAACGAAAAAGGTTTGATTTCCTTTGTTAGATTCGTATATGAAAGCTATCAAATTCTTGCTTTTGTAGGCACTAAAATCACCGATTATTGCTAATTTCATACCATAAGTCGTTAATTTCCGGAGAATTTCTCCTCCCCAATTTCCACCCGGTAATATCCTGAAATAAGATTATCACATTCAGAACGACAAGTTCAACGACTCCTCCCTCTCCTCTGCTGCCATCAGGAGTTCCTGGGATTTCTGTTTACCATAGTACTAGGAATTCAGCTTACCATTTCCACCCAGCCTTTTGAAGGCACATAGGTCGGACCATCTTCAATGATAGGGGGATGTGAAGGTTGAGTCTCTGCCTTCTGCATCTTGCCCCTGCCTCCGCAGGGGCAGGCCCCTATGGGCATTGGAGTAAAGGCCATAGTAGCGAATCATGACTTGTCCCTTATCGGGAATATGAGAAGTGACTCTGGCGACAGCGTGTAGATGGGATTAGGAAAATATCCTCAACCATGATAAAATGGCTTCGATTAGTGGGAATTGAGATGAAATATAAAAAGGCACTGGAGTCGCTGGCAGATAAATACCACCTTCAATTGATTTATGCTTTCGGAAGCCGGGCCAAAGAAGTTTTTCATATTGTTCATCAAAAGAAACATCTTCCTGCTGCTGCAAAGTCGGATCTGGATATCGGGATCAAACCGGAAAAGCCATTGACTGTACAAGAAAAAGTGAAAATCGCCATCTTTTTCGAAGACCTTTTTGATGTCCCCAAGGTGGATGTTGTGGAAATCCCCGAAGCACCCATCACCCTGGCGCTCGAGATCGTTCAGGGAGAGCTGCTCTATGCATGCGATGAGAATTTCGAGGCAGAATATCAGCTCTACATCATGAGCCGGGCTGCCGACCTCATGCCTTTTGAGCGTCTAAAACAAAAAACAATACTGGGGATGGAAATATGACACCGGGCAAAGTCAATCTGAATATCGTGAGTCAAAGATCTGCTTGGATAAAAGAGATGATCGAGGCTCTTCAAGACCTTCCTATTGAAAACAGGCAAAAATTTCTGAGCAACAAACACACTATCGCAGCTGCGGAATCTTATCTTCGACGCGCCTTGGAAGCACTTTTTGACATCGGGAGGCATATTCTTGCCAGGAGTTTCGGGGCTCCTGTTACAGAATATGAGGAAATTGCCCAAGGTCTTCTCGAAAGGAAAATTCTACAAAAAAAAGAAGCCGACACTTTAAGGCAAATGGCAGGATACCGCAATCGAATGGTCCATTTTTACCATGAAATCAGTCCGGAAGAATTGCAGGAAATCTGTACCCATCATCTCGATGATATCAACACTTTACTCAACAAGCTGCTGGATTGGGTGAGAAAAGATACAAAAAGCTCGGATAAATGATCAAGGATTTGACGGATTCCCTCATAAAATTGTGACTAATCCCTTATTTCATTAACGCGGTTTGGGAAGAATCTGTAGAAAACGCAAGAGATTCGGTTAAAACGAAAGCTGCCTGGAGATAGGATGTCGGACAGAGCGCGAAACATTCCTTGCAGCTTTGGCACTTCTTTGCGGCTATCTCCGGGATGAACCTTATCTCCCGTCTTGCCTCACAGTCCACAAATCCCACAGCATTTTTCTTCTTGACCTCAGCACGGTATCTGACACATAGACCGCAAAGAATGCAAAACGAGGACTTTTTTTCAAAACGGTCTTTATCTGCTCCATACTCTTGAGCCAGATGGTCATTAAAAGCTCAACATCCTGGGTATCCCAGGCTCTAGTCTCCCGGCTCACCATTTCCTCGATTTCTTTTTTAGTGTTTTCCTCATTAATTTTTTTCTCACTGCCTCTTTAATTCGATCCAGAAAGGAAGACAAAACCTTTGATTGGTGGCGACTGCCGCAATGTAGCCGCTCAGCCTCTGGCCTTTAAGTCTGACTCGGATAAAAGGGATGTGCGGTGAACGGACGGATTCAAAGATGTTGAAGTTTCCGTAAAAAGGGCCCTGAAAGATGCTGTTTTTAAACTTCACATCCCCCAGAGGAGTCTTCATGGTTAGAGGCGAAAAAATCTTTCCATCCAGTTCAAGGCTGACCTGGGCGTTTTCTTTGAAGACCAATCTGGCGGGCAGGGTTTTGCCATCAGCTTTGACCTCCCCGATCCATTCTCCTAAAAGAGATCCAGGAGGGGAAAATTTTGCCTGTTCCTCTTCTTCCGGTTTTATCTCTTCAACCTCCAATTTTTTGGCCAATTCAGGAAGCAAAGCTGTGTATACGGCCAGTTCGATTTTCCAGAGATCAGGCATCTCTCCGTTGCAGAGGAGAACAGTGGCCAGATTCTCTGAGGGAATAAGGGTCAGCCTTGTGCTCACTCCCGGCATCCCGCCGCTGTGACTGACGAACCGGTATCCGTGAAGATCGATCAGACTCCAGCCCAATCCATATCCGCTATCAGGGACTTTGGGATCTTTCTCTTTCTGCATGGCATCGATCGTATCCTCTTTGAGGATCTGCTTCTGGTCCTCCAGGTGATTTTTCAGATGAAACATACCGAACCGGACCAGGTCATGGGCGCTGGACCAAACAGCGGATGCCCCGCGGTGGTCAAAATCATAGAACGGGATCGGCTTCTGATTCTTATCGTACCTCTGGGCAGCATGATCTTCCAGACCAGGGCCAACGGGAATCGATGTTTGGGTCATCCCGAGGGGCTCGAACACTTCTGTGTTCATGAAATCGGGATAGCTTTTTCCGGAGACTCTCGAGATGATGTGGTCGATGACGCCGTAACCAAAATTGGAATAATGGAATTCTTCTCCCGGTGGAGTGGCGATTATTCCAAAGCGGCGTATGGATTCATCCATTCCGGGCCGCTGAAGGAGTTCATTCTCATAGAAGAAGTTCCAATGCATCGGGAGGCCGGCCGTATGGCTTAAGAGTCGCATCACAGTCGCCCCAGAGGCCTTCCCTTCGTAAGAAGTCAATTTCCCATCACCGAGATAAAAATTGGCAGGTTTATCAAGCTTGACGAGTCCTCTTTCTACAAGGACCATCAGCCCGGTCGCCGTTATCGGTTTGGAAACGGATGCCAACGAGTACATGGTGTGGGGCGATGCTTTGATTTTTTTCTCAAGATCTGCCAGGCCGAAACCTTCTTCCCAGATGATTTTTCCATTCCTGGCCACAGCCACGGATAGGGAGGCTGCTTTTGCTTTCTCTAAGGTCTCGAGAATTTGAGTGCGGACAGGTGAAAAAATATCTTCTGCAACTGCTATTTCCCCGTATGCGATAAGGATGAATGCACAGAAAAAGATAAGGGCAATACTAAATTTTTTCATGAAAACTCCTTATAAATGGACTCCGCATCATTGGTTTTCATAGCATTCACTCTTATACTTCATGAGAATATAAAATACCAGTTACACGTCCAGGACGTATTGTCCGTTCAACTCCCCGATTATTTTAGGTGAATAGGTATCATTAAATTTTTTAAAGCATTTGTTGATATTCACGACTTTTCCATGCTTGATGCCTCTTTTGACAGGATTTAAGCGACCGACAAGTCTCTGCTTCAAAAAGATAAGAATTTCGTTTTTGGGCTTACATCCAATCTCTCACAATTTTCCCCAATTTCCACCCTCTGACAACCTGGAACGAGTTATCACATTCAAAACTACGTGTTCAACGGCAAACAAGATAGATAAATCAGCAAACTATCAGAACAATTCCCAAAAGGCTAGACTTTTAAAGGATCGCCATTTTCTTTATTTAGAGTGCCTTTTACAAATAAATTGAGGATGGACATTTTGGAGAGTTAGAGTTTTATGAGTCTTCCAGTGCCAGTTATCTGAGAATTGATCACCTTCGGCTCCCCTTTGTAATAGACAACTCCTGCGCCAGCCAGTACCACATCTAACACATCGGTAACGTAGATGTGACAATACCCGGCCCCGATTATGGTCAGTTCATAAACAGAAGTCATAAAATCCAGGGCATCCAGATTGCCTGCACCGTTGATCTTGACTCTATGGAATTCAGCGCTACCGGATAAACAGACATGACCGCCCCCGTTGATCGTGCTGTAAACATTTTCCGCGTTCACATTCATTTCTATATATCCTGCACCATCTATAATTAACGTTAGCTCACTGCAAGAGAAGGGCTGTTCGCCAACAATTTTTCCCGCTCCAACGATCACAAAGCTCCGGATTTCAAGCATAGAAGTATAAACTGTCACGCCTCTATTTGAATCATAGCTTCTCTCGCTCTCGATGATCAGTGTACCGTCATTCCTTACCCAGGTTTTGATCAGAGGGAGAATATTCTGTTCCGCTTCGACAATCAGTTCTTGCTGCACGTCTTTTTCAAAAAACACCTGACAGCTTCCCCGAATCTCTATGCTGTGGAAATAGGCGACCTCTCTTTTTTCACAGAGAATCGAACCAGGTCCACACACAGAATCGTCACAAAAATCACTGCATGAGGATACGATCAGGACGAGTCCCAATAAGAGCAGCAGGATCTCGAGTGTCCAAACTTTCTGTCTTTTCATTTTGTCCTCCACAGTCTTTTTTCTTCTCACATCGATACAACACCTCAAGCCTTAAAAGGTGTTACCTCAAAAGGAGATTAGATTTGTGATGGCTGGGCTCAGTTTGAAAGCGTTGCTGGAAAAGAAAAAAGGCCTTTGATAATCCCAAAGGCCTTTTGTTGAGAGGGGATTAAAGGCAGTTGTTATTTACCGAATTGAAATCCCACATTGATAACCGGGCTGTTGAATCCGGTGTTTTTTATATCCACAATGGGAATACTGATTCCTGCCTGGATTCTGACAATCCCGGATAGGTTCAGGATGATTTCAGCTCCGGGCTCGAAAATATAGAAAATATTGCCGTTTCTTGCGGTTCCTGAACCTGTGAGCGCAGTGATCCTCCAGTGCAACGTTCTCTCACGATTGAAGATATAGGCAAAAGTCAATCCTCCATAACCAGGCAGCCCCGGACCTGCTCCAGCGAAGTTCGTTTTCCCATATCCTGCAATGCCAAAAGAGAAGGCTTGCCCAAAGGTCAAGCCAGCCCCTCCCCCTAGCCACAGACCCGTTGCGTTGTTAAGGCGCATCGTTTTAGAAACGAATTCGCAGAAAATGAGAGGCTTGGATTTCCTTTTGAGCAGGGTCTCCTTCTGTACCTGTATGGAACGGGCTCCTCTAGGAGTGGTGTATTTTTTATCTGACTTTGAGAACTCCTCGGCATTAAGTGTAAATTCTGAACCGCTCTGCAGTTTGATCCTGGATTCAAAAACCTGTCCTTCGAGGAGGTTGATCACCCTGTACTCACCCTCATCAAGACCCAGTTCAATACTTCGACCTGCGGGTTTGGACAATTCCACCACGAGAGAATTTTTCTTGTCATGTATGAATATCCGTCCCGAGATTTCAGGGGATAAAACAAGAATCGCAGAACCTCTCCGGATATCTGTGATCACCACATCTCCGGTGCCTGACATCTCGATGTCATAGTAGGGATGCTGGGGTCCGCTCATGGTATTGGTGGTTTCTGCCAGGGTTTCATTAAAAGTGAACTGGTAAGCCTCATTGAGAGTCACCCGCCCGTCCTGGGTCATATCTGCCGCCCCTCTTATTCCCGAAATCATATAGTGAGTGAAAAAGGAGCCTTCTATAAGATCGGATTCCTGGGAGGCTTCAGTTGCAGAGCTCGATGTCATGAATGCATAACCTTTCATATCATAGGCTTCGTCTACAAGGAAAGGCTTTTTCTTCTTGCCACCCTTGAGCCTAGCGAACGCTCCAGACAGGCATGAATCGAGTATGGCGATGTGGACGTCTGCGGGCATGCTATTGACGGTTTGGCGGAAATCCTCGTAGGAGATCTTCTCATTGCCCAGCAGGATGTTTTCCTCGTCTGAATGTCCGGAATAGTAGAATATAACCTCGACCCGACTGTATTCTGATCTGGCTTTTTCCATCCTTGAGAAGAGCTTTCCCATTTCTGTGTAAAAGGTCTTAACATTTGGGTCGAGAAGCAACAGGTTATCTTCCTCCATGACACCGCCCAGTTCATCGAGAACCGAAGACATAGCCTTGGCATCGGAAACTGCATAGCGGAGCTTGATTCGGTCCTTTCCACCGTCATTTGCCCCCATGACCACAGCAAATCTTTTGATGATGCTTTTGTCCTGGTTCTGAGCATTTTCTCCTGCATGCAGAGTGGACCCGATGAAGAAAATAACGATACATGTCCACAGAAAAGTTTTTTTACTATTCATTTTTTTTCTCCTTTTTCAAGAGGATGGAAAACTGACTGTAAGATTCGGGGAGCTCAAGGTTTTTGGTTTTAGCGGATGCGGGTGAGAGAGCCAGTCCCTCTGCTTTTTTCATAATGCTTTGCACTTCGATTTCTTCCGTGGCCGTGATGAAGAAAAATCGTTCAAAATCTGGAGCATTGTCGAGTTCATAAGACGATGAGAGAAAGTTTTTTTTCTCCTGTTTGAGAATGGAGGAGTCGCTTTTGCTCTCAGGATGGTGCAGGGTGACGATGCCGTTGCCATCTATGGAGAAAATGACTCCATATCTTTTTCCGGCAGGGATATAAGCAAGCTGGAGAAGATTGCCGGGGCTGACTTGATCCCCATTTTTCAGCAGTTCGATTACGTTATTGTTTTTTTTATAAATGATAATCTGTGTCTTTGTAAAATCGAGCGATTCTTCTCCCTTAATACGCGTAAAATCAGGTGAGGTTCCATTGTTAAAAAATACGACGAAAATCAAGATAACAGCAGAGGCAAGGACAGGGGTGGCATAAAGGAGGCGTTTCAGGGTGAAAGGGCTGGATTTTTCTCTGATACGTGTTTGATATCTGTTTTTTTCATACTGCGTTAGGATTTCTGGGAGCATAGTTTCTGGTGGATGCTGCTTTAAAATCTCTGCATTGGCATGTTTGAGGCGCTCAATCTCTTTTCTTATATCAGGATTTTCCTGTGCGAGCTTAGTGATCTCCTTAATCCTGGAGGGAGGAAGCTCGCCGAGAAGATAGCGTTCGAGTTCCCAGGTCTTCATCCGTTTATTCGTCATAGTAGATCTCCCTCTTGATTTTGGCACGAGAGCGGAATTCCCTTATTCTTTTGCGGACTCCCGATACAGACAGGCCGATTTCATCAGCAACTTCCTGATGAGTCATGCTGTCCACATAAAGCATGACCGCTATTTCGCGCGTGGAAGGATTTTCTTTTCTGAAGATTTTCTTCAGTATGTCTTGCATCACAATCCTTTCTTCACTTTCATCATAGGCAGCGATACTTTCCAGGATGTCTTCACCGTCTAGGAGGTGGCATTTTCGATGGTCTCTGATCATATTCAGACAGGTGTTGGTCGAAATCCTGAACAGCAGACTGGATGGGTACTGATTCTTTAATTGTTTTTTGTTTATGAGCAATTTAGCAAACACCTCCTGTGCGGCGTCCTTTGCCTTTTCCTCATCTCTGAGCAGTTGGCGGCATCGGCGCAGGACCATCGGTCCGTAGCGCAGGTAGAATTCTTCAATGTTGATCTCTGAGTTTTGGAAAGACTGCATTTTTTATTCACCTTACGACCTTCACATGGATTAAACACATGCGAAGTTCGAAACTGTCACTTTTTTATTTTTTTCACTGTTATAATGAATTCTTACGGTAAGAAACAGACCAACTGGTATAAAAAGACATTATATGATTCTATCGCTGTTAAAAAATTTTATAAAAAAACGATGATTGTTGCTAGATTTTAATTCTAATTCGGGGACAGCAAATTCGGGGACAGTATACACGATCACTTTTCTATCCCTAGATTAAGTGCCATAACTAAGTAACTGGGCATCTTGTCCTCAAGCTAAAGGGGAGCTAGAATTAACAGGGGATAGCATTTTTCTTCTTGACCGCAGCACAATATCTGACACATAGACCACAAAGAATGCAAAACGAGGACTCTTTTTCAAAACGGTCTTTGTCTGCTCCATACTCTTGGGCCAGATCCTGCAATTGGGGTGAGCACGGAGCATGAGCCAGCAGAAACTCCAATATCATTTTGCGAATTTTATCCACCTTCTCAGACCTGGTTTTGACTATCAGATCCTGTTCTACCGGGTAAAGGCAGGCAGCAGATATCCGTGTCCGCATTTTTTCTCCTGAGTGCCTGGAGCCGGCCCCTTCTTTTCAGCCAGACCGAGCAGAAGGCCTCCCTCCTGACGATGTCTTTTGCTGCCGGCGTGTTCTGTCCTCTTCAGGAGTCATTCCGAGAGCTCTATGGGAGTGCCCAAATTCCTGTCTCTCTTCAGATCCACTACAGATTCTCCGAAGAGTTTTATATCTTCACAGGATTGAGGTATCTTCAATCCAGCGGAAAGTCAAAGATAGTCGGCCCGAAATATACGGCCGAGAGCTATGATCTCAAGTTTTCCATGATGTCCGTAAGACTTGGATTTTTTTTCACTCTAAAGCCCGGTCAATTTGTTCCCTATGCGGGTGTCGGGGCCAATTACAATTTCTACCGGGAGAAATGGGAGGATATGGGCTATGAAGTCAGAGACCGGAAACTCGGATTATTGGTCCAGGCGGGAACGGAATACTCTTTGAACAGGATATTATCACTTGTCGGCGGTATTGAGTATTCCTCCATTCAAACAAATTCGGGTGCAAAACTCGAGAGCCGGGTGGACCTCGGGGGCTTCGAATTTTATCTGGGAATACAGTTCAAGCTTAAATAATTATTCGAATAAGTTCTTTTCATTTTTGCGGATATTTTTAGCCCAAGTTCGACAGTTGGCATGGTTAAAGAATTTCCTTTTTGGCTGCGGTGGCCGGGTGAGCGTCTTTGTGCCCATTTACCCGCCAGCCATCGTGAGGAAGTGTAAAGCGAGACTCGAAGGGATGTCAATGTCAGTCGGGAATTCCTCATGGCGGTCCAAAAAGTCCGAGAGACGCTTAAAAGCACAGGAAATTATCCGGACCTCTTTGCGGTGAAGACCCCGGTTTCGGACTTTCTGAGTTAGAGCGGGAACGAGATCAAGCCCGGTGAATTTGAGCTGACAAGCTGCCGATTCGAAATCAAGAATGACCGAAACGTAATCCATATCAAACTTTTAAAATAGATCGGTCCCAGATATCAACTGGTTCTGCCAACGGACAAACTTTTCAATTTTATTCTAGGATCGAGCGCGCTCGCGCCTGGATTTTAGCAACCGGGTCGGGGCACGGATGGAAATCGTCAGAATGATGCCTATTGAAGCAAATTCTTCTTCTGTAAAAGTATTTTTCTTGATCCGTTGCTTTTTTGGATCACCACTTCTATCGTTTTGACTTTATCGTCCTGGAGAAGAAGCCAGAATTCCTGGTGCGACTCAAAAGTGAGTTTTTTTGAATTGAATTCCAGGATCCGGTCTCCCACTTCTAGGCCCGCCAGATATGCCGGCGATTTCTCCCATACCCCCCTGACCACGACAGAGTCTTTGCCCTCTTCCTCCAGTGAAAGCCCGGCAGAAAACAAATTGTCCTTGGTCCGGCATCCCGGCCGCGGCAGAAGCAGAAGCTCGTTTTTGGGGTAGTTGATTTTGACCAAGAATTGTGACAGGAAGTCCTTGCCAAGCAGAGGCACAGAGAGCACCGCCGGAAGCTCCGCATAAAACGTCGTCAACTTATTCATCTTCAGAGTACCTGCTTCTATGCTTTTTACCCGCGACAGGTAATTGTCCGTTGATTTGGTCATGGGCCACTTGGCGATCACTCCGTTGGCTTTGAGCGTCTCCTTTTGCATCAGAGCTCCGGTGTTTTCGAGAAAGTTCAGAGGCAACACCAGGGAAAAGGGCTGGCCCGTATCGATCATGGCCTCAACCTCGATCATCCCGTTCAGATTGCACTTGATCATCGGGGAACGATTGATCGGGTGACTCTTGAAGGGGACCAAGTACCCCTTGCCGTTTTTTTCTTTCTCAGCGGCAAGCGATTCCGAAGCGCTCGAAAGAATCAGTTGCTGTTTTTCATAGTCAATGGTGACCAGGTAATCTTCCAGGAAATCCGAGCCGATTATTCCATGGAGAGTAATGCCACTGGCTGTTTTTAATAGTTGGAGATCAAAATTGGTAAAGACAAACACATTTTCAACCGGATAGCCACCGACGAGGAGCCTATTGATCTTGGCCATCTGGCCCTGTTGCTTCAATTTCAAATCATCCGCCAACGTTTTATCGATGAATGTGAGTGCTCCGGTGTCGACGACGAAGTTATACTCTTCTTTGGCATCGTTGATCCGGCATTTTACCAGGATGAAATAACCCTTGAGGTCGAAGGAAATCACCATATCGTTTGGGGATTGCACGGCATTCCCCTGCACCATGCCCAAGACGAATATGCTCCCGACGATCAACAGTGAAATGCCCACGCAGGCTTTTTTCATATTCTCTACTTTTATTTGAGGATAGGATCCAGAAAAGCCAGGTATTGAAGTCTTCCTTTCCAAAACCACTCCTCTCTTCGTCTTGAATGGATCATCAAAAATTTGTCTCGGTCGTGATTTTTTCTTATTTTTCATTATAAAGAAAATGCTTTGAGTCCGCAACTTTAATGTCCAAAAAGACCGGACCCTAACACTTTCGGCCGGGTCAACTGCAGAAAACCTGTGCCTAACAATCATGGTTAGGATGGCAGCTAAAGACTCAATAAAAAATATTTTGTCGGCATTGGTTATAAATCCATTCGCAGTAATTATTTTTGTCCTCAATAGCGTCTCTCAGAATCGAAGCCGCGCATGAGGGAGTCGCATATCCGAGCGACTCGGCTATTATGTGCGCTGTAAGATGCGGATATTTTTTCATGATCTTCGCTTTGACCGGGGGAGAGGTCCATGTGATTTCCGGTGCTTTGGAGCGTTCCTGCGGCTTTTTGGCCCGCTATGAGCAATTCCCGACTGTCCTTGACACTTCTTCGAGCAGGGATTTATACTTCCTTATGATGATTGGATGGTTAATTCGACACAAAGAGGCTCACTAGACCACCACAGCCGAAAAGGAAATTCTTATTGGTTGAAGGTTAAAATGGTATCGGCATTTTTTATGAATAGGTCAGGTTAGAAAATCGAGGTGATGAGATGAAAAAATGGATATGTATTCCTGGTCTTGTTTGCGTATTCTTCCTGTTAGCCTGTCAGAAGGAAGAGGAACCGATCGCGCCCGTCGCCCAGGGAGTCGGCCAAACGCTGGATTCGGCTGTAGAGAAACTGTCTCAGTTTGATAGGAATTTGCTTTTTGTGCTTGCGGCAAATCTCTCGCAATTTTCCCCTATTACCACCTACTAACATCCAAAAATAACAGTATCACACCTAAAACGACAAGGTCAATGACTCAAAATGAGTAACGAATCAACCGAATTCTTCAAATCCGCAGGTTTAGGATAGACTCGGTCCTCAAGTCAGCCAAAAGCAATTCGGATAACTAGGTGAAATATTCCCCACTCTCCTCGGCTGCCATAAGAAGTTCCTGATGGGCCACATGGGATGGTGGAGGCCGTTCGGCCTGGAAGCTGAGCTTGGCAGGATTGTTTCCCGTTTCCACCAGCAGCAGTGATTATCTCTTTATTTCGGGACTTTACTGATAATACATATAAGGATTAATCTTCATAAGCCATTTTAAATATCAGAAGGAGATAAGGAAAACGGCTTAGCTTGCCTGTTTCAACGGTGAAATAAAAAACCTTTTCCTCGGGATCTTTCTTCATTTTCAACCTCGGATTCCGAGGGTAACTGGGATCGATTCTGCGGTCCCTATCCAGGGCTTCAGAATAGACTCGCTCTCCATCAATCAAACAGAGGATTTTATTACCTTTCTTGATTCTGAGGAAATACTGTGGTCCATTCGGATTCTTCAATACCTCGAGATCATATTTGCCTTTCTCCAATATGGTATGTTTGAACAATAATTTGCATGAAATTTCAACTCCTTTAAAATTACAAACATCTGGCATCCGGGCCAACATCGGACAGGCCAAGAAAAAGATAAGAAACATTCCCAGAATGCTCTCTAAAACTCTCTTCCTGAACATGTTTAATCTCCCTTTCTTTAATTCAGAATTATATCAAGACTTTAATCAACTTCAAATGTATTGGATTCCTGGGACCCCTTATAATTTTTGATAATAAGAATTTGGTTTTCGGCTTTGGTGACCGAGTGAGTCTCTTTGTGTCGATTTACCCGTCCAACCATCGTAAGAAAATATACATCTCGGCTCGAAGAGATGTCAAGAGCAGTTGGGAATTGCTCATGGCGGGCCAAAAAGCTACAAAAGCCGCAGAGACGCTCAAAAAATGCCGGAAATCACCCAGACCTCTCCTCAATGGAAAAGAGAAGGTCATGAAAAATATTCAGCCGAAGCCTCTGCGGCCATCAGAAGCTGTTGCGAGACGATCTGAGGCGGGGGAGGTCTCTCTGCGACAAAGGTCAGCTTGAGGTGATTGATGTCCTGTTCACCACGGTATAGCCGGTGAGGAAGGCAATAATACGCATCTCCCCCTGGCATTTGTTTGATAGGAATTTGCTTTTTGTGCTTGCGGCAAATCTCTCGCAATTTTCCCCTATTACCACCTACTAACATCCAAAAATAACAGTATCACACCTAAAACGACAAGGTCAATGACTCAAAATGAG
>Ga0315551_10002235_pt1 | contig 14257 bp, 16 predicted proteins | sample SalMarSW160290MG_FD_203678 | JGI IMG/M metagenome (GOLD analysis project Ga0315551, IMG submission 203678) | Salt marsh sediment microbial communities from the Plum Island Ecosystem LTER, Massachusetts, United States - Salt Marsh Sediment SW1602-90 ... | reverse complement strand
CCTGGTCAACGGGAGTCTTATTTTGGGCAATAACTTCAGCCCGAGTCTGTAACAGGATTATATTTTTCGGGAACGATTTGTCTTCTTCCACAGCCCATTCCACATCCTGGGGCACACCAAAATGCTTTTCCAGCACCTTGCCCAGCTTACCTATCTCCTTAGCCTCCCGGTCGCTCAGGCAGAATTTACCGCTCTTTTCCGACGGAACCTTCTTTTCCACCACCCCACCTTTTTTAAAGGTTACATACCTGGACTTAGGCCCCAGTTTCTTTTCCAGTATTTTCAGGCTCTTCTTATCCAGGATATAAATGTCCGGCGTTGACTTACCGCCGACCACGCTCTCCCCCAATCCCCAGTTACCCTCAATTATCATCCTGGTATCATCGCCGGTATTAGGGTCAGCCGTAAAGATAACCCCGGCAGAGCGTGCCTTCACCATCTGCTGTACCGCCACCCCGATAGGGTCGCTGTCCAGCAGCATCTTCTTCCGGCTCCGAAAAATCAGGGAGCGAGTGTTAAAGGTGCTGGCCCACACCTGCCTGATTTTGTCTACCAGTTCCGATTTACCAACCACATTAAGGTGAGTCTCATACTGCCCGGGGTGGCTCACCGGCCCGGCGGAACGTGTTGACACGGCAACCTCATCAGTACGGCACCGCCGGCTCAGCTCGCTATAGTGTGAGGTTATTACCTTCTCCAGCTTCTCCGGCATGGCTTTTAACAGCACAATCTGGCGTATATCGACGCTCGCCTGTTTACACTGCTTCAGGTCTTTGGGTTTAGACTTAGCCAGGTATTTCCCTATTTCCTTAACGACCCCCGTCATACTCATAAAATCTTTATAGGCTTCAATCGAGAGGGCAAAACCCGGGGGGACTCTCAAACCAATCTTGACCATTTCGCCCAGGTTGGCGCACTTCCTGCCCACCAGCTCTCTGTCCTCTTTGCCTAACTCCTCAAACCAGAGCGCCCACTTACCAGACACCATGCCCTCCTAAAGATTCCGAAACGCTTATCACGATGAGGGTAATATAAAAATTAACGCAATATATAGACCACGCCAAGGTCGCCGTCAACCTTTACCTTATCGCCGGTCTTAATCTTCTTGGTTGCCTCCAGGCAGCCGGTAACGGAAGGAATACCATACTCCCGGGCCAGTATTACGGCGTGAGACAGTGCGCCACCGCCATCGGTGACAACGCCCTTAACTATCTCGAAAGCCGGAGTCCACGGCGCGCTGGTGCCGGGGGCCACCATAATCTCCCCGGGTTTTAGCTCAGCCAGCTTGTCTTCACTCATTATGACGCGGGCAACCCCCTCCACCACCCCGGGTGATGAGGCAGCACCGTAGAGGTCAGCCTTTAAATCCTCCCTGACGACAGGAACCGAAGTGGCAACGCTGATTACCGGGTCTTTTCTAAGTACTTCCTGCACCAGGTCTATATTTCCATAGTAGGACTTGGGGGCAACCTTAAGATAGCCTTTCCATTCCTTCTTACGCACCTCTACCTGTTTGTGCAGTTTATTCTTCCCCATAGGTATTAGCGCCTTCTCTATCTCATCGGCAATCAGGAAATAGACATCCTCAGGGTCATCGATAACCCCGGCCTCAGCAAAGCGCCGCCCGATTTCCCTGGTTATCCACCGCCCCAACCCATTGCAATAAAGGTCCAGGTAGTAGTTATGGTCCTCACTCCAGTAACCAGCCTTCTGGGCAGCCTTCATTAAGGCTTCAAACCACCCCCTCTGCTCTGCCGGCACCTTGTCCGAGACCTCCTTTTCCGCCTCCTTCCTCTCCCTGACGGCTTCCTCCCTCCGCTCTTCTATGGTATAAGTTCCTCCGCTGGATATGGCTACCTTTATCAGCGGTATACCCAGGCTGGGCTTTTCAATCCAGCTCGGAGTCGCCCAGTCAAGCATACGCTCATTGCGCCAGCCGTGAACCTCAAGGAAATCATGGTATTCCTCAAGCCACTCCCTGCCGGCTTTGCTTTCCTCCAGCTTGGCAAGCAGCTCTTCAGCATCCTCGGTAGTGCGGAAAAGCTTATCAAACCCCAGTTCCACCGCCCGGTTGCCCAGCCGCCATATTTCCTTATTGAACTGGAACACCATACTATCAAAACCAGCCATTAATCTGGCGAACAACGGGTCAGTATAACCGAACCCGAGCAGCTCAGTGCACATCTGCTCAAACAAGCCGAAGAGGTAATAGGCCGGAACCATAAACTCCATGTGGATATCCCATTGCTTGCGGTTCACCTGCATATAATCGTCAAAGAGGTCCATGAGCTCGACGTTGCTCAGCTTCTTAATACCTTCATATTTTTTCAGCCCGTATCTCTGCTTGAGCTCCTTATAGGTATTCATAATGTCAGCCTTGCGCTCTTCCCAGATGGCATTGAAGTCCTCGATATAGGGTCTTATCCTCTTCCGGAACAGCGGCGCACGCTTCTTGGCTTCCTGCTCCGTGGTCTCAATAACCGCCAGGTAAGGATAGCCTTTAATATACCTTGCATCCCAACCCCTGGTTGTCGGCAGCGATAGCTGCTCCGCCGCCCGCTGCACCGCGCGGTAAACCCACTTTCCCCAGCTATCTATCAGGAAAAGGGGGCGCCACGGCGGTCTGCCGTGGACAACGTCAGCCAGGAACACGGTGTAGCTCTTAAGGTCATTCTCCTCATCAAACTCAAACCGTGTCACCCCGTATACAGCTGCCATCTAACCCTCCCTGTCATCGATACCAATATCTACGAGGTCACTGATGTTGATTTCCAGCATCTTAATACTGGCCAGGATACGGTCAACATTCCGGTCTACGGCCTGAACCCCTCCGGAGATACGCTTTAGCTCAATCGCCGTCTCTTTCAACGCCCTTATCTTTTCCGACATATCACTAACTTTATATTCTTTAACCACCTGGCTACTCCTTGGCTCTAAGGTCCCTGAACCTCTTTGCCTTGACATCGTACCTGGGCAGGGTCCCGTAGTCATGAAACTCCAGGCTGTAGCGCAAACCGGTCTTCAGCCTCAGCTGCTGAACCAGCTTCTCCTCAACAGTACTAGCATCGTGCTTAAAAGCAGGGGATATTTCCACCTTAAGGGTTATATCGTCGATATCGCCCTTCTTGGTTACAACCACCTCATATTCGTCACCCAGCTCCGGAATATTCCTCACCACCTCCTCGATAGCCGTCGGTGCTAATAATACTCCTTTTACCTTGGTGATGTCATCAGCGCGGCCAACAACGCCGCCTTTAAGCAGCCGGAAGGTCCGCCCGCACTCACAACGTTCTATAGGGCTCCACTCGATAATATCTTTTGAATCAAACCTGACGCAAGGGTGGGCAAAACGGTCAAAGGTAGTAATCACCATGCTGCCCCTTTTGCCCGGCTCGGTGATGCTGGCGCCGGTCTCGATATCCTCTATCTCAACCAGATGGAAGGCTTCAAGGACATGCAGTCCAGCCTGGGACTGGCACTCATAGCCCCAGTGCCCTATCTCGGTGGCACCGACCTCGTCATACACCTTAGCCCCCCACATCTCCTCCATACGTTTTTTGGTTGCCGGGATATTAGCCCCCGGTTCGCCAGCACAGGTTATTTTCTTTATATTTAAATCCCTGGCCGGGTCTAAACCCAGCTTTTTTTTAGCTACGTCAGCCATACCCAGAATATAGGTCGGGGTTGCCATAAGAGCAGTGGCTTTTAGCTCTTTCATCTTCAGTATCCTGGCTGCGGTATCAAGCACGCCGCCGGGAACAACCTCGCAACCTATCTTCTCAGCGGCATAATGGGCCGCCCAGAAGGCAATATTAATGCTGTAGCCGAAGGGCATAAACACCCTGTCGTAGTCGCGATAGCCGTGAGCATACAGGGCGTAAGCCCATGACTCTGCCGACCACTCCCAGTCCTGCCAGGTCTCCGGGTGATAGACCGGCTGACCGGTGGTGCCGCTGGTCTGGCGGTATTCGGTTACCTGCTCTATGGGCACCGAAAGGATACTGCCATATGGAAACGGCTCTTTGCCCTGCGCCTCTCTCAGCATTGACTTTTCCGTCTTGGGGACTCTGCGTATATCATCAAGTGTTTTGATATCGCCCGGCTCCAGCCCGGCGTCTTTATACAGGCTACGGTAGAACGGCGAATTTTCATAAGACCATTTCAATATTTTCTGAAACTTTATCAGCTGCAATTGCTGAAGCTGCTCACGGGGCAGTGTTTCCAGAACCGGATTCCAGTACTTATCCATTTTCAATCCAGCCCCAATTCTTTTAGTTTAGCCGCCGTCGGGTTTCCATTCTTATCCCAGCCGCGTACTTCATAGTATTCATCGAGCATGGTATCAAGGTCTGCCTGGCTGATAAGCTGGCCGGCTGAAGCCCCCGCCTTAATAGGCTCGGTCATGATGCGTTTGGGAAAAGTATCGTCCTTGCGGCTAAAGCCCTCTCTGCCGTTGAACAACCGCGCCACATTATTCACCCTCTCCCCAATCCGCTCAACCTGCTCGGCGGTAAAAGAAATTCCGCTGGCTGCCGTTACCAGGTCGGCTGTATTCTGACAGGCGATGTCGGGCACCGCCATATCCAGCAGAAAAGCGCACATCGTGGCGCAATCACAGGTTACGCAGCGGATATCCTGGTTCCACTTGGTCAGCCTGCCTTTCCCCTTTATGTCAAACCGGTCAACCTTTTCCGGAATGGGAATACCGAAAATCTCCTGGAAGGCGTAGCCGCGGTTGTGGTCAGCCCCGGTATAGGAGGTGGCGTAATTTAAGCCGTGTGCCTTGGCTCCCCTGACATCATAGGCTGGCAGCTCCAGTCCTTTTACCTGCATGGCGTAATCCTCTGAGCCCCTGCCTATTTTCTGAGCCACTTTTTTGGTGCCCTGGCCCAGCAGCTCCCCCAGCCCCTCCTTATAAGCTATGCGCCGCAGCATCTCAATCATAGCCTTATCGTTGCCGAATTTAAGCTCCAGACCATCGGTATCCTTCTTGGTCAGTATGCCCCTTTCGTACAGCTCCATGGCAAAGCCGATGGTAACGCCGGCCGACATGGTATCTATACCGTACTCGTCACAGAGCCGGTCGGCGGCAATAATGGCGGGCAGATAGCCTATACCCGCGGTGCTTCCCAGCGCATAGGTAGTCTCAAACTCAGGCCCCTCACTGAGGTAACCGGCATAGGGGCCCTCTTTGACCAGCTTTACCTGGGAACAGCCCACCGGGCAGTCGGCGCAGTGCGACTTGTTAATTATCATTTCATGCTGAGCATCGCGGCCCTGCTCTTTAACCATATCCACCTCGCCCGTAGCCTGCCAGTTCCTGGCTGAATAAATTCCCAGTTTGGTCATGTCATCAATTATCATTGGGGTACCGTCCTTGGCGAAAAGGGGGTAAATCACCTCGCTGTCTCTCATAGCCTTGTTCATAGCCTGGCGCGCTTTTTTGAACTTGGCGGCGTCAGCTACAGCTGGCCTATGGTGTCCGCGTACGGCGATAGCCTTCAGGTTCTTGGAGCCCATCACCGCCCCCAGCCCCTTCCTGCCCGCCGCCCGGCGCTCGTTGATAATACAGGCCAATGGAACAAGCCTCTCCCCGGCGGGGCCAATGCAGGCAATCCGGTAGTTATGGTCTCCGAGTTCCTCCTTAATAAAAAGCTGGGCATCGGTAGTCATCATGCCTTTCAACTTTTCAGCAGACCTGAAGCGTACTTCGCCGTCCTTGATGGCTATGTAGGTGGGCTTCTCTGCCTTGCCTTCAATAATTATCATGTCGTAGCCAGCCTTTTTCATCTCAGCCGGGAAATGGCCTCCGGCAAGAGCCATCCCCATAGCATTTGTCAGCGGTGACTTGGCTACCACGGCCATTCGGCTGCTACAAGGGGCACCCGTCGCCGTCAGAGGTCCGACAGCGAAGATTAGTTTATTCGCTTTGTCTAAGGCTGGAGTTCCCGGCTTTAGCTCATCGTATAAATACTTTATGGCAAAACCAGTCCCGCCAAGATAATTCTTGGCCAATTCCTCGGAGACCGCCTCTTCTTTTGAAGACTGTTTGGTTAGGTCTATCCTCAGTATCTTTCCCGCATAACCGCCTTTGTACATGATATTACTCCTCCAAAAAATAATACAATTATAGTTTATTAGAAAAGTCCGGAGTTAGCAATCATACAACAAGCTCATTTAAGGCCTAAACCCCTGCCTCCATTATTCCACCCCACCCTTTTTAGCGCAACCCTGGTCACAGTCAAGCCTTCTAAAGGTCTATAACGTTCAACAGCGGGAAATAAGCGATGGTTGCCATAATAAAAATGGTAGCGCATACCGGATTCGAACCGGTGATCTCCTCCTTGAGAGGGAGGTGTCCTAAACCCCTAGACGAATGCGCCACCGAAAATTGGCTGGGGAAGAAGGATTCGAACCTTCCCTTACGGATTCAGAGTCCGCTGTCCTACCACTAGACGATTCCCCAGCACAGGTAAATTATAGCATAGGGTCAGATTGGAGGGCAATACAAGGACAGTTGACACCACCGAGCCAACCCCTTATGCTGAACTATAAGAAGGAACCAGCCATGGCTGATTTAGCCGCACTGCAAAAGAAACTCGGGCTCCAGTTTAAAGACCCCTCCCTCCTGGAACAAGCCCTGGTACACAGCTCCTACATCAATGAGAGTCCAGGCATCGCCACCTCCAACGAAAGGCTCGAATTCCTGGGCGATGCCGCCCTGGGCTTTATCATTGCCGGGGAGTTATACCAGCGCCTCCCCCAGTCCACTGAAGGCGAGATGACCGAACTCCGCTCCTCGCTGGTGCGCGGCGATGCCCTGTCCCGCATAGCCAAGGCTATTAGTCTGGGTGATTACCTCTATCTGGGAAAGGGAGAGGAGGCGAGCGGGGGGCGGCTTAAGCCGGCTAATCTGGCCGGAGCTATGGAAGCAGTAATAGCCGCTATTTTCCTCGACCAGGGCTCAAGCTTGACCAGAGATTTCATCCTCAGGCTGATGGCTAAAGAGCTAAAAAAAGCGTTGAGCCAGGGTATAGAGCCCGATTATAAATCACAACTGCAGGAGCTTATCCAGGCAAGACACCAGCAAACGCCTACCTACCGGCTTATCGAAACGGTGGGACCAGACCACGACCGAAGGTTCTCCGTAGAAGTAAAGGCAGGCGATACCGTTCTGGGCAGGGGGTCGGGCAAGAGCAAAAAATCAGCCGAAATAGAAGCTGCCCGCGCTGCTTTAGAGCAGCTTCCAACCGACTTTACACCGTAACTCCTCTTTGCTAAACTTAATTAGCCGTGCCACCGATTATCATACTCAAATAGAGGTGCTACTATGGGAAGGCGAGATTACCGACACAGAGAAACGAAGAAATCCAAAAAGGATAGCAAAAAAGTCCTCACCACCACTATCCTGCCGCCTCCGGTAACGGTGGAAGTAGTTAAAAAGAAGAAAAAGCGGAAAGAGGAAGAGGAGGAAGAGGAATAGCGGCTTGCCATCTGAGGTTCATCTCGGAATAAGGCAATGACTAGCAGTAATTTAGCCTCGGTTCAGGCAACAGTATACGGCTTTGTTCAGGGCGTCTTCTTCCGTGCCTTTGTCTCCCAGCAGGCTAAAAGACTGGGGGTGGCCGGCTACGTGAGAAATCTGCCCGGGGGAGAGGTTGAGGTTATCGCCGAGGGAGAAAAGAGTAAACTGGAAGAGCTGGTCAGTCACCTTAAGGTGGGACCGCCGGCTGCCAGGGTGGAAAGGGTGGTTACCAACTGGGCAGAATACAGCGGGAGTTACTCCGGGTTCAGCATAAGGTACTAGAGAGCCGGACTATACCTAACTTTCCAGCCCTACTCTGGCTTCCTTAATTAAATCAAGGTAACCGGACTTAAGCCCAAGCTCTTTTGAGGCCTCGCTGTCTATCTCATAGGGCTCACCGACAAAAACCTTGCCAAAGTCCTCTGCCTCCCCCTTGGTAGGGCTATCCTGGGCGGTGAATTTCTGGCTGGCTTCGATAATCCCCAGGTCAAAGGGAAGGGTAAAGTAGAGGTCAGCTATTACCTTATCAATCCCCAGACCATATAAAGACCTCCAGCCCCGCGGCGCTCCTTTCCCGTACTTGCTGCTGGGCAGCACTGAGAGCAGGTTCATTATGCTCAAACTGCTCTTACCCTTTATAACTCTTAACGGTGCTACCGTTATCAGGTAATCGCAGGACAGGATAACATTAGGCACCCAGAAGGTGGGCACCACCAGGGGCTTGGGTAGCGGATTATCCACCTCTACCCATACACAATCCTCCACATCCAGCGTCAGCACGCGGGGGAAATCGTAGCCCAATGCCTGGTATACGGGAAAGATAGGCTCCCCTCCCGGCGTGCCCGCCAGGAGCAAAATATCAGCATCGCTAACCCGCCGGATACCCTCTATTATCACCGATAGCATATCCCGGCTGGTAGTCACCGGATACGGCACCGGGTAGGCGGCGCTGGGCTTAATCAAAACCCGCCGCGCCCGGGATATCACCGTCGGTGGCTCAAAGACAAACCCCTTAGCATCAAATATCAAACCAGTCTCCTAAAACCGCTCACTCGACCTCTTCACTCCAGTCCAGCATCATCACATCAACCACATCCCCCGGCTTCACCCCCGGTTCGTCCTCGGGAACGATAGCCAGCCCGTTAGCCAGCGCCATTGAGGTCAGAATCCCCGACCCCTGGGGACCGGTAAGCCGGGCAAAGTACCCGTCGCCGCGCTTTTCCACAAAGACTCTGGTAAAGACACGGCGCCCGTCAATATTTTCAATGGCATCCTCCACCACCGCCCGCACCGTGGGCTTGGTCAGATGTTTCCGGCCCATCATCTTAAGTATCGCCGGACGGGCAAAAAGCTCAAAGTTAACCATAGAGCTAACCGGATTACCGGCCAGGCCAAAGAAGGGTATATTTTTAGCCACGTCTGCTTTACTCCGCCCCTTAAGTAGACCAAAGACCAGCGGCTTCCCCGGCTTTTCCCGCACCCGCCAGAAGACGGTCCTGCCCTCTTTCTCCAGCACTTCCCTGACCACATCGTAATCGCCCAGAGAGACGCCGCCGGAGGTTATCACCATATCAGCGTCCCGCCCGGCCTCAAGCTTATCCATCAGCGAATCCTCGTTATCCAAGGCTATACCCAGCATCCTGGGAACGGCGCCGTAGTGCTTGACCAGAGCCGCCAGGCTGTAGCTATTGCTGTTATATATCTTGCTCTGCGAAAGCGGCTGAGCGATATCGGCTATCTCATCACCGGTGGATAAAATAGCCACCACCGGACGTCGGACAACCTTAACTTTACCGCAACCCAGCGACGCCAGCACACCGATTTCCGATGCCCTGAGCCTCGTCCCCTGCTTAAGCACCAGTGCGCCGGCGGCAATATCCTCCCCCGCCCGCCGGATTTCAGCCCCGGGCGCCACCTCAATCAGGACGCCTATTTCAGCGGGAGTCCCCTGGCGCTCCGTCTCATCGGTATCCTCAAACCTGACCACGCTATCGGCGCCATCCGGTATCGGCGCCCCGGTCATAATCCGCACCGCCGTGCCCAGCACTACCTCGGAGCGGGAAACGGCGCCGGCGGCAACGGTATCAATAACGCGCAGAACACAGGGTGAATCAGGGCTGGCACCACGGGTATCAGCCGCCCTGACGGCGTAGCCATCCATAGCCGAATTATCCAGCGGAGGTATGTTTATGGCAGAAAATACATCCTCAGCCAGAACCTGCCCCAGACAGCTCAGAATCGGGGCTTCTTCCGCCTCCAGAACAGCCACATTCTCCAGCACCTTCACCAGAGCCTGGTCAACGCTTATCACGACTTCACATCCCTCATTGCCATTTGGCGCGCTTTCTCCAGATCAGCCTCAGTATTCACATTAAAAAAGCTCAGGTGCTGCGGGTCGAAGCGGTCAATCTCGCTCGCCTCCACATACCTGACTTTAACCAGGTCAAACAGCGCCCTTACCTCCAGACTGTCCTGCTTTAGCAGCCCTTCTATAGGAGCCAGGCAGCTTTTGGCATAAACAGCGTGGAGCGGCTCCACCATCTCGCCCAGGCGGGGAACCACCAGGTCAAAACCAGCCGCCAGCTCAATCATATAGCGCAGCAGGGCTTGGTTAAGGAAGGGCATATCACAGGCGACAACAAGATTATACGGTGACTTTGACTCAGCCAGCCCGGTATAGATACCACCCAGGGCACCTTTCCCGGGGTATATATCATTTACTATTCTAAACCCCTGATAGCCGTTAACCCGGGGGAGGGACTTGGCGCCAGCCGTAACTATGATAATATCGCAGTCAAAGGGAGCAAGCTGAGATAACGCCCGCTGGAGCAAATTGCTGTTGCCAACAGTCTCCTGAACTTTATCCCGCCCCAAACGCAAGCCCTTGCCACCAGCAAGAACAATACAGGTTATATCCAAAGTATAATTCTCTATCCCCTCTAGCCTCACCCCTATACATTATTATACCACTACAGTCAACAGCTTTGTAGCTATAAGGCTGGTTTCAGCACTAGAATCTGACCGGTGGCAGGCAGTTCTCCCGCCTTAAATTCCGACTGGCTTGAGTCCGGCCGGCTGACGCTGGCTTTACCGCTTAAGAACCCCTCCACCCCCGAAATACCCGGGATGCCCTTTTCAGTCTTATAGTGCATGGGGATAACTACTTTGGGCTTTAACTGGTCACAAACCTCGGTGGCAACTTTGGCATCAATGGTATAGTTACCACCCACAGGTATAAGCAAGATATCGACACGGCCCATCTCTTTCAGCTGCTTATCATCAAGCCGGTGACCCAAATCACCCAGGTGACAGACAGTCACCCCGTCCACCTCAAAGCAGAAGATAATGTTACCGCCCCGCTGCTTCCCCCCGCTATCATCATGAGCGCTGGCAACACCTTTAAACTCTATCCCCTTAACCACTGACCGCCCCACCCGGCTGAGCACCTCAGGGTTACCCTTCACTGCGGCCACATTGCTATGGTCAAAATGAGCGTGGCTAACGGTAACGATATCAGCCGTCTCGGTTATCTCCCCGTAGGTCAAATCAGGGGCGGTAGCATAGGGGTCGGTAATTATCTTTAGCCCTTTATCAGAGGTGATAACAAAGGCGGCATGGCCCAGATATTTAATCTCCACGATTAATCCCCTAGAAGTAACCACCCACCGATTTAATTGCCTCCACCACCAGGTCGGTGGTGCTTGCCAGGTCTTTCAGGCTTAATACCTCCACCGGCGTGTGGATATACCTGGAGGCTACGCTAATCACCCCGGAGGGAACACCTTCACGCGTGAGGCTAATGGCAGTGGCATCGGTGGTACCCCCCTCGGTCACATCCATCTGATATGGAATACCCTTGGCTTTAGCCGTTTCCCGCAGCCATTCCAGCACCCTGGGGGGGGTAATCACCCCCCTGCCGCCGGCATCCATCACCGTAATTGCCGGCCCCTGGCCAACCTGAACGGCGGAGTCGGTCTTTTTTATGCCGGGGTGGTCCCCCGGTATGCAGGTATCGATAGCGACGGCAACATCGGGATTTAAGCCGAAAGCAGATGTCTTAGCCCCCTTTAAGCCCACCTCCTCCTGAACGGTGAAAACAGCCATCACCGTGGGCTTTAAGCTCATACCGGCGATTCTCTCCAGGGCGGTAATCAGCACCACATCGCCGGCGCGGTCATCAAAAGCCTTGCCGGTGACATGGTCATTAGCCAGCGCCACCAGCTCCCGGTCCATTGATACCGGTGTGCCGGGCTCAATGCCCATCGCCGCAGCGTCGTCCCTCGACGAGGCACCAACATCAATGAACATATCCTTGGCTTCTATCGTCTTCTTCTTTTCTTCTTGCTCCATCACATGCACCGGCTTGGAGCCGATAACTCCGGCAACCGTACCTTTTTTGGTATGCAGCAACACCCGCTGGTTAACCAGTGTCTGGTCAAACCAACCGCCCACTTTAGCAAACCGAATAAAGCCCTCGTCATCGATGTATTTTGCCATCAGCCCTATCTCATCCATATGGGCGGCTATCATCACCGAGGGAGACTTCCCCTTCTTTATGGCAATCAAATTGCCGAATTTATCAACCCTGACCTCATCTACGTACGGCTTAACTTCTTTCTTGATGATGTCTCTGACATTTCCCTCGTATCCGGAAATCCCGTGGGCATTAGATAATTTTTCCAATAGACTCTTCATTTTCTTCATATCTTCTTTCATATTCCCTTAACCCCCTGTCTCGTTTTATTTAGTACCCTACCGCCCGCACCACCTTGTCCACCACCGGTGTAATATCTCGGGAGGTATCCACCGCATAGTGGCTGCGGGAAAAGCTCCTTGCGCAGGGCATCACTCTCCAGAATAATAGAGGGGAGTCTCTCGACAAGCCTACGGCAGAAGTAAGACTTGCCGGTTCCCGGCAAGCCGCTGACGGCAATAAAAGCGGGCTCGGCTACCGGCTCGGGGAGCTCTCCCAGACGCTCCACCAGCCACCGCACATCAGAAAGAAGCCTGCTGTCCTCCACGTCCCCCATTATAGAATGTTTGCCGCCGTTTGACTAGACAGCCTACTGTTTTGTATCTCTCCGCCCACGGTCAAAGATAAAACCCTTCACACCCCGCGTTCTAGCCGCGGCCGCCAGGGCGGTGGGTATAAACTTAGCCAGTATTATCAAGCCCAGCCCAACACTAAAGATGATAAACTCGGTTTGCTCAGGTATAGACTGCATGCCCAGCCAGGCAATAAAGGGCAGTGATAAAAGCCCCGCCCCCAGAGACAGGGCGACATTACGGGTAATTATAAATAAGATAAAGACCACCGCAAAGAAAAAGGCTAACCCCAGCGGATAGCCGTAAAGGGGCAGCAGGACAAACAGGCCGCCTATAGCCGGGCCCATACCCTTGCCCCCGCTGAACTTTAAGAAAAGCATCCAGTTATGCCCCACCACCACCGCCAGCGCCGCCGCCAGGACAAAGGGCACCGACAAATCCAGAAGCCAGTAGGCTATGGCTACGGCGGCAGCCCCCTTACCCAGGTCAACGATAGCCACCACCACCGCCGGCAAAAAGCCCACCTCCCGGTAGACATTCAAGCCGCCCACATTACCCCCACCCAGCTGGCGGACATCACTGCCCCTGGCTAAGCGGGTGACGATATAAGCCGTCGGAATGGAGCCGAGCAGATAGCCTATAACCACCGCTATAATTCCGTATAACATTTAATCCTCCCTGTAAAAAGCCAGCCCCAGAGTTCCGGTACCGGTGGCATAGCCCATCACCGGGCTAAATTCGGTAATCCAGAGCTCGGCACAGTTAAATTCAGCAGATACCCGCTCCTTTAGCTTCTCGGCTTCGTCCGGGGCATAAGCATGCATTACCGCCACATGAGCCGGACTCTGCCCCACCTTATTCCTCATTATCTTAAGCATCTTCTCTATGCCATGCGCCCGGCTTCTTACCGCCCCGGCAAACTTAACCAAACCGCCGGAACTGGTAAGTATCGGTTTAATACTAAGCACAGACCCGGCCATGGCGGCTATCTTGGGTATGCGCCCGGTGCGATAAACATGACGGATGGTGTCTAAAAGAGCCAGGAAGGTAACCCTATCCCTCATCTCCTCAGCGGCTCCAACCACCTCGGCCAGGCTCTTGCCCGCCTCAGCCGCCCGCGCTGCCGCCAGGGCTACAAATCCCTCGGAGGCGGTAACCGTCTTGGAATCCACTACCTCTATAGTAATCTGGGAGAGCTCCTTCCTGGCTTCCTCTATCGCCTGCCTGGCCGCATCATATGCCCCGCTGAGCTTGGTCGAGAGGGTAACACAAACAATATCTTTAGCTCGCTTACTGGCTTCGCGGTAGGCTTCAAGGAAAATGCCGGGTGAGGCGCCGGCCGTCCTAAACGACCCCGGGTCCTTCAGAAACAGCTCGTAAGCCTCGGTCGGGGTTATATCCACCCAGTCCCGGTATATCCTTCCCTGGAAGGAAATGGGGATAGGGGCAATGGTAATCCCATACTGCTCCACCATTTCCCTAGTGAGGCAGGCAACGCTATCGGCAACAATGGCTACCTTCAGCAATTATGGCCCCCCCTGTTTGGATAGCAGCTTAATCCTGGATTGATTGTTACCCGGAATGTCTCAGGGTTCGTTCCACCAGCGCCGGGCTGAGCAGGACCAGCAGCATTACCACCATGAGAATCAGAAAGGCAGGTATACTGAGCCTGCCCTCAGCACAATA
>Ga0315551_10002232_pt1 | contig 14269 bp, 14 predicted proteins | sample SalMarSW160290MG_FD_203678 | JGI IMG/M metagenome (GOLD analysis project Ga0315551, IMG submission 203678) | Salt marsh sediment microbial communities from the Plum Island Ecosystem LTER, Massachusetts, United States - Salt Marsh Sediment SW1602-90 ... | reverse complement strand
TGTCTGGTGGCAGCAGAATCAGCCTGATGAGATTTCTCAGCCTGGTATCGATGTCAATATCAAGGCATGAGACCAAGACGAGGCATATATAAAGATTAAGGACTTAAGCAATTAAGTATTTACTATAAACATAAAAAAACAACAAAGGGGGTGATAGATTTCAGTAAAAAATATCTAAATGATGTAGAATATTTTCCAAAATAAGGAGGTAAGAAATGAGACGAAAAGTGGTGATAGGTAGCTTAATCTGTATACTAGCATTGACCAGTTTCCTGATGGCCTGTGCCGCCCCTGCGCCAGCGCCAGCACCTGCCCCTGCCCCAGCACCTGCCCCGGCTCCGGCACCCACTCCGGCCCCAGCACCCGCTCCGGCTCCAGCAGCCCCTGATGAAGTGTATAAGTGGAGAGTTAGCCAAGATAAGACAAGAGGCTCGGAGATGTCGGAAAATTTCGTTAACTACTTCTGCAAGCCAATAGAGGAAATGTCCGGGGGCCGGATTGAGATAGAGAACTTCGCCTGGGGCGATCTTGTATCCGGAAAGGATATTCTCGAGGCTGTTCAGAAAGGTACCCTAGATATAAGCAATAGCTGTACTGCCTACCACCCTGATATGTTCGCTTCTACAGTCAGCTTTGGTGTGGCTGGTGGACTTACAACTGCCGATGATTGGCAAATCTTTTACTACGACTACGGTTATCGGGACTTTCTGCAGAAGAACCTTTACGACTCCAAGGGGGTATACCTTCTCGGTCCTCAGGTTCAACCTGGGCAGGTAGAGTTTATCAGGGAGGAGATTACGAGTTTTGAAGATCTCAAGGGGATGAAGTTCAGGAGTTTTGGGGCAAATGGGGCAATATATGGTGCCCTTGGCGTTTCAATTACCGACGTTGCTATTAGCGAGGCCTACGAAGCAGTAGCAACCGGTGTCGTTGATGGCGGTACGGTTGGTGAAGAACTTTCTATTATTAACATGTCCCTTCAGGAAGTAATCAAGTGTGTGATACTCGAACCCAGGTCACCAAGTTCCTTAGCCCTGCCGCTTGTGATAAACCTGGAGCTTTGGAACAGTCTGCCTGATGACCTCAAGGTAATCATTCAAGAAACTACGGTAGCTTACGGCAATCGTTATTTCCAGAAAGTACTCTACGGTGTTGGAGAGGCCAAGGGCGTCCTGAAGGAAGCAGGAGTTACCACTTATGTGCCAACTGAGGCCGATATGGCAATGTGGAACGAAGCAGTGGATGGTTATTGGGATGAGCTGGCTCAGAAGCCTAACGAGACCGAGGCACTAGAAATGCTGAGGGGTTTTCTGGAAAGAATGGGCTACCGCTAAGGTGCCGTTGTAATTCTTGCGCAAAATGAAGATATTAGGTCGTGTCCTAGGCTTCGCTGATAGGGTGAGTCTATGGTCAGGCAAAGTAATGGCTTATGGGCTCTTTCCTCTCATTGCGGTGCTGGTATATGGGGTGATAAGAAGGTATGTATTCAATAGCCCTGTTATATGGACTCACGAGCTAAGTCTGTTCATGTTTGGGGGGATTGGTGTTTTAGTTGGTGCTGCACTTCTTCAGATGGGAGCGCACATCAAGGTGGACATTGTCTACAACCGCCTTTCCTTAAGGGGAAGGGTGGTTGTAGACGCAATTAGTGACCTGCTTTTGCTCTACTTCATTGTTATTCTACTATGGCAGGGAGCGGAATTCGCACTGTATTCAATTGCAATAACGGAACACACTGGCAGCGTTTGGGGACCTGTTGTTTACCCTTTCAAGACGGTAATACCCATAGCCGCGTTTTTAATACTGCTTCAGGGGCTTGCCAAATTCATCCGTGATCTCATTTTTGCTATTCGTGGTAAGGCGTTATCGTGAATATTATAACTCTTACTATCATCCTGTTTGTTGCTCTCATTTTAGGACTAGTATCGGGAATGCCTATTGCCTTTGCCTTGGGCGGCATTGCTATGGTGTTCACCATTTTCTTATGGGGGCCTGAGGGTCTATTTATGAGCGTTACCGCCACCTATAGCAATATGTCGGCCTTTGTTCTTATAGCTATTCCTATGTTTATTTTCATGGGATTTGTACTGGAAAAGTCCGGTGTAGCTGATGCCCTCTATACAACAATACGTCTTTGGGCAGGACGTGTAAATGGTGGCCTAGCCATTGGGACGGTATTCATATGTACTATAATAGCAGCTATGGTTGGGATAATCGGCGCGGGCATTATTACCGCCGCTATCTTTGCCCTTCCTCCGATGCTAAAACATGGTTATGACAAGCACCTAGCATACGGCGCTATTATGGCTGGAGGCTGTCTGGGAGTTCTGATCCCTCCCAGTGTACAGATGGTAGTCTATGCCTCTATTGCTGAACAGTCGGTGGGAAGGATGCTTTTAGGGGGATTTTTCCCCGGGCTTGTCCTTTCTAGCCTTTATATGCTCTACATAGGCATAAGAACCGCTTTAAACCCATCGCTGGGCCCTGGGCTACCTCCGGAAGAGAGAGTTAGCTGGCCACGAAAGCTTGCCGCCACAAAGAGCTTGATTTTGCCCATTGCAGTTGTGGTTTCAGTTTTAGGGTCGATTTTTCTAGGGATAGCAACTCCTACTGAGGCAGGTGCTATTGGTTGCGTGGGTGTGGTAATATGTGCCGCTGTGCACCGTCGCCTTAGTTGGAGGCTTTTAAAAGAAGCAGCCTATGGGACAGCAAAGATATTCGGCATGGTCTTCTGGATCTTAATTGGTGCCGCATGCTTTAACCAGTTTTACCTAGCTATGGGAGCAGCGAGCTTAGTCAAGGGACTACTAGTTGGACTAGAGATCAACCCCTGGATTATCCTGATAGCGATGCAGGTAATTTTGATCTTGCTTGGGATGATTATGGAAGATCTGGCCATTATGGTAATTGCCGCTCCTATCTTTACCCCTATAGTGATAAGTTTGGGTTTTGACCCGCTATGGTTCGGAGTCATCTTTGTCATCAATATGCAAATTGCTATGCTGACACCACCTTTTGGGTTTGCTAATTTTTACATGAAGGGCTTGCTTCCTGAAGAAAATATGGCGGAATTCTATCGTTCTACTTATCCCTTCGTTGGCCTACAGATAATTGGCTTGGGCCTGTGTATGGCATTCCCTAGCATTGTGCTCTGGCTGCCTAATATGATGATACGATAAGGAGAAAGCATGAAAGGTTATCGGATTGTGGACTTGAGCCTACCAATAATTAATGGCGGGGGTTTCAATACGCCAGCCCGGATAACCTACCTTGACCACCGCACACGGGGGAAGATGCTAAGCGAGAAGTTCGGCATTAATCCGGATGCTATAGGCGGCAAAGCCAACGCTATTGAGCAATTCACTTCCCTGACCTGCCACGCTGGAACCCACCTTGATGCTCCCTGGCACTACGATGAGATAGCTGAGGGAAAACCAGCGCTGACCGTTGACCAGGTACCGCTCGAGTGGTGTTTCGGTGACGGCGTCTGGATTGACCTGAGCTGGAGAAAGCCTGGTGAAGATATAACCGATACAGATGTACAGAAAGCACTTGAGCAAATTGGATATACGCTTAAACCGATGGACATCTTCTTAATCAAGACCGGGGCCTCTGCCCATTACGGACAGCCAGGCTGCGACGAGATGAATGCTGGCATGACCCGTGAGGCCACTCTCTGGCTTGGCAATCAGGGTATCAGAGTCGTCGGCACTGACGCCGGCATCTGGGACCGCCCGGCCAGAATGCAGATAGCTGACCTTCAGCAAGGACTGAGACCGGGCAGTTACATGCAGGGGCACCGTGCTGCCGGTGAAAAAGGCATGTGCATCATCGAGTGGTTGACCAATCTTGACGAGCTGCCGCACTTTGGTTTTATGGTTTACGCCTTTCCCATAAAAGTGCAAAACGCCGGTGCTGGCTGGGTACGCGCCGTTGCCTTTGTTCCCGATTGAAGTAAGGAGGAAATTTCATGGCAAGAAATCTGGTAACCGGTGGATTAGGATTCCTGGGAGCTTACCTGGCAAGAGAGTTGCTGGGAAATAATGAAGAAGTGGTCATTTTTACCAGAAGAAAAGAGTTTCCCGGCAATGCTACCGACCTCAGGCAAAAGGCGGAATTATTTAGTGGCGACGTAGGTAACTGGGTGAACGTGCTTGAAGCGGTAAAGAAATATAATATTGACTGTATATACCATTGTGCTGCCCTGCGAACCATGACTAGCGACGCTGACCCCTCGGCGTCATTCCAGGTAAACATTGTGGGGACAATGAACATCCTGGAGGTGTCACGTATCCTAGGCGTGAAAGACGTGGTCATGATCAGTTCCGGAGCGACATACGGTGCCGAGAACCCGCCCTCGAGAATATGTGACGATACATTGCAGAAGCCAGATAACATGTATGGCACCACCAAGGTTTGCGATGAACGGCTGGGAGAGCAATATCATCGGCAGTATGGCCTCAACTTTCGTGCTCTTAGGTTCCCTGTGGTGGTGGGGCCGAACCGTGAGCTATCCTACTACTTTGGCGACTGGTCTGGCGTCATAGAAATGCCCGCCCGCGGTAAACCTTATACTGCTCATGCCAATCCGCGAATCCAGTGTCACTACCTGTATATCAAGGATGCTCTTCAAGCCTTAGTCGGTATAAGGAACGCCCCGGAAGAAAGAATGCGTCAGAGAGTTTACAATGCAGGTGGTTTTCTGGCCAACCTGACCGAGGTAGTTGAAGCTGTGAAAAAAACCATTCCAGATGCGCAGATTACTTTTGATGAAGATAAGAATGAAAAAATGCAGTCCCTTAACCAGGGAGTTAATTATGAGATGGATAACACCAGTGCCTTTGAGGACTTTGGCTACAGGCCAGATTACCTCCTGGATGAAATGGTAGCAGATTTTATAAGCGAGGTCAGGAAGGGGAGGAAGGAATGAAAGAATATTCTTCACAGGGAGCTTTCTTAAAAATGGCCAGTGAGATGAGGAATATAGAGGGGGATGATTTTCCCATCCGCCAGTCGCTGGAAAGAATAAAAAGGTGAGCGGGTGACGCGACTTTTCTGGCGGCTAATACCACTTTGTACGGCTGGCAAGACACGCTACGCTAACCCTATGCTTTGGCTTCACTTGGTACCAGCGCCTTTTCAACCAATTCCTCTAATTTTTCCGGGCTAAAAGGTTTGGACAGATAATCGACAGCACCCAGTTTCATCGACTCCACTGCCGTCTCCCACGAAGGATAAGCGGTAATGATAATTCCTTGCAGTCCCGCCTTATGGGCACTAGCTTCTCCTAGCACTTCGATCCCGTTTTTCTCACCTGGTAGCTTTAGATCGAATATTGCCACTCCGAAGTCTTGCTCCTCAATTGCTTTCAATGCCTCCCCACCATCTGCCACAGCTTCTACCTGATAGCCGGCATTATACAGCCAATCCCTCAAGGATTCCCTCAGCACCGGTTCATCATCTACCACCAGTATCGGCTTCAGCTCCCTAGCTTATGCTGATGGAACATGAGCGACAGGTTCTACAGGTAGACTTTTTGGCTTATGGACTGGTTCCCAGATACAGTGGAGGGGTGGAATGTTGATATAATTGAAACCACCAGCTTTTTCCTTGGGGTCTCCAAAGTGCCCGCTCTGTATACTGGTGAAACCCTGCGCAGTCAATAACCCTGAGACCTCGTCAATATCGTCGCACAAGAACTTAAGGTGATGGAGGCTTTCCCCATGCTCATCTATCCAGTCCTGGTATAGAGAGTCTCCTTCCACCGGCTGGACTAGCTCTAACTCCAGGTCTCCAATATACGCATGGGCGATTCTTTCCCTTGCCCAAGCGGGCTTGCCATAGTAGAAGCGGTCATAAAGTACGTTAGAGCCCCAATCTCGTATCTCCCACGGGCCAATGCCCAGAATATTCCAGTAATTTTCCGCGGTCTGTATCACGTCCTTAACGCAGAGCGCCACCTGCTTTATCTCAGTGACCTTGACCTTAGCTGGGCTAACCGCCTTCGGGTCTTCGGGAAAGAGCCTGGCACCCATAGGGTTGCCGCCGGTGCGATTGCTCGTTTCCCAGACTACCTTAAGCGGTTTCATCAAATCAAAATAGGCAAACTGGTTTTTCAGTTCCGGGCCAAAGTGCCCGCCCTGAATGGCGGGAAATCCCAGATTCGCCATCTCGCCCTTTATCCGGTCAATGTCGAGGTCTTCGGTGAGGAACTTCATGTGGTGCAACCCTTCCCCACGCTCGTCAACCCAGTCCTGGTAGACAGATGACCCCTCCAACGTCTCAAAAAGTTCAAGTTCTATCGGGCCGACCTGGGTGACTGCTCCCAGATACCTGCCCCAAGCCGGTTTGCCATAGTAGTGCAGGTCGGGGATACGCAGCGAACCAAATTCAAAAACTGCCCACGGCCCGATGCCCAAGATGTTCCAGTACGCTTCCATGCTTTTCTGCAGGTTATTACACACAATGCAGACCTGCTGTATCTGTGTAGCTTTAACTCTGGCTGAACTCTGTGCTGTCATGTATGCAACCTCCTGAAAGATATTTCCGCAGTGGAATTCACCTTATTTTCTATTTGCTTCTCTTGAAGATAATGAATCAACAAAACTGATTAAATCCTTTGCCTGCCAGTAGGTCATGTAGTCTATCATCTTGCCTTCCAGTGAGGTAGCGCCCGCTCCTTTGCTCTGGGCTTCTTCGAAGGCTTCAACCACTTTCCGGGCGAAGGCTATGTCATCTGGTGATGGCGAAAATACCTCGTTAGCGATATCAATTTGTGTTGGGTGAATCAGATATTTCCCCTTGTAACCCAGCTGTAAGGCAAGCATTGCTTCCTTTCTGAAGCTGTCCAAGTCAGTGAGAAGCCCGAAAAAAGCGGTATCTATGGCCTGGACTCCGGCGGCCCGGCCAGCGATGGCTACTTTCGACCGGGCGAATAGCAGCTCTGTCTGCTCGGGGGTAATAGAGGCGGTGCTTCGCCCCATATCCCGGTAGTAGTCACCGGCGCCGAAACTGGTAGCGAATATGCGCTCGCTGGCCGAGGCTATTTCATATGCGTTGATTATCCCTTTGGCTGTTTCCAAAATAGGGCTTATTTTAACTGTGCCCACCGCCACACCACTTTTCACCTCAGCTTCTTCAAGCATGCCGTCTAGCTTGACTATATCAGCGCCTGTCTCTGCCTTGGCGAGCAACATGCCGTCCAGGCCATTGATGACGATGCAGCTTAAGTCTTCGGCGGTAAGCCCGGTGGTGAGGGCATTAATACGCACGAAAACAGAGGAGTCGCCAGCCTTCCCAGTTTCTATCGCGTCTCTGACCATGCTTCGTGCCGTTGCCTTGTCTTTCAGCGGCACCGCGTCTTCAAGGTCAAAGATAATCCCATCTGCGGGAAGGGAGGCCGCCTTTGAAATCATCCTGGGGTTGTTTCCGGGCACAAAAAGCATTGAACGTAAGACCATCATTTTGGTGTTACATCTCCTTTGCAGTATTCTTCTCTGGCATAACGTGGACACAGCCTGCAGTGAAAAACCGCAAACGATGGGGTGTTACACTGACTTGAAACTCAAGCTCCACTAATAACTATTAATGCATCCACGGCCATTACCCCTTTATTTTGCGGCCGCACAATCAAAGGATTTATATCCAGTTCCGTTATTTGCTCTTTTGCGGCCATGGCCAGGCTGGATAAATTCAACAGTGTTTTTTCTAGTGCTGCAATATCGGCTGGCGCTTTTCCACGAAAGCCTTCCAGTATTCTAAAACCTTTTATCTCACGAATCATTTCCTGAGCGTCAAATTCATTAATTGGACATACCCTGACACTGAAGTCTCTAAGAACTTCAGTGAAAATGCCGCCAAGTCCAAACAGTAGAACATGACCCAACATGGGGTCTTGTTTGATTCCCATTATTACCTCTGTGCCATCTGCCACCATTTCCTGAATTAAAGTACCCCTGATTGAAGCGGATGATTCCAGTTTTGAGATTATTCCCTGCATTTCAAGAAAAGACTTTTCCACTTCAGTTCTTGAACTTAGTCCTATCTTTACTAATTCCAGTTCTGTCTTATGGGGTAAGTCCGGAGAGTCAACCTTCATCACTACTGGATAGCCAATGCTATCCGCCAGTTTTCCCGCCTCCTCAACGCTGTTAGTCAAGCCGCCTTTGGGTATGCCGATTCCGAAGGAGGACAGTAATTTAAGACTTTCCACTAATCCCAAAGGCCCCTTTTGTTTCGGAATATTAAACTTCACCGGAGAGCCAGCGGCGGCTTTACGGTGACCGCTACCGGCGGTATAATACTCTCTTATTCTATGATAATACAGGGAAGCATTTATGGCTTTGCCGAGAGTCTCCGCACCGTAAAATATGGGAACCCGGCTGGATTGTAGCAGCTTTAGTCCATTAACCTCACGCTCACTACCCGTCCATAACATCGCTAACGGTTTCTGAGTTTTCCCGGCAACGCCGATTATGCGCTCGGCCTGTTTATCCGACCCGGCGGTTCCTAAAACCACACCTCCATACGCATCTTCGTTTAACATCAGGTTAAGAATATCCACGAGATCCTCTTCAAAAGCATGCCAGGTAATGTCCGCTGGATTTGCGGAAGAACCAAACCCTTTCAAAATATCCTCCAAGCCCTGGCTGGTTGCATCCGCTGGTTGGGGTACTTCTATAATTTGTTCACATTTATCTGCCAGAAGAGAAGCTACCCCTCCCGAATGTGCCACAATTCCTACGCTTTTCTTGTGAAAAGGGGGAGTTTTCATAAGCAGTGAAGTAACATCAAGCACTTCATCCCAGTCGTCCAGTCTGATTACTCCGGTTTGTTTAAAGAGCGCATCGTAAGCCTGGTCTGCCCCCGTCATAGAAGCGGTATGCGATAGGGCTGCTCGCTGGCCGGCAGACGAGCGTCCAATTTTGATAGCCGCTATTGGTTTACCTAGCGCCAGAGCTTCTCTGGCCACAGTCCGAAATTTGTCGCTGTCTTGTATAGCCTCAAAATAGGCAACTATTGCTTTCACCTCTGATCTATGAATGCAGTAGCGAATGAAGTCACTGGTATCCAGGTCAGCCTCGTTGCCCGTAGAAATAATATAGGAAAAATCAAGCCCTCGGTCACGCGCTCTTGCCAGAAAAGGGCCAAACGCTGATGCTCCACTTTGGCAAACCAGAGCAATATTACCGGCAGTGATAGTTTGAATATCAGGGAGTGCCGCAGAACAAGACCAGATACGGTCTGTAACATTAGCAATGCCAAGGCAGTTGGGTCCGCACAAACGCATGCCAGTGTGCCTGGCGAAATCCCTCAGAGCCTGCTGGGCTGCCCTCCGGTCATCAGTTCCTTTTTCAGCAAAGCCAGCGGTAATAATAACGCCAGTTTTAATTCCTTTACGGGCACATTCCTCCAGTACGGGCATGGTACTCTCAAAGGGTACGATAACTGCGGCGAGGTCCGGCACTTCGGGTAGTGAACTCACATCAGGGTAGCAACGAACACCCATTAACTCCTCGTGGCGAGGGTTAATGGGGAAAATTGAACCGCCATATCCGGCTTCAAGCAGATTATTTAGAAATCGTCCTCCGTATTGAAGCCTGGCAGACGCACCGATAATAGCGATTGACCGCGGATGCAGCATTATCTCAATCTTTTCCATAATCGGTTCATTTTGCTCTTTCGTCATTGTTACACCTCATATCTGGCAATAGTACATGAACTACTTCTGTACTATCCGTAGATAATGTTTGACCGCATCTTTAGTAAAAATCTCAATTCATTTATCACTACAGGTTTAAGATACGCTTGGCGTTTTCGGCCAGAACCAACCGTTTTTCCTCGTCGGTGAGTGGGAGACGCAGAATCTGTTCTAGCTGTGGCTGTACAGGGATGGGGCAGAAGTCCGAGCCGAACATTACCCGGTCGACTCCTATCTTGCGCATTACCCTGACCGCATCTTCTTCCGCAAGAGACCGGCGTGGAGTGATGGGGAGCATATCTGAAGCTGCAAAAGCCTGGGAGGTATCAAAAAATACGTTGGGATATTTCTGGGCCAGCTCGATTCTTTCATCCCACCAGGCAGAACCAAGATGGGCAAGCACCAGAGTCAAACGCGGGAATTCCTCAAGCACCCTAGCAAAATTCTTTGGCTCAGCATAGTCTACAGTTTCTACGTAGTTCTTCTCAATTATGGGCATAGGATAAGCCGCTAAGACGGGTGAATGAGGGTAGGGCCCTGAATCTGCCACAATTGGCAGACCCAGCTCCTGGCATTTCTCGTATACCGGCCAGTATTGTTCGTCATTCGGGAAAAAGGAGAACATGCCAGGGTGCAATTTCACTCCTTTGGCTCCCTGGTGAAACCGCAGGGTTACTTCATCTACCATTGCCCTGGAATCCCCGAGGTCGTCAGCAATACAGATGAAAGGGTATAATTGTGGAAAACGCTTTCTGACTTCACACCCCCACTCGTTCAGTGTACGCAAGAGCGGGGCTATTTGTTGACTGATCTCTTTTCTTTTTTCCTGTCTTTGTTTCTCAGGAAGTTCATTTAACCTGGCCTTGACTTTGAGAGGGCCACGATTCTGGCGTGGTGGCAGGACCATGAAGGCTAACTTTGATATACCCATCAAATCCATGAACTGAATGACTCTCTCCGGGGTGCCATAGCGATTCAGATTACGGCGTCCGGGAACCAGACAATAACCAGCCTCTTCTTCAACTGTCCTGACCAGGTGTGTGTGTGCATCTATGACTTCGAAGTCTTCCATCCTCTCTCCTCACCAGCTTATGAATTTTTCTGAATCTACGATAGTGCCCGTTAAACCGCTCAATCAAGGCTTCAGAATCGTTCAATGCCTAAAGGCTCTGCATTTGTGCACAGCAGGGCTTAGCGTTTAAGTTGCTGGGAGCCGTAAAAGTACCGGGGCGGTCGCAGCTGATGCCAGACCTCGTCACAGGCAGTTTGCTCTCCTTCAGACAGTTGAATTTCAGTCGCTATTAGATTTTCTTCAAGCTGCCGAACCGAAGAGGCCCCCACAATAGTAGCTGTTACTTGCTCATTGCCAAGTATCCAGGCGAGAGATAACTGGGGCAAACTGCAACCATTCGTCTGGGCAAGCTTCTTAAGTTGGTCCACCGCCTCGAAATTGCCGGGTGTCCAGTAACGGCCTTTATATGCTGACCCCATGCGTTCGTGCGCAAACCTGCCTTTGGCCGGCGGTTTATCCTGCTGGTGTTTCCCGGTAAGAAGACCGCCAGCTAATGGATTATAGACACAGACGCCTACTCCCTCATAGTTGCAGAGGGGCAGGAGTTCGGTTTCAATATCCCGTGATAGCAGATTATAAAGCGACTGAATACAGCTAAAACGTGCCATGTTCTGAAGTTCACTGACCCAGAGTGCTTCGCATAGCTGCCAGGCAAAAAAATTGGAACAGCCGATATATCGCACCTTACCCTGTTTTACTATATCATCAAGAGCACCCAGGGTCTCCTCGATAGGTGTCCCCTCGTCCCACCAGTGCACATAGTACAGGTCAATATAGTCCGTGCCAAGACGACGCAAACTTCCCTCAATACCATCCATAATGTGTTTGCGTGATAACCCGATGTCATTAATACCCGGCCCTGCCGCCATCCCGACCTTTGTGGCCAGTACTACAGACTGACGCCCCCCTTTTATTAACTTACCTACGATTTCTTCCGACCTGCCTTTGGCATAAACAACGTCTGCGGTATCAATAAAATTAACGCCGGAATCGATCGCTTTGTGGAATATTTCTGTTGACTCTGCCTCACCTAGTTGGTCACCAAATAACATCGTACCGAGGCAAACTTCGGAAACCATTAGCCCGGTTCTTCCCAGTTTTCGATATCTCATAGACTACCACTCTTTCGATAATGAATCGCAGGTAAACCTGCTAAATTGACTATTACGATTCATTCAGCTTATTTAAACCTTGCCTATTTCAGTTACTTTTCAGTCTTACCAAGTAACATCCAAGACTTTCGACCGAACAGCCGTATCACTCTAGGTAACTATTCCCCTCCGTATGTTGCTTTCTTTTTAACTACCGTATCATCAGACTGGGTAACCAGGTGATAATCTGGGGGAAAACGATACATAAGCCAAGCCCGACCATTATGAGTAGAACAAAAGGAATTACCCCCCGGATAATGTCAGCGGTAGTCACTCCGAGCTCCGGTGCCATTGCCCCTCTGACAATAAATATGGCATAGGCAAAGGGAGGAGTCATGAATGACATCTGGAGGTTGACGCAAATCATCATGGCGAACCAGAGGGGGTCAAACCCCAGGGCAGCACCGATGGGCGTGGCTATAGGCACGACGAGGAAAACAATCCCTATCCAGTCCATGAAAAAGCCCAGGAGAAAACAGATAAACATGATAATCCCAAAGGCACCCCAGCGTCCACCAGGAGCAGCCAGAATCAGTTCCGTGACGACATCCCCACCCCCGGTACCGAGAAATACCCCGACAAAAGTAAAAGCCATTACTACTACAATAAGAATAAAGCCGCAGAGTCTAAGAGTCTCCCGGGCTACCTCTTTTAAGACCTTGAAGCTAAACCTGCGGTAGGCAATAACCAGAACAGTGGCGGCAAACGCACCAACTCCGGCAGCCTCAGTGGGCGGGGCGATGCCAAGGAAGATAACGCCCAGCACGGACATGACAAGAAACACGGGAGGCAGCAGTGAGTTAATGAGCATGACCAATTTTTTACCCAGAGGTACCGTCCTCAGCTCTACCGGTACTGCCGGTGCCGTATTTGGCTGCAAAAAACTCCGCACCAGAATATATCCAATATAGAGGCCCGAGAGAACGAAACCGGGTATAAAGGCGCCGAAAAAGAGTTTCCCTACCGATATCTGAGCCATTGGCCCATAGAGAACCAGCATAACGCTGGGCGGAATAAGGATGCCCAGACAACCACCGGCACAGACAGAACCGGTGGCTATACTTTTACTGTAACCTCGCTTCAGCATGGCGGGGAGAGCAACAACAGCCAGCATGGTAACTGACGCCGCGATTATACCCACGGTCGCCGCCATAATAGTCCCGATGATCACCGTGACTACGGCCAGTCCGCCTCGTATCCCACCCAGCCACACATAAAGAGCGTCAAACAGCCTTTCGGCGATACCGGAGCGTTCCAGCATTATACCCATAAAAATAAAACAGGGGACCGCCAAGAAAGTGTAGTTAAGTAGTACCCCATCAATAGCACGGGAGTAAAGCATGTTCATTACCTGGGGGCCCCATCTGACAAAGCCAACAGCTAACCCCAGGCTGCCAAGCACAAAAGCTAATGGAAAACCAGTAAAAGAACCGACAATAACACCGCCAAGCATAATAATAGTGGCAAGTTCTGCGCTGATATGAGCCATAGAATTTATTCCTTACTACGATTTAGCAGTCGGCTAAGGTCATGAACGAAGGTGGCTATTCCCTGAAAAGCGAGCAGGATGAATCCCAGGGCCACTATCGTCCTGAATGGGGCCAGTGGCGGGTACCAGTAAGTTTCAATCGATGTCTCACCGGTCCGCCATGCTTCCACCGCCTGAGAAATGGAAGTATTGGCGAAGAGAAATATCAGCGGGAAAAAGAGGAGCAGTGTCCCCACGATATCAATTAATGATTTGCCTCTGGGTGAACAGCGAGAATAAAGAACATCAACCCTGACATGGGAATTATATCTATGGACATACGCCCAGGCCAAAGCTATCATGGCCCCACCGGTCATCAGGCTGGTCTCATAATTCCACATGGTCGGGGCATCGAAGACATACCGCATGGTAACTTCAAGCGTTATCAACGCCACCAGAGCTACTGATAGCCAGCTGACTGTTTTTCCTGTTTGGTCACTAATAAGGTCAATTACCTTCAATATTTTGTGCATGGCTTTTTTCTTTTAAGGAGCTTCCCCTCCTTCGAGTATATACTCGAAGGAGGGGAAGAACAAATCTAGAGACCTGATGGGTAAGTAGTTGAATAATTATTAGCAAAGGTGAGCTCGCTGTCTAGTACTTTGGCAAAGAACGCATCCTTAGCCGCTTGCTCAGCGTAGAATTCTTTTGCTTTCTTTCTGAGCTCATCTTCGAACACGGCTGGAATTGGCTCCACAACGATACCCTTGCCCTTGTAGACTTCTAGTGCCTCAGCGTCAGCCAACACGGTCTCCCCCAGGTATGTCATCGCCTCCTCATAAGCCGCCATTTCGCATATCGCTTTGAGGTCATCGGGT
>Ga0315551_10002230_pt1 | contig 14278 bp, 11 predicted proteins | sample SalMarSW160290MG_FD_203678 | JGI IMG/M metagenome (GOLD analysis project Ga0315551, IMG submission 203678) | Salt marsh sediment microbial communities from the Plum Island Ecosystem LTER, Massachusetts, United States - Salt Marsh Sediment SW1602-90 ... | reverse complement strand
CACGGTACAGTTTCGCCGCCAGGCGGCCCATCACTGTCCGCTCAATGCCGGTCAATTCCCGCTCCGTCTCGAGAATCTTGCCGTTACCGCCAAACATGCGATCAATAAAAGAAAACGTGAGGGTGGGATTGAAATCGACCAGACTGACGGCCTCCAGAGGAGGAGCTGAGAAAGTATAGGTACAGGAAGGTGCTACCAAAGACATAACAAATTCCGAGTAGGTTATCTGGTCGACGGAAACCAGGTCAATATCGACAATAGTCCGCATGATAGCTGATAGAGTGGACCCATAATGACCGGCAAAATTATCGTGCATGTTCTCCATTGTTCGTATCTGGTCCTTCGATACACGATTGGGATGTCTGAAGTCATAGGTAATAACCGAACGTAGTTTGTCGTCGGCATTACTTTCGTCTTCTTCCTGACCCTGGCCTGACGACACCGTTTGCAATAGTGCGTCAATCTCTTCTTGGGAGAGAATCTTGACCATCTTTAAAATTCCTCATTGCAAGACAAAGTCAGTGTAGTAGACTCCCGCCAATTCGTCGGTCTTCATCAGCTCTGCAATTCGTTTTTTTATCTGGTGGCGAACAATCTCCTTTTGCTTAGGATCAGTCAGTTGAGCCACCGTTTTGGAGGATAGAATTGTGATCAGAGCATCTCTAATCACTGGTTCCTTCGTTTCAAACTCCGCTTCAAGTTCAGCCGACTCCAGCTCCAGAGCAAAAGATACCGATAGAAAGCGGGTTCCTCCCGTGCCAGCAGGGTTGATGACAATATCTTTTATAGTATAGAGAGACGTTGATTCTTTGCCATGACCATGTTTCTTCTTTTCCTTTGGTTTAGCATGTTCACTCACGGATTTAACAGACTTGGCATTATCACCCGATGCCTTAAGGTGGGCAACTTCGGTGCTGCGGCTCTCAGCATCATCGTTCCCCGACCTTAAAGGTCTTATGACAAATATGGCAATGGCAATGCCAAGTATCACCGCCACCAATCCCAGTCCACCGAATAGGAGGAACTTTTTAGAACCTCCGGCAGCTTTTGTCTGATCCGCTGGTGCTGGACTTTCTGCGTCCTTATTTAAGGCCGAATGGCTTTTGTCTTCTTGGTTCGGCATAATCAACTTCCTTCCGATGTGTCGGACGTTTCTCGAGTTTCTATCCGGATATCTGACATCCGTTTGAATTGAGCCACCCGGTTGATAATGTCATCAACCGTCTCCTTCACCATTATTTTTTTGCCGGTTGTCAAGCAAACAATGGTTTCCGGACTCGACTCGAGAAACTCAATCAGGTCGGCATTTATCACCAACGTGGATTCATCCAACCGCGTAACTTTAATCATTTATTCTTTACCTTTTTATGTTAACAAGTTCATCCAGCATGCTATCCGAGGTAGTAATAATCCGCGCGTTAGCTTGGAAGCCCCGTTGAGCCGTGATCATAGCAGTGAACTCTTGAGCAATGTCCACCGACGATGACTCCAACGCTCCGGAGGATATCTCCCCAGAAATAGTCGACCCGGCAACCCCCTCAATTGCCGAGCCGGAGTTAGCACTTACTTGATACATCGACTTGCCGGCTTTATTTAATCCTGCCTGGTTAGTGAAATCAGCCAACATTATTTGAGCCAGAATCCGGTTTGTGCCGTTGGAAAAAATGCCCGTAATATTTCCCGTCTGATCAATGTCAATCTTTTCCAGAACTCCCAGTCCATAGCCGTCCTGTCGTATAAAGGATGTTGAGTAACTCCCCGAGGCAAAGCCGGTCAGGCCGTCATAGTTAGAGGGGGTTCCGGTATTGAAGTCAATTGTAGTGTTTCCTGCTCCATTGTTGGGATCGATAGTGAGGGCATCAACTCCACCGTTGAAAGCAAACGTATTCAACGACCCATCTTCATTGAAGGTAACGTATCCAGTTCCCCCTGAAACAACTTGTTCGTTGCCCAGCATATTGACCGTCCACTCCCATCGATTAGGCAGGGCTGATTTGAAGAACTCTATGGAAAGAGTATGTTTTCCGCCCAGAGAGTCGAAGATGTTGATAGAAGTGGCGTGTGAAGTGTCAGCCGTTTTGATGATCAGCTCGCTTCCCGCACCAGTGGCATTCAGACCATTGGTACCGGTGGTAATCTCAACCCCACCATCACCAAGGCCGCTTAATCCCGTCACAAGACCGGTCTGGTCATCAATTACAAGGTCGAGCATATTGACGAAAGGTCCGGCCGCTGCCCCGCTCCCTTTGGAGGGAACAAAGGAATCAGTTGCCACGAAAGTGGTCGCTGCTCCGCCGGCCGATGTAAAAGTTGTCCCCGCCGGCGAACCGAAAGTGAAGACCTGATCAACAATGTTACCAGCAGCCGAAGCTGATGAGACAAAGCCGTAGTCTGAGGGCGACCCCGCCTTATCGCGCGTTATCAGGAGCTCACCGGCGGCTGTAAGTTCTGCGGTTAAACCTGATATTTGATTGATCCTGGAAATCAGGTCCTGTATTGTCGACTCGCTTGTCAGGCCGGAGATTGTTTCAACTCTCGAGCCGTCAATGGTTAAAGTCCAGTCAGAAAAATCGGTTACCCCAAGGCTGCTGAGGGTGTTGGTCAGACCAAGACCGGCCCGAGCACCGGTATAAGATGCTTGCTGAGCCTGAGTGCCGGTTATGCTGATCGTATGTGTTCCTCCCACTCCATCGCTTGCAATACCGGAAACACCTATGACATTAGAGGTGCCGGCCTGTGACAGCGTAGCCTTAGAATCGGTAGCCGATGCATCAAGATTGTTGGCCAACCAGACGATTTCCGTAGCTTTGGCAGGATCCTGCTGTCCGAATGGAAGAGTTACTTGTCCCAATGTCGAAACTGAGGAAATTGCTCCTGTCTGATCAGCCATTTTCCCCATCACATAGAGACCGGAAGCCAGATCCACCATATTAGAGTTGCCGTCGAACCCAAACGCTCCGGCGCGGGTGTAGAACTTGTTCCCATTGGCGTCACCCAGAATGAAAAAGCCTGAACCCTGGATGGCCAAGTCGGTTATCTGGCCGGTTAGCTCAAGTCCTCCTTGCTGGAAGAGAGTATCGATCGTTCCTACCTGCATGCCCAATCCCAGCTGGACCGGGTTGGTTCCGCCGGAGATTGCGGTGGGTCGACCTGCTCCCTTATAGGTCTGCACCAGCGCTTCTTGAAAATTCACCCGACTAGCCTTGTAGCCGATGGTGTTGATGTTCGCGATGTTATTCCCGATCACGTTCATTTTAACCTGGTGATTCTTCAGGCCGGAAACACCGGCAAACAATGATGCCATCATCGCTTAGTTACCTCCTGCTTTTGTGCAGGGCCTCTCCATCGTTATGGAGTCCAGCCCATGAACAGTTATGGTTATTACTTCTTTTATTTTCATTTTCATAGGATCACCGCGGAATCAATTGAGGTTACGACTCCCTGGCGAAGGTTGTCACGATCAAAGGCGGTTATCACCGTTCGATTCTTCACGGAGACGATAAGGGCGGCTTCATCACTGAGTATGAGCGTTTCCCTGGCGCCCTTGGTCTGGGCTTTATCAATCGCATCGGCGATACGGTTTAGATTTTCCTCGGACAGTTTAATGTCGCGCGAGAACAGCCGCTCTTGAGCATGTTTAGAAAATACAACGTTGCGGGAACCGGCCAGTTCTCTTGAGAACATCTCCTTGAAAGAAGCTCGTGGCGCTTTCTCTTTAGAATCAGCTTGGTCATCACGCTTGACGATGTCAATGAGGTTGACCGGCCTTTGATAATTACTGATCCTCAATTCCTGACCTGTGTTCATCTTTCACCTTCCGACAATCTGTCCAAAGTTCTTGAAATCTTTCTCAGCCGCCATCACTGAACGCACCCGGCTCGCCGATGGCGGTGATATCTCCAAGGGAAATCTCCACACCATCAACGCTCAGGTAGGCTGAGCCATTACGATACACAACCGCCTGAACCGTTCCTTCCAACAGCAGATCAGGAGTGAACGTCTCACCGGCTGCATCGCGGGCAACAGCTTCAACGGAATAGAGACCTTCTACGACGCGATTGCCGAGGTCGTCTTTTCCGTCCCACTCAACAGAATGCGTACCCGGTTTAACATCGTTATCAACAAGGGTGGTTACGATGTTGCCGTTGGCATCTTTGATCGTGAGTTTCACATCGCTGGCGTACGATGGGATGGTATACGAAATATTTGGAGAGTTATCTCCATCAAGGAAAACACGGTCATAAGTGGCTCTGACGTCCTTACCGACCAGGTTGGCAGCCATCGCATTGTTCAATGACTGCATCTGCAGAAAGTCCCACTGGTTGGCCTCGGCGATTCCCTCGGAGATGTTGTTCATCTGTTCCAACGTGGAGAACTGTGCTAACTGAGCGATGAAGCTTTCGTCATCCATTGGTTTCAAAGGGTCCTGATTTTGCAGCTTGGTTATCAAAAGCTTCAAAAACTCATCTTTGCCCAGGGACTGCACTCTGTTGGTGCTGGCATTGGTAGCATCATTTTGAACCGGAGATACGAGACCCATAAGATTTTTCTCCTAAGCTAATATATTTACACCGCCGGCTCTAAAGTATGCCGTCGGACGGGGCATTGAATCTTCAATGGGAGACCCTCTGTGGAGGGTGACAGTGCCACTTTGGTCGAGTCTTTCTGAACGGTTGGCTCGATAATGCCATTGCGGACGACGTTTATAAAAACCATTGCGGGCAGCATTACCATCGACCATAACATCAATGTGATCAACCTCAATATGCGCCTTGGATAACTGATCAACGAGCTGATTGAGAGAAGCTTCCACAGCTACTTTGGCGTGATAATTCTTAACGATCACCCGTGCTTGCAGCTTGTCATTGTGCATCATCAGGGTCAACCGGGCCGGACCAAGATATTCCGGCTCGATTCTCAAAGTCAGTGTCTGGATATTGGGTTTAAATGATGATTTGATTTGGTCAGGCAGGGTGAATCGAACTTGCCGGATAGTGGTTTTGTCAGAGCCTAATTCTTGGTCAGCGATTTCTAACCCGGAGAATATTTTCATCCCCTTTTCTTCAGTTGACTCGCTTTGATCTTGAGAAACTTCATTCTTCTCAAACAAAGAAGCATCCCCAAACAGCTTTAAGTTCTCGACCGGAGTATTTACCTTCAAGAAAGAGCGAGAGGCGTCGACAGTCGAAGCGGAGTGATTGTCAGTGGATGGGTTCTTTTCCAGGCCGACATTTTCTTCGGCTGACCTCATATCTGTAGAATCGTTCTCGGTCGGTATCCCTAAGGCGTGCCTTAACAACTTATCTTGGATCGTGACCACTTGTCCCATGTTTTGTGCGGTGACGATGGTGGGGATCGGTTCGGCAGCGGAACTGGTTAGTTTTTGCTCACGACCTGATGCAATCTGGATTTCCTTTAGGTTTAGCTCTGAAAAGTAATCTTCAAGCTTCAGTTTTTCGGGTCCAAAAGGGTCAAGCTCTGTCGGAAGCTGCATCGCTCCCTGCAACATTTCCATATTGACGCTTTTGGGCAAGTGCTCAAGCGGTATTGAAACAGCAAAGAAGTTAAGTTTATTATTTTTGTCTACTACCTTGAGATGCAGTACGCCGTCCGTCACTGAAGAATCTACTATTTCGAACTTTCCCGGCGCAATATCGAGCAATGAGATATCGAGTATCTGGCTGGCAAGTCTGTCTGTCATTGACATGGTGAGCTGATTGGAAAGACCAGCTTCTCCAGAGTGGCCGCCGGCATCTGAGAGAATCTTTCCTTCAAGGGGTGCATCGTAGACATACTGATCGATGCTCGCCAATGATTCGACATTATCAGTATGTAGCAATACTACTTGCTTCGTGTTCTTAGATTCATTCTGAGACGATTCGACCGAACCTTGCAGGATGTTGATGAAGCTCGCTTGCGGGGTTTCTGCCCCGTCACTTGATTCAACGGCTCGCTGCGGTGAATGGGCTTTACTTTGAGCCGGTGGCAAGTTGAGTATTTGATTGCCAGGACAGGTCATCTCTATTTCTCTGCAATTGTTATCATTCGCTTTGACAGCTTGGCGGCTCGCTGAGGAGGCAATAGCTGCAAGACTGCTGAGGCGTTCTTGATTTTCATCCGCGGCAGAATTGCCACTATTGCCTCGTCGTCAAGATTAGCCATCAACTTGGCTACCGCCCTTGCTTCCATCCCATCGTACAACTTGGCCAGACTGGCAATACGGGCTGACTCCGCTTGCTCTACTTGCAGTATCTTCTGGGTAACTTCCTTGTCTAACTGCTCCAGTTTTTTCCGGCGGGCATTTAGTTCTTTTTCTTTTTTGGCCAGAGCATCTGTCTTTTTCCCGAGCCAGTTGGCAGCTTCAATAGAGTCTTCTACCGATATGCCTTCATGGGCGCTTTCAACCTCATTTAGCGCCGGTTCAGAATCAAGAAAAGCCAACTGGTTCCTTATCATTTCGATCGTACTTTGATTGAGATCCTCAGTTGCCATGCTGTCAGCCGCAACATTGAGAGTGGTCTTAGCGTCAGATGCCTCAGCAGGCGCTGATTCTTCCGGTACATCCGTTACCTGTAAATGATTGTTTCCCAGGACAATGAGCGTTACCAGGGCAGCCACTGCGACAAGAGCTACCCCTGCCCCACCAAACATAACGTATTTGACAAAGCTGCCCTTTCGGGGTTGAGCCTTACCCTCGGCAGGTTGCTTGGCTTCGGTGTCGCCTTTTTTTTCTGGCTCGTCAGTCATGTACTAACTCCACGTAATGCTATCATCCCGCTGCATTATCAAGCAACGGACATGCCACAGGCGGTACCTGCCTTATTATCTTGATGAAGCAGAGGAACTTAGATGAAGCCATCAGCTTTCCTACTGCTATTTACTTGATGCCCGGAAAGAATTTTTTTCCAATGCAATGGGAAAGAAGTGAGCTGCTTGGCGGCGGAGTCGATGTGTGATTAGCGAGTAAAAGATAAACGCAGGTGGGGAGTTAAGAGGTAACCACATCACCTTCCATGTGGTCTTCGTGCGCAGCGGTGATCTTAGCCTTGATAACCTCTTTACCCCCTTCAATCCCATCCGGAAGCTTCACACGCAGGTAGTTGTCGGAAATGCCCCAGTAAAAGCCCCCTGCCGTACGGTTATGCTCTGCAATAAACTCCAGAGTATTGCCGATCTGCTGCTGATGCGACTGCCAGCGTAACTGGTTTGAAATGCGGCTTAAAATGAGGTTGCGCTCCTTGATAATGTTGTGGTTTACTTTATCCTCCATCTCATTGGCCTCAGTACCGGGGCGGTCAGAGTAGCTGAAGACGTGCAAGTAGTCGATCACTCCTGATTCGCATAGTCCTCGGGTCCGATTAAAATCATCGTCAGCCTCGCTTGGAAAGCCAACTATGACATCAGCTCCGATGATCGTGTTCGGCGTCGCGTCTTTAAGAGCCAGAACCTTTTTGATATATGTTTCCGGGTCGTAAGGACGGCGCATTAGTTTGAGAATCCTTGATGATCCCGACTGTAGTGGCAAGTGGAAGTGACGGCAAATGCGTCCGTTAGATACGGCAAATACTTCGATTAGCTCATCGTCAACAGTCTGTGGCTCAATCGAAGACAGGCGAAGCCGGTATAAGTCAGTCTCATTTATAATACTTCGGCAGAGCGCTGCCAGGTTTTTCACATGAGTTTTGGCATTACGGTCTTTGTAGTATCCCATGTTCACGCCGGTGAGGACCACTTCCCGGTAACCATGAGCGACCAGAGTGTTGATTTCGTCAATAATCTCCACAACAGGACGATTTACCAACCTCCCTCGAACAAGCGTGACAATACAGAACGAACAGCACTGGTTGCAGCCGTCGGAAATTTTTATCCAGGCTCGATTGCGGTCATGGAAATCCGACACGAGAGTTGAGCGGCTCTTGTCAGGTTTGCGCTCGAAGAGTTCAGGCAGCTTGCGAGGCAGAATTCTTGCAATGGCCTCTTTCTCACTGTTGCGGACTATAACATTAACTCCATCTATCGCTGCTAATCTGTCCGGTTCATTTTCAACGTAGCAACCAACAACAACAATCCGTCCCTCAGGATTCTGTCGCTTGGCTCGCCGAATGAGATACCGGCAGTCGGAGTCGGCCCGGTGGGTCACGGTGCAAGTATTAATAATGTAAAGGTCCGCCTTTTCCCCGCTTTCGGCCCTCTTGAATCCATACGGATATAGTTGGGCGGCCATCCTTTCGGTCTCATACTGATTCAGCCGACACCCGACGGTTTGGAATGATATTTTCTTAGCTGTGTTTGGCTTCATGGTTGCTCAATACCACTTTCCAGCGGCGGAGCGGCAGGTCTCAGAGAGACCTGCCCTACTTTTCCTGAAACCAGGTGGAAAACACCTTCGTTTTCGAACTCCAAGTCAATACCGGTTTCCACGATGAGCCGAAATATTTGTAGGGCTATTGAGTGGGGTCGGTTATATGGAGAGCTTACCATGATTATTCATGTTTCTATGATCTCATAATCTAATTTTAACTTTTCACAAAGATCACCTAGGACCTTTAACCCCCTATCTCTTGAATAATGACTTTCGATTGTATAATTTTGATACTTGACCGGATAGAAAAAGTCTCTACCATTTGGATGTTTAGGGGGGTGTTCGTTAGTTATAATATATCTCTTTGTACTTGTTCCCCAAGGTAATGGCAATTTCAGGATATGGCCTTGTTCAACGATAAATTTGAGGATACTTTCAAAAATGAGCCTTATTGTTTCATCGGAGAAAATCTTTCCATCAATTTTTACAGCCAATCTACCTGCGGCTCTACCTTTACTTACTTCCATGTCTGATGTGCTGTAATCTATTGTTCCTGTCGAAACCAAAGCATCATAAACTGAATCAAACACATCACCATATTTTTCATAGAGCGCTGTAGCCAACCTTTTTTCTTCATTCGTGATTGCCATCTTTATACCTCTATAGCGAGTTTTCAAATTTTTCACATATTGAATTATGAACGGTTTAACCTTCTCATTCAAATTCGGGTGATCTAATAACGGAAGAAACAATTTATCATTTAGTAATTGATAATTTAAACAATACCATCTTTCATCTCCTACTGTTGATTTAGAGTCATCTAACAGATGTGGTGTTAGATAAATCAAAATGTTATCATCTTCTCGATGGTTCTCAAAAATCCAATCCGCATACTTTCGAGATTGTTCGCCATTCGGTTTGGAATCTATTTTAAGTTCAAAAATAATATTCAAAATGCCTTTGTTTTCAAAACTGTCAGAGTATTTGGCAGTCAAAAAGATATCAAATCTTCCAACACCAGAAATGCTTGTTTCAGTTGAAAAATGTTCGTTGGGGATAACCTCGATTTCGGAGAACTCTGCTGTGGGAAGCACATTAAGCAAAAAATGGTCAGCATGGTTCTTAGCTTTAAGACAACTTTCGTCGAGTAATAGCATTAGAAAACGTTTCAAAGTGTAGTCCCCAATTAGATGAGACCCACCTGCATCTAATAGCCAACCGATAAAAGACGAATGCCAGCGCTCATAATGGGAACGGCCAACAATTTTAAAGAAATTTGGTTCTCTGAGGATGTTTTCAAATTTAATAAATCCAGGCTCTGAAATTAGATTCAGTAATCTTTGAGTAAAACCTGCAGATTTCTTTCTGCGTGTCATTGCTCGTAGTTCCCTTAAAGTAGGCGGCTCTTTGGAATCAAATCAGATATTTCTCCCAAACCCGCTTTGAACCTTGGATTCGTCCCGAATCTTATCCGTAGTGCTCAAGTTCCTCAGTCGTGATTTAGCCCAATCACCCATAGGTACCATAACACGATCCTGGAGCATTTTGAACTTCTTCTGTTTGTTAAGCTGAAGACATCTTTCCCAGGCGTCTCTGAATCGGTTTGACCACTTACCGGGATAACAGTTCTTCTTATGCCAGACAAATTCTTCAGTCCAGAGCCAACCCTGCTCCCGCATTTTCAAGATCAGTTGCAGTACATACGTATGTCTCTCCCCATTCACTACCCTTTCCTTGATGTTGAGAATGAAGGTTCCAGTGGGCTTGAGCACCCTCAGTAACTGTTCTGCTTTCGGCAAAAACCACTCCACGTACTTGTCGGGATGAATCCCGCCATATGCTTTTTCTCTGGCGTTAGCATAGGGAGGTGATGTAATGATAAGATCGACGGAATCGTCAGGGAAGTCCTTCAGAACCTGCTCGCAATCTCCGCAGATGATGTTGTTGACTGGTAGTGCGTTGCGAAAAGCCAATTAGCTTCTCCTCCTTTACAAGGATACAATAACGGGGCATGCTATGAGTGTCAATACCTTTTCTCTTAAGGGAATAGGGATTGTTAGACAGCCGATATGATAAGAACCGTACCTTTTTGTCAAGCAAGTAAGAAAGAGGAATACACCAGCTTAAAAACATTATGTGCGACATAGATCATGGAACATTCTCGCGGGCAAAAAACCTTGACTTTTGAGCCTTTTTGTTTATAATTGTTTGTAAGTAAAGTAGTTACATGCCTATTTGGCGAGTGAACTAACTCCAGATTCTCTGCAATATGACTGTTGAGCCTGAAGTTGGTGTAGTTCGAAGGTTGGCGGGCTAAGTGTAGGTAATCCATTGTTGCGTCCGAACTAATTGAGTATCTGAGAACGCTTAACCATAAACCCGAGAACGTTAACTTTGCTGGGGCCTGTTCGACCTCGCCATCTTGGTCTGATAAAAGTGGAAGGCTAAAGTAATATAATCAGACGCTTGCTGTCGATCAGAAAAGCAAAGTGAGAAGTTATCCGATAAAAACAACGACATAACGATATATTGTTACCTTAGACTTGTGAAGTCTATCATGCGTTTCAGTTGCTTAGTGGGTATACAAAGGAATATCTCATTGCAAATGATCGAACTAAATTAGATTTATTATAGAAGAGTCAAGGTTATGAGAAAGAGTACAGTTTTAGTTTTGTCAGTAGTGGTCCTGTTCTGTACCGCTTGGCCAGCAAGTGGCGCTGAGTACTATTTCAAATTTGCCATCCAGTCGCACGAAGAGCTGGGCAAGCTTACCAGGGTCATCTCTATCGACAACGTCAAGGACAATGTAGTCTTTGCGTACGCCAATGATAAGCAACTGGAAGAATTTACGAAGCTCGGCTACGAGTACACCCCGTTACCTCACCCGGGAACGCTTATTGAACCGACTATGTCAAGCGACCGGCGAGATCTACTCGATTGGGACTCTTATCCGACGTATGAGGCCTATGTGGCTATGATGTATCAGTTTGAGACCGACTATCCGGACCTGTGCCACGTGTATAATATCGGTTACTCCATACAAGGGCGCGAGATTCTCTTTGCCAAGATTTCAGACAACGTGGATGTCGAAGAATACGAACCGGAAGTTATGTATACTGCCACTATGCACGGCGACGAAACGGCTGGATATATACTGATGCTCCGCTTGATTGACTCGTTGCTCTCAGCCTACGGTGTCGATTCCAGGATAACGAGCATGGTTAATAATATGGAAATTTGGATCAATCCATTGGCCAATCCCGATGGGACTTATCATGGTGGGAACCATACGGTAAATGGCGCCATCCGCTACAACGCCAACTGGGTCGATCTGAACCGTAACTTTCCCGACCCCGATGAGGGCCAGCATCCGGATGGCAACAGTTGGCAGCCGGAAACGGTAGCTATGATGGACCTTGCTGAGGCGCACAGCTTTATTATCTCAGCCAATTACCATGGTGGGGCCGAGGTAGTCAATTACCCTTGGGATACCTGGCCACGGCGGCACGCCGATGATGCCTGGTTTCAGGATGTCTGTCACGAGTATGCTGATTCAGCACAAACTAACAGCCCTGCCGGGTACATGGATGGTTTCGATGATGGCATTACCAACGGCTGGGACTGGTATACTATAGCGGGCGGCCGCCAGGATTATATGAACTACTGGCAGGGATGCCGGGAGGTAACGATAGAACTGTCCAACACGAAGCTGCTTCCCGCAACTCAGTTGCCAGCCCATTGGAACTACAACCGGATTTCCTTTTTGAACTGGTTTGAAAATGCTTTGTATGGGATCAAGGGGATTGTTACCGACTCCATCACCGGTCTGCCGGTAGCAGCTACGATATCCGTACTCAACCACGACATAGATAGTTCGGAAGTGTACTCTGACCCTGATATCGGCAACTATCATCGCATGATTGAGACGGGAACCTATGATTTACGATTTAGTGCGCTGGGTTATATCTCTAAGACTGTTAAAAGCATAGTGGTTACCGACGGCAACGTTACGATAGTTAATGTTCAGCTTAAACCGTTGCCGAGTGAGCCTGTTTTGGAATTTGTTGGTCACGACGCCGGTACTGTTGACCCGGGTGAGACGGTTGCGATGAATGTTACCCTTGTCAACAACGGCGGCGAGGAAGCGACGGGTGTCGGTGGTACTCTTTCAACGGAAGATACTTTTATTACTGTAACTCAGGATGTTTCTACGTACCCTTCGATCCCTGCCCTTGGGGGAACCGGAACGTCGAATACACCGTATGAGTTCGTTGTCGCTCCCTTGTGCCTGCCAGGGTATGAGGTGAGCTTTACTTTGTACGTGACTGCCGACGGGGGCTACAATGACAGCATTACGTTCAGTCTGATTGTGAGTCAGCAAATTGAGGATTTCGAGACGGGTGATTTCAGCGCTTATGGTTGGCAAATGAGCGGCAGTCTCCCCTGGATCGTTAACAACGTTGTCGTCTACGAGGGTATGTATAGCGCCAAGTCAGGTGTCATCTCGCATAATCAGATCTCTATCATGTCAGTAACCCTCGAGGACCTGCTGGCTGGGGAAATGAGTTTCTACTTTAAGGTTTCCTCGGAGTCGGGATGTGATTACCTCAAGTTCTACATTGACGGCATTCAACAGGATCAATGGTCGGGTGAGGTTGACTGGACCAAAGCAACTTATCCGGTGGACACGGGCACGCACACATTCCGATGGAGCTACCTAAAGAATGGATCGACATCGCAAGGCAGTGACTGTAGCTGGGTTGATTATGTCGTGTTTCCCCCGCTCAATCCGGATCCAGACGGTGATGGTATCCCCAGCACCACCGACAACTGTCCGACAGTGTACAATCCTGATCAGGATGATGCCGACAGCGATGGTGTGGGCGATAGCTGCGACAACTGCCTATCTGCGTATAATCCCGCACAGGAAGATTTCGATGCGGACGGTGTCGGGGATAGCTGCGACAATTGCCTTTTGATCGCAAATCCTTTGCAGGAAGACCTTGATGCCGATGGAGTGGGAGATAGTTGTGATAACTGCCCGGATGTCCCCAACCCCCTGCAAGAAGACAGCGACGGAGATGGGATCGGTGACGCCTGTGACTTTATTTGCGGTGACGTCAATGGAGACGGCAGTGGTCCGAATATTTCAGATTTGACTTACTTGGTCGACTATTTATACCGGGTTGGCCCGCCGCCGCCGAATATAGATGCGGCTGATGTTGACGGTTCCGGCGGCGTTCCCAATGTGGCCGACCTAACTTACCTGGTCGATTACCTGTTCCGCGGCGGACCGGCTCCGACCTGCAACTAGTTTGGATGGATAGAGACCAGCGTTAGGTCTTCACGCATCACAACAGACAGCAGAGCTTTTCGTGGACAAAGCTGGAAATTGTTTGTTTTTGGGTTTGGGGAGCTTATATTCGGCAGGTGGGTTCTAAACCCGAATCGATGGCGGTATAAAGTACCCCGTGGGGCATACACTGAAGTGGTGAAATTGGTAGACGCGCTGCGTTCAGGGTCCGATCCGGATGATTCCTCAAGTGACTGATGCACAACACAATACAAAGAGACTTAACAGCTTACTACAATTAGTTGCTTGTGTCAACTTGGCTCATTTTGGACCATTTTGGCTTGACAATGGACACTATTTGGACAGTGCGGCCAGGCAAGGTCGTTTCTTCGAGCTGGTATGAATCCCGCCCCGGTAAGGTAGCCAGCCGCTGGGTAGTGAGTCATTGGAGGAAAGGGAGTAATCCCCGACTTTAAGCATATGAACACATGCATGCAGGCCGTAAGCCGCAAGGTTGAAGGGATTGAGCCTCGAAAGTAGTGGTAAACCGGGAAGGGCGACGCCGTTGGCCAGGCGGAAGCCAACATGAGCGGAACCGTAATGGCAGGGTTCGTTCACTTCCCCGGGGTCTTAGATCATTTCGCATTCAATAATCAAGCTGCATCCATGGGAACAGTGTGAAG
>Ga0315551_10002221_pt1 | contig 14311 bp, 11 predicted proteins | sample SalMarSW160290MG_FD_203678 | JGI IMG/M metagenome (GOLD analysis project Ga0315551, IMG submission 203678) | Salt marsh sediment microbial communities from the Plum Island Ecosystem LTER, Massachusetts, United States - Salt Marsh Sediment SW1602-90 ... | reverse complement strand
TTAGCTTGATATTTTTCCATGAGATGATTAACCTTCTCTAAAAGGAAGTCTAGCCCCCTTTTAGAGTTATAGATCTTTAAGATAGGGGAGATGATCTCTCGAGTCTCCCGGATCTTTACCCGGGCATAATGTCTTTTCTTGTGGACATCTATGCCCACCGCTAAAGCGGGAGAGTTCTTTGTCTTCATGGTAAACTCCTAAGTTAGTATTTTGCCTCTTCGGCAAGGGATAGTTCTTTTATCCATAATATCAAATATTCTGTAATAATAAAACGGGTCAATAGGCAGATTGTATAATGTCTGTCGCCCTACTTTGTTTAATAAAGAATTTAGTAGGGTACCCAAATCTATTATACACTAGGGGGTGAGAGAATAGGAAAATTAATAGGCCCATTAGTGGGGGAAAGGAGAGCTTTCTAAAAAGAGAGTGTTGAAAAATTAATTTCTCTTGGTGGGAGCTCTCCACAGAAAAACGAATCAAGCTAAATAAAAATGAAAGGAGTTTTAAAATGCGTCTACGCTCGTACGTAATAGAGGGGGTAGTAATATGCTTACTCACAACGATGTTGATTGCAACCAGTGGATTTTGCAAGAAAACTACATTGACATTGGTCCATTGCTACAGAACGGGAGGAGCAGCTAGCGGGGCTTTTGCTGATATAGTAGCCGATTTTGAAGTTCTCTATCCAGACATACGCATCGAAGTAACAATTAAAAATCAGCAGGTCTACGAAGATATGGGCTTGATCACCTTGCTTCAGAGTCCCAACCCTCCGGATATTTACCATCTCATTGGTCAATGGGAACTGGCCGTGAAAGCAAGGGAAGGTTATGCAAGGGATCTAACTACAGCCGTCGAGAGTTGGTTCAAACCTCGATTTTGGAAATTCACGTGGCCAAGTATGATGTCTGAGGGGAAAATATATGGAGTACCTCACCGTATGGAGATTTCACCGACTATATGGTATAACAAGAATATATTTGACAAGTACGGTTTGAATGTGCCACAAAAATGGCCCGAGTTCATAGAGATAAGCAAAAAGCTGAAGGAGAATAACATTACTCCTCTGTATTTTGGTAATTCGCAACTTTGGATGTTTGGGAACTTTAGTAGCTGGCTGGTGGCAATGATGGCAGGAAAAGAGCAATCTGGTAAAGTATTTGACTTGGAAGCGGGAATGAAATTTGCAAATCCTGACTTTATCAGAGCCTTTAAGCTGATTGAGGAACTCCGGGAATTTATTAACGCCGATATGAATGGATTGAAACCTGAACCTTCAACTATGACTTTCTTGCAGGGAATTGGAGGAGCTATGCATCCGACGGGGGGTTGGTTTATCACGATGGCAAAACAAAGTGCACCTGAAGGTTTTAGGTACGGTAACTTTGCTCTACCTCTTCCATCGGGTGCTAAAGGAAGCCAATACGTGCAAGGACAAACCGCGAATTTTCTCGTCAATACAAAGTGTAAGGATTTCCAAGCGGCGGTTCTGTTCTTGGAATTTCTTACTCGTCCCAAGAATCAAGCTAAAATGGTGCAGACAGGGAATATGTCAGCTGTGGGGGATGCCTATCTTCTTGCGGAGGGGGTTGACCCGCACCTGAAAGGACTGGTGGAAGTGTTGCTCTCTGTAGGAGACTTTGTAGGTGTTCCTGATGAGTATCACTCAGTAGAAGTGGCCGATACTTATTATGAGGGAGCATCTATGGTAGTCGGCGGAGAAAAATCTGCAGAGGAAGCCCTCAAATGGATTGACGAACAGCTGGAACCCGCACGAAGGGCGAGAGGATAGGTAAAACGGAGGATCTCCAGAGACAGTCCGTCTCCGGAGATCCATTCAACAAAAAGGCATAAAACCAATTGCCCAAACGGGCGGAATATGTAAAGAACGAACATTAGGTTGGCAGCATGGCTTACACTTAAGCCTTGGGCAGGGACAGGTAGAATGGTAGGATTGTTTTTTGCATCTTCTGGCATCTGCTTCGCAGGAACGCCTGCAGGCTTGCTAAAAATGTCCGTGAATCATTTTTTCCCCCCGGTATAGCTTTTCGGCTATCAAATATACCATAGGTAGTGAGGACGAGCTATAATCGCTTTTAAGGTCAGCAAGGAGCAGCCCCGGGATTTTTTGAAGGAATGGAAGATCCCGTGTTGAGAGGTGAGGCTGGTTGTTAAGTACGCTGACAAACAGCAATACCTTTCGGATTGGCTGGTGAAGGTTGGGAAACGTGAAGAAAGAATGGTGTAGTTACTTATTTGTGCTGCCAGCGGTGTTGTTCTTTGGTATGTTTATCCTATTCCCCGTAATACAGACCATTCACTACAGTTTTACAAGATGGAATGGTTTGGGAACTCCCCAATGGGTAGGATTTTCTAATTATTTTCGTGCTCTTTTTGAGGACTCAATCTTTAAAAGGTCCTTTCTTAATACTTTCCTCTATACTGGGGGTACGCTAATTGTTGAGGTGCTGTTTGGGTTGGTAATGGCCATTTTGCTCAATCGCATACTTCCTCTCTTTGCATTGTACCGAGTACTGTTTTTCGCACCTTATGTATGTTCTATGATAGGTGTGGGCATTTTGTGGAGTTTTATCTATAATTATAATTTTGGACTTTTGAATGAGCTTTTAAAATTTATTGGCGCAGGTGGATTGATGCGAGCTTGGTTAGGTAATCCCTCTACGGCATTACTCGCAGTGACTTTTGTATCAGGTTGGAAGTATGCTGGTTTTTTTATGGTTATCTTTTATGCTGCACTTAGGCAAATTCCGCAAGACCTCTATGAAGCAGCCAGACTTGATGGAGCATCTAAGTGGCATGAAGTTTGGTATATAACTTTGCCACTACTACGGGAGACAGTAAACGTTGCTGTGCTAATATGCATAACAGGTGGTATTGCTACCTTTGATCTTTTTTTCGTCATGACTAATGGTCAGCCATACCACACCACAGAAATCTTATACACTTGGATCATAAAAACCGCTTTTGACAGACACTTTTTGGGCTACGGTGCAAGTCAAACGATAATAGCAATAATTACCGGTATTAGTTTCGGGCTTGCACAACTAATTTATACTACAAGAAAAACTAGACGGAGAATTTTTGAATATTGATCTTTTGACTCAGAGGGTGAGATGGCAAAAAGGAAATGGTTTTTCTCATTAAAAACGGTAAATTATATAGTTGTTCTTCTCGTAATAGTGGGTGTGGCTTATCCTTTATTTTGGATGGTATGCTCTTCTCTAAAAACGAATGGGGAGATATTTAGGTCAGCCTGGGCTCTACCGCAAAAATTTCGTTTTGATAACTTTGTAGAAGCATGGAAGGTCGGGCATTTTGGGAAATATTTCCTTAATAGTGGTATCGTGACTTCAATTTCAGTGCTAATTATTGTGCTAATAAGCAGTATGGCGGCTTATGCTTTTGCACGATTGGAATTTAAAGGACGAGACCCCCTTTTTTATATGTTTTTAAGCGGATTGGTGCTACCCATACAGGTTCTAATAATACCTTTATTTATACAGTTCGGAGACATGAATCTTCTTGACACCTACCTGGCTTTAATATTTCCTTATACTAGTTGGGGATTAGCAATTTCTATTTATGTGCTACGAAGCTTTTTCTTGACAATACCTCGCGATATAGAAGATGCTGCAAAAATAGACGGTTGTTCTCTTTTTGCAATTTATTGGAGAATAATGTTACCTCTGGTAAGTCCCGCATTATTAACTGTGGCCATCCTGAATGCAGCAAATATCTGGAACGAGTTTCTACTTGCATATCTCTTTATGGCTGATCAGAAAATGAAGACTCTACCAGCAGGTTTATTTTATTTTTCTAGTAAATATATCACAGATTTTAGACTTATATTTGGTGGATTGACAATAACAACCATACCTATATTGGTGTTTTATTTCTTATTCCAAAAACACATGGTTAAAGGCTTGACTATGGGAGCAATAAAGTAATCTACCTTTGAATAATGGTATTGGAGTTTTTAAAGCTGGTCAATACGATTAGGGAGAGAGGAAAAAATGAACGACAGATCAAAAATTGAGTTACTCAACAAAGCTCTGGAACAGGGAGAGGGAATTTTAAGGCTTGCTCCCACCTGGGTGCCTCGCACTTTCCTTACCCCTGGAGGAAGACTCAAACTGGACCCCCGGGACCTCTACGCTCTTGGTGCAGAGAGGGGTGGCATTTGTGAGAGGTGGTTTGCTTCCACTACCAATGCCGATAATGGCCCAGGAACTCCTCCTGATGAGGGTTTGAGTTACATAGTAATTGAGGAAAAAGCTGGGATAAAAAAGATACTTCTCAAGGAAGTCGTTGAACTTATAGGAGATAGATTTCTGGGAAAAGAGGTGATGAGCCAGTATGGAGGATGGATGGTTCTCTGTAAGTTCTACGACTTTAAAGAGCCCCTTTTTCACCACATGCATCAGTCCGATGAGGATGCAGCCATAGTTGGAACATTGGGAAAACCAGAGGCCTATTATTTTCCTCCTCAGTTAAATGTTAACCGAGGTAGTTTCCCTTACACCTTTTTTGGTCTTAAGCCTGGGACTACCCGAGAAGATATCATCCGCTGTCTTGAAAGATGGGACCAGGGAGATAATGGTATTTTGGACCACTCAAAGGCTTACAGACTTAAACCGGGAACTGGTTGGAATGTCCCCTCTGGGATCTTGCATGCTCCTGGAACATTTGTAACTTACGAGCCTCAGAGGGCAAGTGATGTTTGGGCCGTGTTTCAATCCATGGTGGAGGGAAAACCTATCTCCTGGGACCTTGCGGTAAAGGATATACCTAAGGAACATCGCCATGACCTTGATTATATTGTAGATTTACTGGATTGGGAGGCAAACTTGGATCCTGAGTTTGCTAAAAACCACTTTGTTGAACCAAAGCCGGTTCCATCCATAGAAGAGATGCAGAAGATGGGGTATATTGAAAACTGGATTGCCTATCACTCCCCTTATTTCAGTGCCAAAGAACTGACAGTTTTTCCAGGTAAGACTGTAACCATCAAGGATAGTGCAGCCTATGGGCTGGTTGTGGTTCAGGGTCGGGGTAAGGTGAAAAGTATGGAGGTGGAAAGCCCCACTTTGATTCGGTTTGGACAACTTACAAATGATGAGCTTTTTGTAACTAAAGAGGCTTGTGGAGAAGTAAAGATTACCAATCTCAGCAGCTGTGAGGACCTGGTTGTACTTAAACACTTTGGGCCGGGTAATCCTGATGTGCCATTACTTGCTAAGTAAATTGCACAGCGCGGCTCAAAAAATTCGTGGGTAAAGGGAAAGTTTTATGGGGTAGTGTAATGTGAGGGTTTTTTAAGTTATTTTGAGGCATAGGAATTTCAATAATTTCACTGAATTGTTATCAAGTAAACCTTGGCAGACGAGATATCAGAAAAAAGAGGGGAGCAGGCTCGACTTGCTCGAGCGAAGCGAGAGTCGGCTTTGCCGATCGAGCCGTCGAGGGGGGATATTTCCCCCCTCGAGTATCTTGTTTATAAGTGAGGTCAAAAGATGAAATTTTTTGATTGTAACTGCTACTTTGGTCACGTTGGACTTCCAGCTTTTCGGTATGCGAGTAATAGTGATGAATTGGTGAATGAGTTAGATTTCTGTGGTACAGACAAAGCACTTGTTTATCACTCATCAATGCGGTTTGATTCACCAATAGTTGGCAATAAGGTAATCTTGGAAGAGGTAAAAAACAAGCCTAATTTAATCCCAACTTGGGCTGTATTACCGTTTCAAACAAATGAACTTGCCAGAACTGGGGATGAGTTTCTTGAAGAAATGAAGAGAAACAATATTAAAGCTCTAAGAGCTTTTCCTGATGAGCACCGCTATTTCTTAAATGAACTAACATTTGGTGAATTATTTGAACTAATGGAAGATAAATCGATTCCTCTTCTCATTAGAAGTAACTGGGAAGCAGCATCCAATCTCTTAAAGAGTTTTAAGAAGCTAATTATTGTTGTAACCAGTCATGGGCCACATCCTCAGGATAGGTATTTTCGGCCGCTGCTGGAAAAGTATGAGAACCTGTATATTGACACTTCATCTTATCTTTTAGATAGGGGTATAGAAAGTTTGGTTGAGATTTTTGGCTATAAGAGAATTCTATTTGGCAGTGGTTATCCGGAAAACTACATCGGTTCATCGCTACTTCGAGTAGCACAAGCAGAAATAGATGAGGACGCTAAAAAGGCCATAGCATATGACAATTTAGATAGTCTAATACGAGGTGTAAAGTTATGAATAACCCTTCCATTTTAGCAAAAGAGTTTATGAACAATGGTTTTTCTTTAAACTGTCCAATAATTGATGTCCATGGCCATTTGGGGCCTTATGTTGGAATCTATATGCCAAGTTCTAATATAAACTTGATGATAAGAACTCTAAAGAGATGTAACGTACGATGCATCATCTGTGTTCCACATGCAACCATCATTGATCCCCAAGGGGGGAATGAATTAATGCAGAAAACAATAGATAAGTACAAAGGAATGTTCCTTGGATATTGGATGATTAACCCAAATCGTAGAGATCTCATAGAAAAAGATTTACAGAATTTTGAAAAAACTAGGGGATTCGTGGGTTTTAAATTTTTAGCCGACTATCATACTTATCCTATTACAGGAAAAAATTATATCCCTGCATTAGAATACGCCAATGAAAAGAAGCTGATGATCTTAATTCATACATGGGGAGGCAGTCAATTCGACTCTCCTAAAATGTTAGGAAGTATTGCAGAAAAATATACCAATATAAATTTTGTTATGGGCCATTCGGGATTTGGGGATTGGGAAACTTCAGTGAAATTAGCCAAGGAGCTGCCGAATGTCTATTTAGAACTTACCGCTGTCTGGGCATCTCATGACTTTAGTATGCAAGTGAAGGGGAGTGGGAGCCCAGTACCATTCTTAAGCTTTTTGCATGTAAATGGTATTATAGAGTACATAGTTGAACGAGCTGGCTCAAAAAAAATTTTGTTTGGAACTGATTTGCCTTGGTATAGTCCTCATTATGCTGCCGGTGCTATTTTGTTTAGTCACATAAGCGATGAGGAAAGGCATGATATTTTTCATAGAAACGCAGAACGTCTGCTAAGTAAATTCTTATGATCATGTTCTGCCATACTTAGAGTGATTGTTGGAAGATCAATTTGTTGGGGAAATGCGTAGCTATTCTTCTAAGAAAGATAGCTGAAAATAAGGCCAAGAGGAGGTGAGGAGGCAGATAGGCCGTTAGCTGGGACAAAGGAAACTTTTAGCTAAAGGAGATAAAACAAATGAAACCGAGAAAAAGATTTGTTTTTAGAGCAGGTTTGTTAACTATGATTTTGATGTCGATTGTGGGACTAAATGCAGGGTTTGCTCTATCAGCAGAGAAACCTTATACTGGTGTAACCATAAGAATTTCAGCAGATGCGACTCCTCCTACTTACGCCAAGCAAAAACTGGTTGGAGAGTTCGAGGAAAAAACAGGAATCAAAGTTATCTTTGATATCCTTCCGTACCCTTCTATGCTGGAGAAACAAATGGCTGAACTGGTAGCTCATACTGGCTACTATGACATTATCAGTCACTCCAGTCATCTGCTGGGAAGGTTTGCTGCTGGTGGACACTTTGAAGACATTCAGCCCTATCTGAACAATCCTGAGCTGAAATATCCAGGATTTGATATTGAGGATATCGTTCCCAATCTTAGAGTTCAGTATAACGAGTGGCCCAAAGGTAGCGGACATTATTATGGACTCCCCTGGTTAGCTGATGCTTATATACTTTATTACAGAAAGGATCTTATTGAGGATCCAGTCGAACAGGCTAACTTTAAAGCGAAATATGGCTACGAATTATCCGCTCCGAAAACCTGGGACCAGATGCGGGATATAACTGAGTTTTTCACTCGAGATACCGATGATGATGGCCTTATCGACTTCTATGGATATACTTTAGCTGGCGCGGCAGGTAATCCGGGTTTGAACTCATTTCTCCAATTCTATCTTGCTTTTGGTGGTAAATATTACGATGAAGAGATGAAACCTGTATGGAACTCACCGGCAGGCATAAAAGCTTTAGAGTTTTTCAAGGGTCTTATGAAGTTCATGCCTTTAGGAGTAACCGGATACAGCTATGGTGAGGTAATAACGGAACTTTTGAACGGAGATACCTTTGCCATCAGTAATTGGTCTCAATTTTGGGCTATGTGTGATGATTCCACTAAATCAAAGGTGGTAGGAAAAATAGGGTATATACCGGTACCAAAAGGAGTAGCAGAGAAACCCCACATGGGTGGATGGGGTTTTGGGATGGCTAAAGATTCTAAGCACAAAGAGGCTGCCTGGTTATTCATGCAGTGGGTAGATTCGGTAGCGACGGAACTGAAAACTGTTCCAGAAGGGGCATCTCCTACTACGTTCACCGTTTTTATGGATCCCGAACTGAATCGTAAATTTCCTGCTCTCCGGGCAATTTTCGATAGTATTCGGGTAGGGGAAGCTCATCCCAATCATCCTGAATCGGAAGAATCATTTAGATATGGCGACACAGCTGTGCTTAAAGCTCTGACGGGTATTCTTTCTCCTAAGGAAGCTTTAGATGAATGGGTAGAAAAAGAATACAAAATGCTCAAGAGGCATGGATACTACAAGAAGTAATTGAGGTATGTGTTAAGGAGAGCTCTCCTTACAGTTTATGTCAAGCGAGGAGAGCTTTCCTTTTCTAACTGGAGACGTTAGAGTGAATTGCATAATGGGAGAATGAGTATAGTTAAGAGAAAGCATATTCCGTTGCTTATGTTACTTCCTGTGCTTGTCTATCTTTTTGTTTTGACGATTGTTCCTCTAGTATACGTATGGGTTCTTTCCTTTTCTGAATACGATTTGAGCCGGAGTGAGGAGATGGCCTTCGTGGGACTAAGGAATTTTTATGACTGTTTCCAAGATGTAGACTTCTATAACTCGCTCACTGTAACCTTGATCTATGTCGCGAGTGCTGTAGGGATTGAATCTGTATTTGGTCTTGGGATTGCCTTATTGTTATCTAAGGAATTTTGGGGATTTACAGTTTTTAGGAGCCTTATTATTCTCCCGATGATGTGTACACCGGTGGTAGCCGGTATTGTCTGGCGATACATTTTGTCACCAGAAGCAGGAATAGCCAACTATTTCCTTTCTGTTCTGAAGATTCCACCACTTGTATGGTTAGGTGATCCTAATCTTGCTATGGTTTCAGTAGTGTTCGTGGACATATGGCAGTGGACTCCCTTTGTTGTGATGGTCTTAATTGCAGGTATTCTATCACTACCAAAAGAACCATATGAGGCAGCTGTTATCGACGGTGCTTCTAATTGGCAGGTGTTTTATTACATTACCTTACCGTTATTGAAAAATGTCATATTAATAACTATTTTGCTCCGGGTGATAGATGCTTTCAAGATTTTTGACCAGATCTGGGTCTTGACTAAAGGAGGGCCAGCTCTCAGGACAGAAGTGTTATCCATTTTCATTTATCGTATTGGTTTACGGTTCTTTTCTATGGGCAGCGCAGCAGCTCTTTCTATTGTAATGCTGTTTATCGTGATCGGTCTTAGCCAAGTCTTGATATACGCACTAAGACCCAAAGAATCTTAATTTATTTGTTTACTTAGAGCATGCCTAACAGAGGAAAAATGTGAATCAAAATCATTTGAGGTCAAGTGTTAAGTTTATTCTTTTATATGTGGCGATAGGAATAATTCTATTCTTCTTTGTATTTCCCATTTTCTGGGCCTTTTTAGCAGCCTTTAAAACCCGACTCGATATTTTTGCTCAGATCCCTAAATTGATTTTCAAGCCCTCATTGGAAAATTACAGGGATATTTTTGTTCAGCAGCCATTTCTTAAATATCTGAAGAACAGTTTTATCATTGCTAGTTTCGCTACCGTTATAACTATAGCTATGGCTACATATGCTGGTTATCTTGTTAGTAGATTTAAGGTTGGGGGATCAAATATATCTTTCTTTGTTCTCACTCTGCGCATGATGCCGCCGGTGGTCATAATAATACCTTATTTTTTAATTTTTCGATCTTTGGGATTGTTAGATACACATCTGGCATTAGTGTTAATGTACTCACTTATGAATTTTCCTTTAGCGATGTGGCTTCTGATGGGTTTCTTCCAAGAGGTCCCACGAGAAATAGAAGAGGCTTCATGGATCGATGGTTGTTCTTTGTGGAAAAGCTTTACGCATGTGGCATTACCCTTGGTTCTACCAGGAATTGTCGTTGCTAGCCTTTTGACTTTCATATTCTCTTGGAATGAGTTTCTCTTTGCGGTGGTTTTATCGAGAGATAATGCCAGAACAGCCCCAGTTGGTATCACTCTTTACATTCAAATAAGAGAGATACTATGGGGGCAACTAATGGCCTCCGGAATTCTTGCAATTGCCCCAGTCCTAATTATTACTATGTTTATCAGAAAGTATTTGGTGCGGGGTCTGATGCTGGGAGCCCTCAAGTAGTTTGAAGTAAATAGAAGGGGGTAAATATGGTAGCAAATGGTCTGTCTGAATATGCTCGGTTTTTGAGAACTTTTTGAAATATTCACAAGAGTGTTGGGAAAAGATAAAGGAGAAAAAATTAAGGCTGTATGTTATAAAATGCCGCAAAGGGTGGAATAAGTTTATAACAAAGGATTACTATATTTGTAGTTTTTATTATTAGGTTGAGCCATAGATTTTTATTTGGAGGTGATAAATGGAAATAAAGTATGCTGAGCTAATAGCTCCTCAGAAATTTGCTATAAGATATGGAGAGCTAAAGACCGGTGATAACGAAGTGATGATGAAAATTGCTGCTTGTGGCTTGTGTAAATGGGAAATAGAGAATCATTATGAGGGAAAATTGGGAACATTTCCTCAGAGACTGGGTCATGAACCTGTTGGTGCGATAGTAGAGGTTGGGAAAAATGTTAAAGGCTGGAAAATAGGAGAAAGGGTTACAGGACTTCTACCGGGGTTACTAAAACCAGAATCTGAAATGTCTCTGGAAGGTTTTGCAACTTATGCTACAGCTAACCCTCATTGGTTGGTAAAAGTGCCTGATAACATAGAACTTGAATATGCTTTAGGTGAACCACTTAAATGTATTTCTACCATTGCAAGAGCGGCAAACCATCAGTTTGGTGATTATGTTTTTCTTATAGGATGTGGCGCAATGGGACTTCTTGTTTTAGCTACTCTAAAGGGAAATACTGCTGCTGAAGTTATCGCTGTCGATCTATTACCGGAGAGGCTTAAGTTAGCAGAAGAAATGGGAGCTACTATTACCTTAAATTCAAAAGAGTGCGATGTAGATAAGGAAATTCAGAGAATAACCAAAGGTCACGGTATAGATGTGGCTATTGAGGCTACAGGTAATCCAAAAGCATTACAGATTGCTAGTAGGGTGCTTGGATCTCGGAGGCCAAAGCTGGTCATAGCTGGTTATCATGGGTCCTCTACTACTTGTGATATGAATGCTTGGTGCCGCCGGGGAGTAGAAATTCACGTTCCTCATCCTAACTATTCCTTGGATGAGTTGGAGGATATGCGTCGAGCAATACGTGCTCTATCCAAAGGGATATTCCCTATGGAGAAGATAATTACACATAGGTTCAAGCTGGATGAAATACAAACTGCCTTTGAAACTGCTACATCTAAGCCAAAGGAATATATTAAAGGGATTGTTACCCCGTAGATATCCTTACTGTGGTTTATGTGTATTCTCCATTAGTGGTTTGTCGCAGAGCTTGTTTTTTTTCAAGCTTTAATTTTTTGAGGCCTGGTAGGCTGGTGAAAAATCCAAAATTTAACTTTTTATCCGAAAATTTCCCCCACTCTGAAATATTTTGGGGAGTTTTTCACCTCTCTCCTAGGAATTTATAAATTATTGGGCGACTAAAGTCACCCTCACCCATAGAAAAGGTCCTTGTTCTTTGGGTAGGGGAGTATCTCGTCTCCCTTTTCTTGAATTTAATAGTAATATAGTAAAAAGCAATGAGAGGAGGTAAAAAATGGATGACAAACTTGCAATTGATGGTGGAAAGCCTGTAAAGACAAAGCAGTGGCCATTAATGTATCCTGGGGGTACATTCTATGGAAATGAGGAGGCTGAGGCAGCAATTGAAGTCATTAGAGCTCAATCACCGTTTAGGTATTATGGCGTTGACTTAAAAGAAAAAGTAAACCAACTTGAGTCTGAATATGCCAAATATCTTGGGGTAAGATATGCACTAGCTGTGGGTAGTGGAAGTACAGCTCTCACTATAGCGATGATGGCATTAGGGATTGGGCCTGGAACAGAGGTAATTGTTCCTACCTTTATGTGGATTTCAGATGTCAATTCAGTAGTTCTTCTTAGAGGAATTCCAATTATTGCGGAGATTGATGAAACTCTTAATCTTGATCCCGAGCTACTTGAAAGCAAGATTACTCCTCGAACTAAATTAATTGATGCCATTCACATGGCCGGCTCAGCAGCTAATATGTATCCTATTTTAGAAGTTGCTAAAAAGCATGGGGTTCCGGTATTAGAAGATTGTTCTCAAGCGGTGGGAACTAGTATTTTTGGGAAGCCAATTGGCTCAATGGGTTTGATTTCTATCGCAAGCCTGCAATATAACAAAAACATTACCACAGGAGAAGGTGGTATTATTGCCACTAATGATAAAGCTCTTTACAAAAAGTGCCTTTGCATACAAGATATAGGGTTTGAACGAGGTGAAGACGGAGTGTCAAAGGCTGGACTTTCAGTTTATGAAACGTTTGGAATAGGGTCTAGGATGGATGAGATAAGAGGAGCAGTAGGGTGTGTCCAATTAAAGAAACTTCCAAAAATTGTAGGAGCAATGAGATCAAGACAATTAAGAATATGGGATGCACTAAAGGATATTAAAAAAATTACACCAAGAAGACTTGTGGACCCGAATGGGGATAGTGGAGCATACCTATCTTGGTTTCATGAAGCTGCCGAAACAGCGAGAGTGTTTGGGGAGGCCCTCCGAGCAGAAGGAATACCTGCAAATCCACCCCACGGAGGCGTTCATCAAAGTCGTAATATACCCACATTGATAAATAAAACAGCTGTTACAACAAAGGGATGCCCATGGAGTTGCCCTTATAATAAATTTAGTGAAGTAAATTATCGACCGGAAAAAACATCTCGAAGCAATGAATTGTTTGACAGGAATTTAATGATACCTCTTCCTCCGATCATGACTGACAGGGATGGGGAGGATTTAATAAAGGCCTTTAGAAAAGTAGCGAATAAGATACTATAACAAAGAGAAAGGGTTGAAACATCAGTTTCTTTTTTTTGTGGACTTGTAGGAAAGAATGAACCATGTCTAAAGGAGCAAAAAATTGACACAAGAAAATATTACAGTGACTTACCAGTTAACTCCTAAAGTAGAATCCATTCACAAAGCGGCTGATCTGCTCTTGGCGGAGATGACAAGTGGGATGCAGTACATATCCACCCGTAAAGGGGTAGAGATGTACAAGTGCGAAGATAAGTTACCTTTCATAGATGATTCAATTAAAGGAGAGATTCTTTCCATCCAAGAGAAGGAAAACAATAGTTTCCTTGTTAAACTATCTTTCCCTGCTACCAATATTGACCCGGGCTTGGGTGGCATATCTAATCTTTGGGCCATGGTAGCTGGCGAAGTGTTTAGTCTTTACTTCATTGAGGGAGCAAAATTTATGGAACTTGAGCTTCCTTCGTCTTTCGTGCAGCATTATAAGGGCCCTCAGTTTGGAATTGAGGGAATAAGAGAACTCTTGAAAGTAAAGGATAGACCTCTAGTAGGGGCTATCATAAAGCCAAATTTAGGTTTGAATCCAGAAAGAACAACAAGGGTGGTTTCTATTTTAGCTAAAGCTGGATTTGACTTTGTAAAGGATGATGAGGTATGTGTAAATCCCGATATCTGTTCTCTGAAGAAGAGGGTAAAACTGGTGGCTCAGGCCTTAGATAAAATCCAACAACAATCTGGGGAAAAAATGCTTTATATGGCCAATGTTACCTCTGATTTTTCCACTTTAGGTCAGGCAGCAGAGATAGCTATCTCCTCCGGTGCAAATGGACTGATGATTGACCCCTTCTGTATAGGTTTATCCAGTATAGATTATCTAAGAAACAGTTTCCCTTGCCCCATTTATGTACATAGGGTAGGTTATGGTCTTTTCTGTTCTGGGAATTTAAGTATTTCCTATGAGATTTTCAGCAAGCTCTTCAGAATGCTGGGAGCAGACTTTTCTCATGTGGGG
>Ga0315551_10002220_pt1 | contig 14312 bp, 12 predicted proteins | sample SalMarSW160290MG_FD_203678 | JGI IMG/M metagenome (GOLD analysis project Ga0315551, IMG submission 203678) | Salt marsh sediment microbial communities from the Plum Island Ecosystem LTER, Massachusetts, United States - Salt Marsh Sediment SW1602-90 ... | reverse complement strand
GCCTACAATACATCCCCAGGATTAAAGAGATGCACAGCAAAACTGGCGGCGACTGGCGCAAAGTTATCAGGCGTCGCAGCCTCAAAGAAAGGTTCTAAATATGCCGGCGAATGAACTACACCAGCTAACTATTCATGAAGCGCACGAGCTTCTTAAACAAAGGAAAATTTCCTCCACGGAACTGACAAAATCTGTACTGAAGCGTATCGCTGAGATAGAAGGGAAAGTTCACGCCTGTGTCACTATTGTTGAGGAAATCGCTCTGGAAGAGGCCGAGAAAGTCGATAATTACATCAAAACCGCCCCCGAGATTACCCCTTTAACCGGCATCCCTACCTTAATCAAGGACGTCATATGCACCAAGGGGATAAGGACTACCTGCAGTTCAAAGATGCTGGAAAACTTCATCCCCCCCTATGACGCTACGGTAATAGAGAAACTGAAGGCGCAGAAGATGGTAATAGTCGGGAAAACGAATATGGATGAATTTGCCATGGGCTCTTCTACGGAGCACTCCGCTTTTTCTCCCACCTACAATCCCTGGGATTTAAGTCGGGTCCCCGGCGGTAGCAGCGGTGGCTCAGCAGTTGCTGTGTCCACAGGCGAGGCTATCTATGCTCTGGGCTCTGACACCGGAGGCAGCATCCGTCAACCAGCGGGATTTTGCAACGTGGTGGGACTTAAACCAACCTACGGTCGGATCAGCCGCTTCGGCTTGGTTGCTTTCGCCAGCTCTCTCGACCAAATTGGGCCAATAACCAAGGATGTTACTGACTGCGCCTTGGTGATGAACGTCATTGCCGGGTATGACTCCAGAGACTCAACCTCAGCGCCTTATCCTGTCCCCGACTACACCCAGCAACTAATTCCGGACATCAAAGGACTAAAGATTGGCATTCCCAGGGAATATCTTGTCGAGGGCGTGCAGGACCAGGTACGAACGGCTTTGCAAGCGGCTATAAATAAACTCCAGGAACTCGGTGCGGAAATAGATTGGGAAGTATCTCTACCTCATACTAAATACGCTCTGGCTGCTTACTATATACTTGCTCCATCCGAAGCTTCAGCGAATCTGGCTCGCTACGATGGAGTAAAATACGGCTTCTCCGAGCGAGATGCCGGTAATGTAATCGAGACAACGGAGAAGACACGACAAGTTGGCTTTGGGCCTGAGGTTAAAAGGCGTATAATGCTGGGCACTTATGCGTTATCCGCAGGTTATTACGACGCTTACTATCTTAAAGCACAGAAGGTGCGCACACTGATAAAACAAGAATTTGACCAGGCCTTTGAAAAATATGACGCCCTGGTTACCCCAACTTCACCGATAGTGCCTTTTAAGCTGGGGGAAAAGTTGGACGACCCGATGCAGATGTATCTAAGCGATGTATGCACCTTACCCATAAACATAGCTGGAATCCCGGCCATCTCAATACCCGCTGGCTTCGCTGACAACCTGCCTATAGGTATGCAAATCATGGGCAAGCCTTTCAGCGAAGAAATACTGCTGCGCATCGCCTTCGCCTATGAACAAGCAACCGACTGGCATAAGAGAAAACCTCCATTATCATGAAAATAGTACAGAAGATAATCTGAGCGTAGGCTTGCCAGGGCTAGCGGACGGCAGCGGGAGCAACTCTATTTTTCTTTACCTCTATGCTGTCGCCAGCCTAGCGAAGTCAGTTGAATCAATCTCCTTCCCTTGCGTCATTGCGAGGCACAGTAGTGCCGAAGCAATCTTGGTGGGGAGAGCCCGGGGAGAAAAATAGTGCTCCCCCCCTTTAGCACTAGGAAATATAGCCGTCCCTAATAAGGAGTTCGGCAACAAGAACTGCACCCTTGGCTGCTCCCATCTTAGTGTTGTGAGATACCAGAACGTACTTGATGCCGTTCTCCAGGACGTTGTCCTTCCTGATTCTCCCAACCACGGTAGCCATGCCATCCTCAGCATCCCGGTCGAGCCGCGGCTGAGGTCGGAATGGGTCTTCGTGGACGATTATCATGTGCCTGGGGGCTGAAGGCAGGTCAGTATCACCAGGCAAACCAACATATTCCTTCATGGCCCTGGCGACGTCGCCCGCCTCACAGGCTTTCTGGGTGGAGACGAAGACCGATTCCGTATGTCCTTCCCGAACATTAACACGGGTGCAGGTGCAGCTTACGTTGAACTCGGCCGGAGTGACTGAATTACCTGCGAAACTGCCCAGGATTTTCTGTGTTTCCCGCTGCACCTTTTCTTCTTCCCCAGCGATAAAGGGAATAACATTATCCAGAATGTCAAGGCCTATTACTCCCGGGCTCCTCCCTGCTCCTGACAGGGCTTGCATGGAGGTCATTATAACTGCGTTTACGCCGAACGACCCGCAAATTGGTCTGAGAGTTATGGCCAGGCCAGTAGTGGTGCAGTTGGGAATAGGTGTAATGAAGCCTTTCCATCCCCGGGCTTTTCTCTGCACATCAATTAACTTGGCATGCTCGGAGTTAATGCCCGGAATTAAGATGGGGACATCTTCATCGTAGCGGAAGGCCGAGGCCGTGCTTATAACCGCTTTATCTCTGGCGAATTTCGGTTCCAGAATCTTCGCCTGGTCAGACTCTATGGCAGAAAAGATGATATCCAGGGCGGAGGCATCCATCTCGATAGCATTCTGGACGGGCATGTCCATAACCTCCTCCACCGGAGGCTCCTGGCAAAACCAGCGCAAGGCTCCAGACCGGGCATCGGTTATGGCCTCCTTATAGCTACGCCCTGCCGACCTCTCGGAGGCAGCAAGGGCAGCAATTTGAATCCAGGGGTGACCCTTCAAGGCAACAAGAAATTGCTGACCAACTATGCCAGTCGCTCCTACGATTCCAGCCTTTATCATGGTTCCCCTCTACTCTTTTTTAATTTAAGAATAATCGGGCACTATAAATTAAATACTTATTTCCTGTCAAATTTTGTGCACCTGCTGACATCCTTATCAGGTGTCGCTTTGGTGGCTCCCCACGTTTGCCCCATCTACCTATATCATCTCCCTGCGGATTAGGCACAAGTGGCTTGCACTTCCTTTTATTTTATTGAGCTAATCGGGGCGAGAGGACTTGAACCTCCGACCTCAGCGTCCCGAACGCTGCGCGCTACCTACTGCGCTACGCCCCGCCATCTATGCTATTATATGATGTTTAACTATGGGGGGCAAGGATGAAGTATTGCGTTTTAATAATTGATGGGGCATCAGGTTGGCCATTGGCTGCTCATGGTGGAAGGACCTGCCTGGAATTAGCGCAGACTCCAAACCTGGATGCCGTGGCCAAGGCAGGTACTGTCGGGCTAGTTTGCAATGTGCCGCCGGAGATGGAACCTAGCAGCGCCTGTGCCTGTATGTCCGTGTTAGGTTATGACCCTCAAATATATTATCGGGGCCGGAGCGCCATTGAGGCTCGTGGCATGGGCGTTCCCATCAACGAAGGTGAGGCCGTTTTTCGCTGCAATTTGGTAGCTGTTCGCAACGGGAGGATGTGGAGCTATAGTTGTGGGCATATCAGTACTGGCGAAGGCCAGGTTCTTATCGCCAGTTTGAATGAAAAGCTTGGCAGTGATAAAGTGCATTTCTATCCTGGCGTGAGCTATAGACATATATGTAAGATAAAGGAGAGCGAAAATACCCTTCTGGCTAGTTGTACTCCACCGCATGATATTCCCGACAAAGCTATCGATGACTTTCTTCCCAAAGGGCCCGGTAGCGACCTGTTGAGAGAGCTTATGGCACGCTCTGAGCTTGTGTTTCGTGACCATCCTGTGAATATAGAGCGAAGAACACGCGGCGATATTCCAGCTACCATGGTCTGGCTTTTCTGGGGCAGTGGTAAAATACCTGATATGCCAGCCTTCAAAGAGGTCTACGGACTTAATGCTGCCATAACGTCCGGAGTGGATATTATGCGGGGACTGGCCCGAATGATAGGTATGCAGGTGCTGGATATTCCTGGGGTGACCGGCGATCTGGACAACGATTACGTTGCTCAGGTCACTGGTGCCCTGGAGGCACTGGATAAATATGATATGGTGGTTATTCATGTGGAAGCAACCGACGAGGCGGCCCATGCCGGCCTGGTTAAGGATAAAATAGAGGCTATCCAGAGCGTAGATAAGGAGATTGTGGCTCGGCTTCGTTCCTGGGACAAGGATGCCCTTCGAGTGTTAATTCTTCCTGACCATCCCACGCCGATCGAGACTCAAACCCATGCTGCTGACCCCGTCCCATTTATACTCTGGGGGCCGGGATTTACAGCCAATGGGGCGAAGAGATTTACCGAAGCAGAGGCTAAAGGCACAGGCATTTTTATCAAAGATGGATATAATATTATGAGCAGGCTGATAGAGTAAATAAAGGCAAAGAAATGGCACTGATAGTTCAAAAGTATGGTGGCAGCTCGGTGGCTGATGCCGAAAAGATTAAGAACGTAGCTCGTCATATTGCTAAAGCAAAAGACGAAGGGAATCAAGTGGTTGTTGTTGTTTCGGCCATGGGAGACACCACTGATGATTTAATTGGGAAGGCTTTGGAGATTACTGACCGTCCTAATTTGCGGGAGTTTGATACCTTACTCGCTACTGGTGAGCAACAGTCTATGGCTTTGTTGGCGATAGCGTTGATAGCTAAGGATTATGGGGCAATTAGCCTCAGCGGTCTTCAGGCTGGCATAACAACTGATACCGTTCACAGCCAGGCTAGGATTCTCAAGATTGACCCAAAGCGTATTCGTAAGGAGCTGGATAAGGGAAACATAGTCATTGTTGCCGGCTTTCAGGGTATTTCTAAAGGGGAGAAGGACATTACCACCTTAGGTCGTGGTGGTTCCGATACGACGGCAGTTGCTCTCGCTGCCAGCTTGAACGCCGAAATATGCCAGATATATACTGACGTCGAAGGTGTCTATACTGCTGACCCACACCTTATTCCCGGAGCCAGAAAATTAAAGGACATTGGCTATGAAGAGATGTTAGAGTTGGCTAGCTATGGAGCCAGGGTAATGCATAACAGAGCAGTGGAAGTGGGAGAGTTGTATAATGTGCCCATCTTGGTGGCTTCTAGCTTTAGCGATAGCCCCGGTACCATTATTTGTAAGGAGGCCTCTATGGAAGTAAAAAACAAGGCAAGGGGTATTGCCTATGATACCAATGTGTCTAAAGTCACTGTCGTCGGTGTCCCCGACCATCCCGGCATTGCCGCGGCAATTTTCGAGCCCCTGGCCAGAGCAAATATAAGTGTAGATACCATCGTCCAGAATGCCAGCATTAATAATATTACCGATCTCACGTTCACGATAGCTCGAAATGATTTGCTTAAGGCGATGTCCATCGTGGAGCCAGTGGTTAAATCTGTGGGGGGTAAGCAATGTGTCACCGATTCTTCATTGGCCAAAGTCAGCATTGTAGGTACCGGCATGCAAAATACACCGGGCTATGCCGCCAGAATGTTTCGCGTTCTTTATGAGCAGGGCATTAATATCCAGCTAATTACTACCTCCGAGATAAGGATAACCTGTATTATATCTGAGGATAAGGTTAAAGATGCTGTTCAAGCCTTGCATCAAGCTTTTGAGCTAGAGGAAGAAACTTGACAATCTTGGCTTGACATCGTAATTATAAGGTTATGGAAATGTATATAGCCTCCTACCAACAGGAAGAGGAAGAAAAGGCTCGATTAAGGCAACGACTGAGCAAGGAAGCCATAGATTTAGCCCTTCAGGGTAGATGGGAGGAGGCTGAAGCGGTAAACAGGGACATAATTGAGAAATTTCCTACTGATGTCGAGGCTTATAATCGCGTTGGCCGAGCCTTGACAGAGTTAGGGAACTTCGACGGAGCTAAGGAAGCCTATTTTAAGGCTGTGGAGCTTGACCCTGAGAATGCTATTGCCAAGAAAAATATTGCCCGTTTAACTAGCTTGTCAGAGTCTATGGCGACCTTGAGTAGCAACCCTCAGAAAGCTTCAACCCGAAGAGCTCAATCTGGAAGAGTTGCTCTTGAGCTTTTCATAACTGAGATGGGCAAGGCTGGGGTGGTTAATCTTCATAATGTGGCTCCAGGCAAGGTTCTAGCTAAGATGGGGTTTGGTGACCAGGTGCACTTGGAAGCAAGAGGGCAGCACTTGATTGTGGTGAGTCAGAGTGGAGAATCTTTGGGCGAGGTGGAGCCGAGACAGGGATTGCGCCTTATCAAACTAATTCGAGGTGGAAATAGATACGATGCAGCAATTCTCAACGTAGAAGAAGGTAAAGTACAGGTGATTATCAAAGAGGTGTATCAACATCCCAGCCAAGTGGGACACCCCTCCTTTCTTGTTAAAGCTACAGAACACCTCCGCACACGTATTAAAGAAAGCCTCCTCAGGCGAGGAATTATTACCGACGAGAGTGAGGCCTCGCCTGAGCTTGGATATCTTGAGGAAGAAGAATATCTTGGCCCCGAAGAGGAATCTTTGCCTGAAGGTTTCACCGTCGTTGGTGAAGATGGTGAGAGAGGAATTGAGATTTGATGGAAGCCACAATAGTAAAACCTGTCGATATTGAAGAGGAGATGAAAAGCTCCTATCTGGACTATGCTATGAGTGTCATCGTCTCCCGAGCCCTGCCTGATGCACGTGATGGTTTGAAGCCAGTGCAGCGACGTGTTTTGTACGCTATGGATGGCTTGGGACTACGACACAACAGTCCATACAAAAAGAGTGCCCGCATTGTTGGTGAAGTCATGGGGAAGTATCATCCCCATGGAGATTCCCCGATATATGAAGCTATGGTACGCATGGCTCAGGATTTTTCTCTGAGATATCCCTTAGTTGATGGGCAGGGTAATTTTGGCAGCGTTGACAATGATCCACCAGCGGCAATGAGGTACACCGAAGCTCGCCTTTCCAAAATTGCCGAGGAAATGTTAGTTGACATCGAAAAAGATACTGTCGCCTTTGTTCCCAACTTCGATGATTCTCTCCAGGAACCCTCTGTCTTGCCCGCCAAGTTGCCTAATTTACTAGCTAGTGGCTCTTCAGGCATAGCTGTGGGAATGACGACTAACATCCCTCCTCATAACTTAGACGAGATATGTGATGCCATTGTCTATCTAATTGACAATCCCCAAGCCACTGTAGAGGAACTAATGGAGTTGGTCAAAGGTCCCGATTTTCCCACTGGCGGGATAATTTGGGGGAAAGGCGGCATAGACAATGCTTATACTACAGGGCAAGGAAAAATTATACTTCGCGCTAAAGCCAACGAACTGACTAGCAAGGCAGGCAAGAGACAAATAGTTGTTACTGAACTTCCCTACCAGGTAAACAAAGCAGCTTTGATAGAGAAGATAGCTGAACTGGCTAAAGTGAAGAAAATTTCGGGGATAGCCGAGGTGCGTGATGAATCGGACAGGGAAGGTATGCGCATTGTTATCGACCTCAAAAAGGAAGCACAACCTCGACAGATACTCAATAACCTCTACAAGTATACTACGATGCAATCTGCCTTTTACATCAATATGGTTGCTTTGGTTAATGGACAACCCAAAGTAATTAATCTTAAAGAGGCGTTAACTTCTTACATTGACTTTCGTTTTCAAGTCATTACCAGAAGGTCTCAGTTTGAACTTGATAAGGCAAAGGATAGAGCTCATATCCTCGAGGGCTTCAGAATCGCCCTAAACAATCTGGAGCAGGTAATCAAGATTATTCGACAGTCTCAAACCGTAGAGTCCGCTCGTGCCAATCTAATGGCAGCCTTTACGCTGTCCCAGATTCAAGCGCAAGCTATTCTTGATATGCCGCTTCGTAGATTGGCCAAGCTAGAGCAAGACAAAATAACTGAGGAATATGCCGCTGTGATAAAGAATATCTCCTATCTTGAGGATTTGTTAGCTAACCCTCGGAAAATATTATCACTTGTTGCCCAGGATGCTAAGGATCTTAAATCCAAGTATGGTGATTCCCGGCGGACCATAGTGGAAGCAGAGGAAATTGCAGAATTTCGTACAGAAGACCTTGTTCCCCATGAGGCAATGGTAGTTACCTTGACTAACAGGGGGTTCATTAAAAGGATTCCTGCCAGCACTTATCGGCTCCAACATCGTGGCGGCAAAGGCATCATAGGAATGGTAACCCGGGGTGGCGATACAGTGACCCACATCTTGGTAGCTGATACCCATGATAATCTCCTTTTCTTTACCAGCACTGGTAAGGTTTACTGTCTTAAGTGCCACGATGTCCCCGAGGATTCATCCCGCACAGCCAAGGGGATAGCCCTGGTTAATTTACTACCTATTGACTTGGAAGATGAAGTAACTGTGGTATTAGCCCTAGCAACCTTTCCTTCAGACAGGTTCCTATTAATGGCCACTAAGGCTGGCGTGATTAAAAAGACTACACTAAGCAAATTTGCTTCGATAAGGAGGAACGGCATTATTGCCATGGGGCTCAGAAATGAAGATAAGCTAATCTCATCCGGTGTAGTTGCTGATGAAGATGAGGTCATCTTGGTGAGTCGAAATGGGAAGGCTATTAGATTTCAGGTCAAAAGCTTGAGGACTGCGTCTCGAACTAGTGGCGGTGTTCGCGGCATTCGTCTTGTTGACGATTATGTTGTTGGTATGGGCATTGTCCTTCCCGATACTTATGTGCTCACAGTGACCGAAAAAGGGTTTGGTAAGCTGACTCCAATAAAAAATTATCCTGTTCATAACAGGGGAAGCAAGGGGGTGAGGACTTATAGGGTTAGCCCCAAAACTGGTAATCTAGCTGTGTCCAAGCTTGTCTCCCTGCAAGGCTCCCTAGTGATGTTATCAATGAAGGGCAACGTGGTGAACATCCCTATGGAGCAGATCCCAATTCAGGGCAGGGGTGGCCGGGGAGCCAGGCTAATGGGCTTAGCCGAAGGTGATAGCGTGGTGTCGGCCACCTGGGTTTTCCGGCAGCATGAAGCCCTGTGAACAGAATTTGCCCTTCGCCCCTTTCCATTCTGAGCGTAACGAAAATCCAGCCCATGCGCTAACGCTCAGGGTGACGAAAATAGGCTATTGACATGTCCCTAATATGTAATATAGATTTAATGTAAGGAGGTAAATATGTTTTGTTCTAAATGTGGCACAGAAAATCCCGATGGGGCTAAGTTTTGCTCCAAGTGTGGTGCTGATCTTGGTGCCCCCGCGAAGCCATCTGAAGCGATAGCTAAGCCCGAAACGGAGAGTAGTACAGGAATGTCAGCCAATGTAGCCGGGCTCCTTTGCTATGTGGGTGCATGGGTATCGGGAATAGTCTTCGTGGTTTGGGAGAAGAAGAGCACCTTCGTCAAATTCCATGCCTGGCAGTCTATTATGGTCTTTGGGGTGCTGACCCTCGCCCACCTTATATTGTCCAGAATGCTGATTGACATTGGGTGGGGTAATTTGTTTTACCCAAACCTAGGTCTGATTAGGGCTGGAGTAGCCTTGGGTTGGATCATAGGTATGGTAATGCTCGTTTTGTGGATTATCCTTATGATTCAGGCCTACCAAGGCAAGATGTGGAAGGTACCCGGGGCAGGTAACTGGGCTGAGAAGCAAGCCAACAAATAAAGTTTTTACGGACTCGGTGCCCCAAGCCTGATAAATCAGGCAGCCACGGCTAGCTCTTTAGCGTCGCCGCTAGGGAGAGGCGTAAGAGTTTGCCTATCAAGTTTTCATAAGGAGGTGCAGAAGTGAAAAAAGTGATTGGTGTTATAGTAGCCCTTTTATTGTCGATAACTTTGTTGTCAGCTTGTGATGATACCTCATCTGGTTACACGGGGTTTATGCAGGCGGCAGAGGGACAGTGGGTTGAGTATGTCACTTCCCCTAATGGTGAAGAGCCCGATCTAAAGATGGAGTATATAGGGCAGGACACAGTCGATGGAAAGACTTGCACTGGATTTGAAATGACTACCTCAGGGGAGGAAGAGACTATTATACAAATATGGACCGAGACTGCCACTGGTCAGGCTGTAAAGTACGTGATGAAGATGGAAGACCAAGTGATATGCATGGATGTCGGCGAAAGCCCTGAGCTTCCTGAGACTGAGACCCCTGGCGAGTACGACCCGAATCTTACCGATATATCATATGGAACATATACCACCCCCACGGGAAAGACAGTAAACGTGGCCAAATTCGCGATAGGCGCTGGAGAGGAATGGGTGAGCAGTCAAGTTCCATTTGGCATGGTGAAAGTCGTTGATGCCAGTGGGAAGACCACCAGGTATCTTTATGATTTTGGCATGACTGGAGCTCAGAGGGATATATCGAAGACAGAAATGGAAAACTGCATGGAGATGCCCCTCTGAGCCTTAATAAACCTTCCGTAGAAGCAAGCCAACAAATAAAGTTTTTACGGACTCGGTGCCCCAAGCCTGATAAATCAGGCAGCCACGGCTAGCTCTTTAGCGTCGCCGCTCCAGAGTTCTGTCTCGGGAAACTCTGCTTCAGTTATTCCATTGTACTATAGGCAGCCGATGCGTACGCTGTAAAAAATTGATATTTTACCCATGCTTTGGCGCAAAAATCTCCTTTGGCGATTGGGTGGAAGGGTGTATAATTATAGAGTATATGGGCTCTGAGGTTTTTTACCGCAAGTGGCGGCCACAGACCTTAAGTGCGGTGCTGGGACAAGAGCCTGTGACTCAGACTCTGCGTCACGCTGTGGAGAGTGGGAAGATAGCCCATGCTTATCTTTTTTGCGGTCCGCGAGGTACAGGCAAAACCAGCACGGCGCGTATCTTAGCCAAAGCAGTCAACTGTCCTAATCAAGCTGGTGGCGAGCCGTGCAACGCCTGCGATATATGTCGCTCAATCACCGAAGGCAGGGCTTTGGATGTAATAGAGATAGATGCCGCCAGCAATCGTGGCATTGACGAAATCCGCAGCCTGAGGGAAAAGGCAAATTACGCCCCCAGTCTCGCTCACTACAAGGTATATATCATAGACGAAGTCCACATGCTTACCGAGGCAGCTTGCAATGCCTTGTTGAAGACATTGGAGGAGCCACCCGGGCATGTAATTTTTGTTTTGGCTACCACAGAAGCGCACAAGGTGATAGCCACCATAGTATCGAGATGCCAGCGGTTTAATTTCCATCGTCTGCGGCAAACTGAGATAATGGACAAACTCAAGCTAATATGCGAGAGGGAGGGAATTCACATCGAGCCTGCTTCCTTAGAGCTTATTGCTCGTGCTGCTACAGGGAGCCTTCGAGATGCTGAAAATATTTTACAACAGATGATTGCTTACTATGGCAATAAAATTGCGCTTGATCAGGTTCAAGCGGAGCTTGGCATTAGCTGGGATTCCCGGGTCAGACAACTGGCACGATATGTGGTCAGTAGGGATGTGGCTGCTGGGCTAAGAGTCATAAATAGCCTTAATAGCGATGGTATTGACCTCCGTCAGTTTAATCTGTGCCTGGTAGAATATCTTCGAGGACTGTTGCTGGCTAAATCGCGATGCGAAGAGGCTCTGAATATTACCAGCGAAGATTTGGCTGAGATGGGAAGCCTTGCGACCAACGCTACTCTGGATTATTTGCTCAAGGCAGTTAAGTCTTTCTCTAGCATAGATTTTCGAAGTGATGATTATTCCGCTCTGCCTTTAGAATTGGCTTTACTGGGTTGCGCTTTGTCTCCACCTACAGGACAAGAGCAGTCAACTACAACCAAACCTTCGGAGTTAGCGGATGCTACCGAGATAACCGAGCCCTTAGAGGAAACTGAGGTTTCTGTGGCACTGGATCCCGATAGAGTCGAGGCTGAGGTTCCCGGCAAAGAGATTTCCCAGGACATTGATTACCTCCGCAGCCGCTGGAGGGAGTTCATTAAATCTTTGCGAGGGGAAGGTTCCAGTGGCAATTTGGATGCTTTTTTGCGTAGCGCCTGCAACCCCATAGCTCTTGAGGATGATACACTGGTGTTAGGTTTCTATTATTCCTTCCACAAGGAGAAAATCGAAGACGCTAAATATCGACATCTGGTGGAAAAAAAGCTTCAGGAGGTCTTTGGTCGGCCTTATAAGATACAGTGTATTTTAGTTGATTCTAAAAGGGAAATCCCGTCCCAGGCAAGGATGCAAAACCCGGTAATTAAAGCTGCTCTCGAAATGGGAGCTAAAATTAGTGAAGAGGAGTTGTAGTCCTGAGCTAAGCCAAAGGAAAGGAACAAAAATGGATAAATCGATATTGCGTCAAGCCCAGCAACTTCAGGCAAAGCTGGCAAAGGCTCAAGAGGAATTGGGCAGCATGACCGTGGAAGCTACCAGCGGAGGTGGTGCTGTCAAAGTGGTGCTTGATGGACACCAGAAGGTTCACTCCGTGGAGATATCACCCGAAGTGATAGAGGCCGGAGATGTTGAGTTACTGCAAGATTTGGTCATGACTGCTGTTAACGAGGCTGTTTCCAAGTCACAGGAGCTTGTTAATAAGCACCTCAGTAGTTTGACCGGTGGCCTCAATATACCGGGGTTACTTTAGGAAAAGCTTGGAGTTTCTCCGCTACGCTCAGAATGGCAATAAAGGAAAGAGTCAGAGAAAATGAGATTTGTCGCTGAGCCTATATCTAGATTAATTGAGGAATTAAACAAGCTGCCTGGAATCGGGCCAAAAAGTGCTCAAAGGCTGGCTTATCATCTCTTACGCAGCCCTGATGAAGAAGCTAAGGCTTTAGCCGAGGCTATTTTAACACTAAAGGAAAAGATAAAGCTTTGTTCGATTTGTTTTAACAATACTGATTGTGACCCTTGCCGCATTTGTCAAGATAAAGAGCGTGACCATTCTAAAATTTGTGTTGTGGAGAAACCTTCAGATATCTTCCCTTTGGAACAGACGGGGAAATATAACGGTGTTTATCACGTGCTTCATGGAACTATCAGCCCGACACAGGGTGTAGGGCCTGAAGAGCTAAAGGTAAAGGAGCTTCTGGCCCGCCTCAAAGATGGCTCAGTAACCGAAGTGATTGTCGCAACCAATCCCAACGTAGAGAGCGAAACTATGGCTATGTATCTGCAACAGATTATCACGCCTCTGGGCGTTCGCATCACTCGCCTGGCTCGTGGCTTGCCCTTTGGCGCTGAGTTAGAATATGCTGATGACCTAACCCTGGGGCAAGCGCTGGAAAACAGGCGAGAATTCTGACTAGGTACACATGGCCGCACCTCGAAGATAAAACAGAAATTCTGTAACAGCCAAGTCTTTCCCAAAAAACCTGAAGGGTTTTGCAATTTATCAGGGCTTGCCCTTATGGGTTGGTATAAGAGGCGGTGCTCAGCCCCTATCACTCAATCTACTGGCTTTCTTACCCATCCGAGAAATCCCAAAAACGCTTGGCGCTGCAGACGATGTGATACAATAATATAAGATAGGAGCTTACGGAACCTAAGCTGTTAATTGTCCTATGTGCCGATCGGGGGTTGGGAGAAAAAGTGACAGAATGGTGGGGAAAAGAGATTACGGAGAGCGCTGAGGCATTGCTCTTAGCTGCTCACTTAGCCGCTGGTAGCTAACGATGGAACCGACCTTTTCAAGGTCGGTTTTGTGTTTTCAGGGAGGGTGATGCTTGTCGAACTGAAAGTCGTGCGATAGACAAGCCGCTAGCCCCATGGTTGAGAGGCGATAAGGCAACAAAAAGTAATAAAAGGAGAAAGAAGTGAAAAAGATATTTAGTATCCTGTTTGCCCTGGTGCTGGTGGTTAGCCTGGGACTGGCGACGGTGGCGCCAGTTTTGGCAGCTAGCACCATTCATGTGCCTGGTGACTACGACACTATCCAGGAGGCTATCGATGCTGCCTCGGATGGCGACACCATATTAGTAGCGGCAGGTTTGTATGAGGTGAATGTTGAGATTGACAAGTCGTTGACCTTAAAGGGCGCCCAGGCCGGGGTTGACGCACGGACCCGCAGTGGGCCTGAGACGATTATTGAACCAGATGAGGGAACAGGGATAAGAATAATTACCGCTACGGACCGTGTCGTCGTCGTTGATGGTTTGACAGTGCGGAATGCCGAGCACGGAATCGCAACTCCAGAGCCCACGATGGCCGATGATATTACCATCAGAAATGTACGCGTCTTAAACCCCAGTGAATTTGGGATTAGCCCGACCTTCACCACAACAACAACGGTTGAGTATTGCTACGTGGAAGGCGCGATACAAGCCATCAATGCGGGCGCCCTTGTCCCTTTCGAGCCGACTGTAGCGACCTTCAGAAACAACGAGATCGTCAACTCGCAGTTTGGTTTCACCGGGTACCTCAAAGATTCGCTTATCGAAGGGAACCTGGTGAGGGACTT
>Ga0315551_10002218_pt1 | contig 14318 bp, 9 predicted proteins | sample SalMarSW160290MG_FD_203678 | JGI IMG/M metagenome (GOLD analysis project Ga0315551, IMG submission 203678) | Salt marsh sediment microbial communities from the Plum Island Ecosystem LTER, Massachusetts, United States - Salt Marsh Sediment SW1602-90 ... | reverse complement strand
TGGTACATGGCGGCGTCGGCGTTGCGCATCAGCCGTTCGGGATCGTCCGCGTCGTCGGGAAACAGCGTAATCCCGATGCTGGCGGAGACGAACGCCTCGTGGCCATCCAGGTCGAACGGCCGGGCAAAGGCCGCGAGGATTTTTCGGGCGACGCCTTCGATGTCCTTGCTCGATCCGATGTCGGGAAGGATGACGGTGAACTCGTCACCGCCGAGCCGGGCCACCGTGTCCTCCTCGCGGACGCAACACTTGATCCTCTCCCCCGCCTGCCTGAGGAAGCGGTCGCCGAGCGCGTGTCCGAGGGTGTCATTGATCTTCTTGAAATGATCGACGTCGATGAACAGGACGCCGACCTTGCGCGAATGGCGCCTGGCGCTGGTGACCACGCTGTTCAGGCGGTCGAGCGCCAGCGTCCGGTTCGGCAGGTCGGTCACCGCGTCGAAGTTGGCCTGGTAGTGGAGGCGCTGTTCGTAGATTTTGCGGAGCGTGATGTCGACGACGGTCGACTGAACCGCGGTATCCCCGTTCCACGGGATCTGGTTCAACTGGGCGCGGACCCAGATCAGCGATCCGTCCTTCTTCACGCCCTCGAATTCGTACTCGTCGGGCGCGTGGTCGCCCTGCGACCGGGCGGTTCGGTACCGCTTCACCCGCTCCAGATGGGTCGCGGAATACAGCGGGTCCAGGGATCCCAGGGCGAGGATCTCCTCGGGGCTGTCGTAGCCGAAGATGACGGCGTAGGTCTGGTTGGCGAACAGCGGCTTGCCGTCCTGGTCGATGACGATGCCCAGAACCGAGCTCTCGACCAGACAGCGGAAACGCTCTTCGCTGGCGCGCAGCTGTTCCTCCGCCCGTTTGCGGTCGGTGATATCCTCCTGGATCCCGATGAAATGGGTGGCGCTTCCGTCGGGTCCCTTGATCGGCGAAATCGAGGCGCTGGCCCAGTAGGTGCTGCCGTCCTTGCGCCGGTTGCAGAGCTCGCCGCGCCACTCGCGGCCGGACTTGATGGTAGACCAAAGGGCCGCGTAGTCTCTGCGGCTCATCACATCGGACTTCAACACACGCGGGTTGTTGCCGACCGCCTCGGCCCGATCGTAGCCGGTCATCTCGGCGAACTTGGGGTTGACGTATTCGATGGTGCCGGCGGTATCGGTGACGATGACTGCGGCCGGCCCCTGTTCCACCGCGCGTTCCAGCTTGCGCAACTCCTCTTCCGCCTTCTTCAACTCGCTGATGTCCTTGGTGATCGCCAGGAGGTGCGGCTCGCCGTTCAACGTGAGGATGCTGGCGGATACCAGGGCGGTTCGGATCTCGCCGGTCTTACGGCGAAACCGGATTTCCACGTTGCGGATCTGACCATCATCGAGCAGCTCTCCGACGGTTCGATCGCGGTCCTCGGGACTCTCCCAGAAACCGATATCGACGGCTCTCTTGCCGAGCACCTCCTCGCGGCCGTATCCGGTCATCGCCAGATAGCCGTCGTTGATATCGACGTAGCGGCCGTCGTCCATGCGGCTGATGCTCATCGCATCGGGACTGGTTTCGAACGCCAGTCGGAACCGTTCCTCGACCTCGCGCAACGCCCGCTCGGCGTGTCGGCGCTCGGTGATGTCCTGGACGGTGCCGGTCATCCGAAGCGGCGTGCCGTGGTCGTCGAAGATGACTTCGCCCTCCTGGCGGACGATCCGCTCGGAGCCATCCGGACGGACGATCCGATGTTCGAAGCCGTAGGTTGCGTCCCGGTACAGGGCTGCGTCGACGGCCTTCTGGACCCGGTCCCGGTCGTCGGGGTGAACGATATCGAGAAACCGGTCGTAGGTGGCGGGCAGCACCTGCGGCTCGAGCCCGAAGATCCGGTAGATCTCGTCCGACCACCAAATTTCGTTGCTGGTCACCCTGAGATCCCAGCTGCCGATGCGGGCGATGCGTTGGGCGTTGGCGAGGCTCTCTCGCGCCTCGGCCGCCTTGTTTTCCGCCAGAACCTCGGCGGTGACGTTGGTGCCGGTGCCACGGTATCCCCGGAAGCGGCCGTCCGCGTCGAACACCGGAACGCCGCTGACGCTCAGATAGACATCCTCGCCACGATCGTCCCGTGTCGGATATCGGAAATCCCGGAACGGGCGACGGGCTCGGAGGTCGGCGAGGTGACGGACCCACATTTGGTCTTCGAGACTGGGCTGACCCAGTTCCTCCCGCGTCAGCCCGATCATCCGGCTGGGCGCGATGCCGACGATTCTCTCCATTCGTTCCGAGAACCAAGTGAATCGCAGATCCGGTCCCATTTCCCAGAACCAGTCGGAACTGGCCGAAGCGAAATCCTTGAAGCGCTGTTCGCTTTGCCGTAGCGCCTCTCCCGCGTTCTTGAGGTCGGTGACATCGACGGCCACGCCGACGATGCCGCGTTCCGACGTTAGATGCTCGACGATCCGCAACCAGCGGCCATCACACGTCAGCCGTTCAATCGGCGTCGTTGGATTTCGGTGCTGTTCGATCCGCCGGCGGATCCATTGCTCGCGCTCGACGTCCGGCGGAATGACGATCACTCCTCGCCCAACGCTTTCGCGGAGATTGTCCTCGAACCGCCGGCCGGGAACCAGGATGTCGTCGAGCCCCGGATAGGCCTCGCGGATGCTGTCGTTGCAGGCGATCAGCCGATCGTCGGCGTCCCACAACATGAACCCCTCGGCGAGGCTCTGCACGGCATCTTGGAGCCGTCCCTCGGCCCGTTTGCGTTCGGTGATGTTCCGGTTGGTGACGATGAAGCCGCCGACGGCCACGGGATAGCAGCACAATTCCACGACGGTGCCGTCGAGTCGAACGTGTTGGGCGCGGCACTTCTGGCAATTCTCCCCGCGGTCGGCGCATTGCCGGACCAGGGTTTCGACCTCGCCGGGGCCGCAATCGCCCCGCTCGGTTCCCAAACGGGTCAGTTCGTTCAAGCCGACACCGAGCTGCATCAGGTCGGAGGGGAGTCCAAGGAGGTCGACGAAGGACTGGTTGTAAAGGACCAGCCGGAGTTCCGAATCGAAGACGCCGATACCCTGGTCGAGCCGGTTCAGGGCCTGGATGATCACCGAGCGCATGGCGTCGACGTCCAGGTCTTCGGTCCTTCCGGCCAGGGACGGGGCAAAATCGGTCATGATGGCTTCGGGGCTCCGCCGACGTTTTTCAACGAAAGCCCTGGCAGCGCTTTCGCTAGGGCACACCGCGGTTCCCGGGTCTTACTCCGCGTTCGGACCCTCCGGGCTGGGACGATCCGCCCGCGATCAGACATCGTGGTGTCCACGGCTTCGACCTTCTCAACCGGCCCTATCGAGGAGCGGCACGCCCATTCCATTCCGGTGTCGCCTTTTTCCAGTTCCGCCCAATAAACCAAGGCGCACTCTTGGAAACTTAGTACCCATATAGGGAAAAACCAAGGGGAGGCTTGTCAAGGCGAACAGGTTCTTCCGTATTCAATCGGATGTGGATTACGGTTGCCGCTTTTCGTTGACCAGACTGGCGGTCGGTCGGTCGATGGCCACCGCCTTGACCAGAGCGAACACCTTCTGACCGGGAACGAGGCCGAGGTCGTGAACCGATTTTCGCGTCACCCGCGCGATCAGCGGTTGGCCGACGTCGAGGAGAATATCCACCCTCGGCTCGCCGCGGTGATCGATTTCAACCACCTCGCCTTCGAGAATGTTGAGCACGCTGGTCGCTTGCGGGCGGGTCAGGCTGAGCGCGACATCCCGGGCGCGAACCCGAACCCTCAATCTGGCGGCTTCGGGAAGTTGAAGCCTGGGGACCAGGAGTGTGTGGCCGGCGAAGCTCAGACGGGTCAATCCGAACCGATCGTCGTGACCGGTGACGGTTACGGTCAGGGCGGCGCCGACGTCGTAGTAGCCGGTCAACGGCCATACGTCGAGGCGGCTCATGATCTGTTCGACGGGGCCGCTGGCGACGGTTCGGCCTTCCGACAGAACGACCAGGGTGTCGGCGAGGCGGACGACTTCTTCCACCGTGTGGCTGACGTAGACGATCGGAAGCTTCAGGTTGTCGCGCAACCGCTCGATGAACGGCAGAATCTCGGCTTTGTGAAGAAGGTCGATGGCCGCCAACGGCTCGTCCATCAACAGCAATCTGGGGCTGGCCAGCAATGCCCGCCCGATGGCGACCCGCTGTTTTTCACCCCCCGACAGTGTCGCCGGTCGCCGCGCCAAAAGTCTGCCGAGATCGAGAAGCCCGACCACCCGGTCGAAGCCGTGGTGACGCTCCGACTTCGGGACCAGACGCATGCCGTAGGTGAGATTGGAGCGGACGTTCAGGTGGGGAAACAGCCGGTCGTCCTGGAACACGTAACCGAGCCTGCGCCGTTCAGGCGGCAAATCGATGCCGGCGGCGGAATCGAACAGAACGTGGCCGTCGACGGCGATTCGGCCGGCATCGGGACGGTTCAGGCCCGCCAGGGAATTGACGAGGGAGGTCTTGCCGGCGCCGGAGCGTCCGAACAGCGCCGTGACACCGTGACCGGCGGTGAACCGGGCCTCGAGCCGAAACGAGCCGAACCGACCGCGGACGTCGACCTCGAGAATGGGCTGGGCAGGCATCCGGTCACCCCCCGTTTCGCGCTGAAATCCGTCGCGTCAGCACCTCGGAGGCGACCAGCGCCGCCATCGCCAGCACAACCGAGATGATCACCAGTCGCATCGCCCCTTCGCCGCCGCCCGGTGTTTGGACCAGGGAGTAGAGGGCGAGCGGCAACGTCCGCGTCTCGCCCGGAATGTTGGAGACGAAGGTGATCGTCGCGCCGAACTCACCCATGCTACGGGCGAAACCGAGAACGACGCCGGTAAGGATACCCGGCAACGTCAACGGCAGGGTCACGGTGAGGAACACCCGCAGCGGCGATGCCCCGAGGGTGCGCGCCGCGTGCTCGAGTCGGCGGTCGACGGATTCCAGTGAAAGCCGGATCGCCCTGACCATCAGCGGAAAGGCCATCACCGCCGAGGCGATCGCGGCACCCTTCCAGGTGAACGCGAGGGTGATGCCAAAGACATCGTAGAGCCACGCGCCGAGCGGACCGCGGCGGCCGAGCACGACCAGGAGGAGATAGCCGACGACCACCGGCGGCAGGATCAACGGCAGGTGCACCAGACCGTTGACGATCGTCTTGCCGGGAAACTCCCGTCGTGCCAGCAACCAGGCGACCAACAAGCCGATCGGCAGACTGCCCGCGACGGCGACGACGGCTACCTGGAGGCTCAGCCGAACCGCCTCCGTCTCCAACGGCGTCAGGTTCCACATCCTGTCCTCTCTATCATGGAAGGACGATCATATCATTTCACCGCCTCGATCACCGGGTTGAACCCGTGTCGGACGAACACTGCCGCCGCCTCGGCCGATGTCAGGAATGCGAAGAAGCGCCGAACCTCGGGCCGGTCGTGGCCGGCGACAATTGCCGCGGGGTAGGTGATCGGCGGATGGCTATCGGGAGGAAATGCGTCCACGACCCGGACCTGCGACGAGATGGCGGCGTCGGTCACATAGACGATGCCGGCGGCGGCTTCTCCACGTTCGACCAGCGCCAGGACCGCCCGCACGTCCGCCGTCAGTGCCAGGTGTCCGACCAGCGCCGGCCACACTCCGAGATCGATCAGCGCCGCCTTGGCGTAGATCCCGGCCGGGACGTGGTCCGGATCCCCGATCGCCAGGCGCCCGCCGTCGAGCCTCTTGGCCAGCGGAAAACCGGGTTCGATGCGCAGGCTGAGGCGGCTGTCGGCTGGTGCGATCAAGACCAGTCCGTTGGACATGAGAGCGACGCGACTCTCCGGCTCGATGGCGTGCTCGCCGACGAGATAGTCCATCCATTCGGGGCTGGCGGCGATGTAAATATCGGCCGGAGCGCCGGCGACGATCTGACGGGCCAGCGCCGAGCTTCCAGCGAACGCCGCCCGCACCTCTCCGAGACCGCGAGAAGCATAGATCTCGGTGATTTCGCCAACGGCGCCGGTCGTGCTCGCGGCCGCGAACACCAGGATTTTCGCTTTCGTCGGTCCCGGCGCGGCCAATACGGAAGCCAGAACGGCAAGGGCGGTAATCCATGATCGTCGCCAGACGATCGGGAATCTGCGGAAAGGGGATTGTCTAAGCAGCAATGCGTCCGACCCGGAAAGGCGTGTTTTTCAGAGGGAAACCTATCAAAAGACACCGAAGCGCGGAACGCCGGTCTTCCCCGGTCGTCAAAAACACTTGCAACCTGCGAAGATGATCGACGCAGTGAAACGAAACGTTTACCGAGTATCTGCTTTAATGTCTTCTCGGAATAGGTTATATTTTGGTGCAGAAATGGGTGTCGTTAGTAATTTTGCCTCTGTCGCCACGGTTGCCGACGCCATAGAAAGGAGTGAGAGGACGCACGAAGTGGAGTCCAAACGTTTCATCGGCGAGGAACGTCGGCGGCATGAGCGGTTCACCGCGCCTGCCGTTACCCTTGCCTTCAACGGTGGCAGGCACACGACCGACAGCTGGAGTCTCGGTGGTTTCGTGGTCGATGGTTATCAGGGCCAGTTGAGCGCGGGCGCGCTGATTTCTGTCGAGGGGATCTGTACGTCCGGTAGCGAAATGACACCGATCGAAGTGCGTGCGAGGGTGGTTCGAATCGACCGCACGGAAAGGCGGCTGGTGGTCAGCTTCCTCGACCTGGACGGACGCGCCTATTCGGTGTTGCAGGATTTGATGGCGGAGCGCATGCGGGTCCTACAGGATCAGCGGTCCGCGTAGCCGAGGGGGCTCACCCCTCGTCTCCATCCCTAGGCTTCTGCGAAGAGATTTGGGCCTATCGTCTCCACGGTTTTTCGAGGCGGGAAGCATGTGATCGGTGAAGGTCGTCCACGTCGTCAATGTCGACGCACAAGCGCTGGGCCCTTTTGTCACTCCTGACGAAGCACGGGACTTGGTAGAGACCGGAGTCTGGATCACCTAAGCCGGTCGGCGGCAAGCCCTCCATCGTTCCGTCCACCACCGGTCGCACCTGGATCACCGAAACCCGTCTACACATACCCGATCCGGGCGATCCCTCGTCGAACGGCGAGCGCGTCGGCGACACAACCGTCGCGTTGACGAACTCCGTGCTAATCTATCGATACCAATGGGAGAAACATCAGCTAAAACGAGCTTGTATCATGGATGAATTCACTGTCACCCAACGCACCCGCGTCAAGCGGCTGTATTCCCGCGCCCGATACGACCTCGAGACCGTCTACGCTGTCCTCGATGCGGGTCTGGTCTGTCACATCGGCTACGAAATCGACGGGCAGCCCTATGTCACCCCCACCGCCTACTGGCGCGAGGGCAACAAGGTCTACTGGCACGGTTCGGCGGCCAGCCGGATGCTCCGCCACCAGGCGTCCGGTGCGCCGCTCTGCCTGACGGTGAGCCACCTCGACGGGTTCGTGCTGGCGCGGTCGGGCTTTCACCACTCGGTGAACTACCGCTCGGTGATGATCCTCGGACACGCCAAGGTCGTCGAGGCCGAGGCCGACAAGATCGAGCGGATGAAGGTGTTCATCGATGGCATCTTTCCCGGCCGTTGGGACGAGTTGCGCCCGATCACCGCCCAGGAGGTCAAGGCGACGACGGTACTCTATGTCGACCTGGACGAGGTGTCGGCGAAGATCCGCACCGGCATGCCGGTCGACGACGAAGAAGACTACCAGTGGCCATGCTGGGCTGGCGTGGTTGCGGTCGAGACCCGCACCGGCAAGCCCGAGCCCTGCCCGCGGCTGCTCGACGGTATCGACCCGCCCGCCTACCTCGACAAGCTCCGCCTCGGGTGAGCGGAGATTTTCGTCTATTCGCGTAAATGTGGCCCAGGTTCGGACGGCTGCGATTACGCCCAGCCGCCGGCGAACGGCATGACATGGCCGGTGATAAAGTCGGCCCGGGGCGAGGCGTAGAAGGCAATCAGCGCCGCGACTTCCTCGGGCTTGGCCAGCCGGCCGAGGGGGATGTTGGCGGTGATTTTTTTCAGTGCCTCGGGATCGGCGAGCAGCTTCGCCGGGAAGTAGGTGGGACTCTCGACGAAGTTGGGGGCGATGGCGTTGACCTGGATCTGGAACGGCGCCAGCTCCCGGGCCAGCGAGACGGCCAGCGCGTTGGCGGCACCACGGGCGGTCGCATACATCGAGTAGTTGGGGAGCCCGCGGAGCGGCGCCGCCGAGGTGACGAACAACAGCTTGCCGCTGCGCCGCTGCTTCATCTGCGGTACCACGGCCTGGGAAAGGGCGAAGGGCGCGGTCACCAGTGCCTCGAGCCCGGCGCGCATGTCCTCGAGCTGGGCCTTCTCGATCGGCGCGCGGATCGCCGGAAACGCGTCGTTGTTGACCAGCACGTCGATGCGGCTGTAACCGGTGGTGACCGCGGCGGCGATGTCGGCCGGCTCCTGCTCGGCGACCACGTGCAGCTCGGGGTGGGCCTCGGCGAACTCCTTCCGGGCGTCGGCATAGGCGAAGCTCTTGTCGTGGCAGACGGTCGTTGCGCCCTGGGCGGCCAATTCGACCGCCGCCGGCAGACCGACGAAGTGCGCGACGTTGGTGACCAGTGCTACCCGGCCGCTCATGGGTCCCACTTGGTTGTTCATATCGATCTCCCTCGAGCCGGTCACTCGGCCGCCGGGGCCGCCCCGTCGGCTTCCGGAAAAGCAGATTACCCGCACAGAGCGACCTTGGCGACTATCGGATCGGCATCAAACGCGAAGCCGGCGGACAAGCAGGGTGCCATCGTTGTGGACGATCGTGTTCTTCCTTTCGTCGGCGCCTGCGCCACCGTCGGAGCGGTGATTGCGGACCGGAGCGAGCCGCGGTCGGTTTTGGTGTATGCTGACGACGGAGGACAATGATCATGCCGCTCTGTAAATGGTTGGCGCCGCCATGGGCGATCGTCGCTTTGAGCCTCGCCGGTACGGGCGAGGCGGCCGGTCAGTCGAGCGCCACCGCCATCGATTTACCGGTGAAAATTCCCTCCTACCCCGGGGTCGAGGTCGGCGTTCGCAACCCCATCACCTGGCGGCAGTTACACGCCGTCTCGGCCGGCGCGTCCGACAACGAGGGAGAGGCGCTTTGGATCGATCTCGGCGATTCCGCCCTGCAGGGAACCGCTTCCACCGGGCCCTATCCGTTCGAGGCCGGCAAGGCCGACTACGCCTATCAGGCCTTCCGCCTGACCAGACCGATCACCGGCGGCGCGGGAAGCTTGCGCATCGACCGGTTCTTCGAGGACAAATTCGACGCCAACCAATGGCCGCAGGGGCAATGCGCGGAGCACGAGGATTGCCCGAGCCCGACCATCGCCTATCGTCTCCATCTGTTGACGGCCGGCACGGTGGGCAGGATCGTCGATTACGGCTTCTACGACGGGCGCGCCGGCTTCACCGGCGATAGCGAGCACGGGCCTTACCGGCCGGCCCCGACCATCATCGAAGGGCCGTTCGTCAACCTGGTGCGCAGCGACACCCCGGACCGGGTGCTGATCAGCTTCGAGACCGACGCGCCCTGCCTCGGCAGCGTCGTTCTGCGCGAGAAGGGAAAAACGTTCCGGGAACCGGCGGCGATGCGCCGCCACGCCGTCTGGCTGACGGATCTGAAGGCCGATACCGCCTACACCTATCAGGCGCGCTGCGACGGCGACGCGGTCAGATCGATGACCTATGCCTTGCGCACAGCGCCGCCCGTCAACGGCAGCAAGAAGGTCGTCTTCGCCTTCGCCAGCGACAGTCGCGAAGGCGTCGGCGGCGGCGAACGCCGGTTGATGGGCCACAACGCCCGCGCGCTCGGCCTGATCGCCAACGATGCCTACCGAAGGGGCGCCGAGATGATCGTCTTCGCCGGCGACCTCGTAAACGGCTACACCACCAGCAAGGACGACTTCCGCCTTCAGTTGAAGGCCTGGAAGAAAACCCTGGCGGGCTTCTGGCGCCACCACCCCGTTTACGCCGCCATGGGCAATCACGAATCCCTTCTCAACGCTTTTCGGCCGGACGATCCAAAGCTGCACTTCGGCATCGAAATGGACAAGTGGCCCTATGCGACCGACAGCGCCGAGGCGGTATTCGCCGACGAATTCTGGAACCCCGACAACGGACCGGCGCCGAGCGACCCGCGTCGCCCATCCTATAAGGAGACCGTCTACACGATGCGCTACGGCCCGGTCCTGTTCATCTCCTTCGACAACACCTACTGGTCGACCACCGCCAAGGTCGTCGGTCGGTACGGCGGCTCGCCCGGCGGCTACATCCTCGCCGATCAACTCGCCTGGGTCGAAAGGCGCCTGGAGGAAGCGGAGACCGACGATACCATCAAGTTCGTCTTCCTCTACGCCCACGAACCGGCGTTTCCGGCCGGCGGCCACGTCAAGGACGCCATGTGGTGGCGGGGCGACAACAACGTACGCGCGTACGTCAAGAACAACGACGGAATGGTGGTCGCGGCGGGCCCCGGCATCATCGAGGTGCGCAACCGCCTGTGGAAGGCGATCGCCCGGTCCACTAAGGTCGCGGCAGTGCTCGCCGGTCACGAACACGCCTACCATCGTATTCGCATCGACGACACCACGCCGGTCGGCGTCTACCCCGCCGACGATACCGACGGAGACGGCGTTCTCGACAGGTTCTCGCCCGATCCCGATTTTGTCCACCCGACCTGGCAAATCACCGCCGGCAACGCCGGTGCCCCCTGGTACGCGCGTCAGAAGACCCCGTGGAACGTGGATATCTTTTCTTCCCAGTCCGGCTATGTCCTGTTCACCGCCGGCGAAGACGGCGTCTCGATGACCGTCTACGGCCTGACCGGCCAGGTGCTCGACCACATCGACAACCTGATGGCGATCAAATAGGCGCAGCGGCGCCGGACATGGATTATCGGTCGCGCCTTGCCCGGCCGCGGTTGCGGCCACAGGCGGAGTGGCGTCGGGCCTGGTAGACGCCGTCGAACGCCTTCCAGAAGTCGTCGAAGGCGATTTCGGGCTCTCTCGCGCCAATACTGGCCAAGGCATTGAACAGCTTGACCGTGTCGCCCTTGAACGAGATTACCGCGTAGGTGTGGAACGTCACCAACCCGAGTCGGTCGGCGGTGGCGTTTCGGCTAGGCGTCGTCGCGACCGTCGCATACCGATCGGCGCGTTTGAGCATGTTCTTCAACAGCGTTCGGGTCAGCGGCTTGTCCACCCCGCCCACGGCAGGGTCGGCGATGTCCTGGAACAACCATTCTTTTCCGGTCGTCGACATGTCGGCGAAGTCGATCGGCCCCATCAGGTCGATCATGATCCGCTGCACCGACGGCGGATCCTGCGGCTTGCGGGAGCGGTCGGGATTCAGGGCATCGAGAGCGTCGAGGTTCTCGTAGACATGGTTGCCCCTCACCATCGCGTAAGCCTTTTCGATGTAGCTGACCCAACCGGCGCCATCGTCCGAGAAGGCGAACCGCGGATGACCGAGCCCGTCGAAATAGAGGAGGGGGCTGAGACGCTGGGAAAACTCGAAGAACTCTACCCTGACGAGCCGATCCGCCGAAAACCGGGACCGTTCCGTCTCGCCGTCGAACCACGATTTCACCTCGACCGGGTTACTGCCGAGGGCGCCGGGTTGATCCTTGATTCCGAGCCTGACCTGTTTCTCGCAGACATGGGCCTTGGCCGCGATCGCCGCCGGAAGTGCGCAGCCCAAGATCAATTGCTGCCTGACATCGCGGTAGTCCAGGCGACGGGTCGGGAACAACGGCAGCTTCCGATCCTCCATCGTCCGACTGCGGATGGTGGTCGGTTCGCGCCGCTTGACGAAATCCTTGCTTGCCATGACCGATCTCCTCCTTTCAGGACGCTCGACCAGCGATCATTTCCGGGCCGCCGCGATCGCGAACTGGGATGTGCCGTCCGCCATCGACAATCGTCCGGAGGTGAGCCGGTCACTGAACAAGGGAAGGCTCTGCCACTCGACAACCTTGTGTACGTACTCTTCGTTTCCATCGTGATCGACGACACCGACGGTATGTGCGGCTTCGTGCAGGACCATGTTGACCAGTTCATCCTTCCGTTTGTCGAACTCACCAAAGCTGGTGACCGCTTGGCTGCAAAGAAAGATCTTGCTTTGCCCGGGCCGGGTATAGGCGAACGTATTGCCGCCACAATTCGGGTCTCGGTTGCGACAGGTGAACTCCAACTGTCCCCAAAGAAGCTTATTTCGGGTCGCGGTCAGGTTGCGGAGGAGAAGGGCGAAAGCCTTCGCCAGTTTTGCCGGGGGTGTGTCCGATTTCAATCCATCGAGAAAGATGTCCCGGAAAGCCTCGCGGAGGTCCTTTCTCTGCAGTTTTCCGGTTTCGCGTCCGCGGTCGCTCGAGAGTTTTTCGCGGGCCCGTTGCGCGATCAGCAGCGCTTCCCTGACCGCCTGGCCGACCGCGGCCTCGACCTCGGCATCCACTCCCGGTACCCGGCACGTCAGATCGTATCCCCCGAACAGGTCGCGAAACCGCCCCGCGTCGGCCGTTGCGTGCCTTTTCGGAAAATCCGTCAGGACCAGTTCGTCGTAGCGGTCGAGGGTGCCGGTATCAACGAGCCGGCGCAGGGCTTTCTGTGTTTCCCGCTTGTCCGCGTCGCTCAGGAACCGTGTTTCGTTGCGTATCGCACTGGCAATGCCGTCTTTGTCGCACCGCTCGGCGAAGCGCTTCTCGAGATCGCCGCGAAATGCCTTCGAGCGTCCGAGAAAGGCGGGGATGAGGGCTTCCACCGCGTCCCTGCGAAACAGTTTCCTGAACGCCGCGCACAGCGAATCGACGGTCTTGTCGCGATCCGAGGTTCGGGTTGCCGTGCCCGTCCAGTCCTCCAGGATGTCCTTTGTGTTTCGCGGCGCGAACGGATCGCGGATCTGCAGATCCACCGAAAGCGGATCGACCAACCTGCCGTCTGCATCGATCGCGCTCGATGCGGCGACACCGACGGCGGATCTGCCTTTTTCCTTGATCGACAGGGTAACGATTTCCGGAAACGCGAGAGTGGTGGAATCGGCGAGCAGCTGCATGCTCGGCAACGTCGGCAGATCGCAGTCCATACCTCCTAGGAGTTGTCGGCACAGATCCGTCAGGCGAAAGGTCGTTCCCCCGATCGACCAGAAAACCGCCATGTCATCCGGATGATCCATCGAGCGCAAGTCGCAACCGCCTTCGCCGGCGACCCAGATCGAGACCTCGTCGCCGCGCAGAACCGTCTCGAACCGTTTGGCTCGCCGGTCCCCGGGAATGACACGATTGTCGACACAGAGATGCGACAGCTGGTTGCGGAGGGGCTTGTCCTTCGATGGCTCGTCGCCCGGATCGACCACCGGGGTCTCCGTCGGTTCGTCTCCGGCGAACCGGGGCAGCCAGAGCAACGGAAACGTCCTCCCGGTTCCGGACCGTTGTGTCAGGGGTTTGGTCCTCGAGCCGAACGGGGCGAAGCGCGGTGTCAGCGTGATGCCGCCGGTCGGACGCAGGTTGTCGCTGATCCTGGGATCGAAGTATCGGTTGCGGTTCCATTCCGAGCCCTCGATCCATCGCCAGCTGATCCCCGCTTTTTGGGCGATCGAGGTGACCGCCCGAAACCCCTTTTCCGGGCGAACCTGAAAGAACTTGCCAGCTTCGGGCCGGGCCGAGATCTCCATCCAGGGCGGCGGTGACGCCGCTTCGTTGGTCGCCGCCGCGGCGACGATAGTCGATCCCGCGTGGACGCACGGTTCACCGCAGGGATCGACGGCCATGACTGCATGCACATCCCGGCTCGGGATCACCACCACGAAGAAAGCCGCCGTCAGTATGAGTTGGTTCACGGGCGAGGCCTCTTTCGTCTTGTTTGCACCGACGCCTTCGGATCGAAAAGCCCTACATCGAGCCGTAGCTCCGAAGCGTGATTTGCGAACGATACGCGTTCTCTGCACGCTGCGCTGTGAACAGCTTCACACTCGGGCAACCTCGAAGGTTGGGAGGCCGGCTCGGCGTTGATGGTGATAGGAATGCCATCGCGGAAGTCCGACGGGACCTCGTCGTTGGCGACGGGGCCCCGTCTCGGGGGTCAACAGGGACCAATCAGGCGACCTTGTCGAGGATTTCCCGGGAAGTTCCGAGATCGTGCCAAGCATGCCAGAGCACTAGTACCGACTAGCACAATTCCGCACCCCATGTGACGGTCTTCCGAGGCCTCCGGCCAGGCGCGCGTTGGGCCGTGATGCTGGAGCATCACAAGCGGCGCGCAACGCCGCCGGGGACCTCGGCAGGCCGCCCGCAGGGTCGCTTTTCCCGCGCCCTCGGGGCGTCGACGGC
>Ga0315551_10002213_pt1 | contig 14347 bp, 14 predicted proteins | sample SalMarSW160290MG_FD_203678 | JGI IMG/M metagenome (GOLD analysis project Ga0315551, IMG submission 203678) | Salt marsh sediment microbial communities from the Plum Island Ecosystem LTER, Massachusetts, United States - Salt Marsh Sediment SW1602-90 ... | reverse complement strand
GTCCCCTTCTCTAAAAGCCTATAGCGCTCCTGGCCGGGACGGGTCAATTGGATAATTCCCTCCAGGATCGTCCTGGCCAGCCTCGACTCCCCACCGTGAGTGCCCGCCAGGACCAAAATCCTAAACTGAGGATTTTTGGTATTTCCCAACTGAAAGGTATGTTTGGGAAGGAGCTTCCCGGCTACGTTAAAGCCTCTCCCGCTGTCGATATTTTCCACCTTATGGATCTTAATCTCGCCATTTCCCTCTTTAGAGCAAAGCCTGTTGGAAGCCTCTATCTCCTTCAACTCCATCTCGGAAAACTTCCCAAAGGAGATGAACTTCGTCCGGGCAATTTTCGCCTCAGTGAGGGCATCGATATCTATAAGGTCCGATTTGACGGGTGAGCGCCAGGGGCCAAATCTGCCCTTCCGAGTAAGACAGCCATCGATAATTCTATCAACTTTGCGATCAACTCTCTCCCTTCTTCGCTCCTTTAAAAATCTAATTTGCCTCATTTTATACCTTACATCATCGATAAGCCCTAACATCACTCATCTCCATGGGGGTCAGGTCTCAACATTTGACATTTTCCTTCCGTAATATGTTGTACTGCAGTTAAATTTTCTACTTCTCCACGAAATGTCAAATGTTGAGACCTGACCCCAATTATTTTGCGTATTTAGAATAATACAGGTCATAGTACTCATCCTTTGGCTCCCCAGCCTTGGTGAACATCGAATCCCTTTCAATATGAAGCTTTATCTTTCCTATCTTTACGCCGTAAGTTCTTTCCAGGTGATCAATCCAGGGAGAGATGGGGGCGTATTCCTCTACTGCCTTAGGGGCGAATTTTTCGATCCAACGGTAAATGTATTTTTTCACAATCCTTTCCCTTTTCTTTCGATACTCCTCCTCTTCCTTGAACCACTCAGAAGTATACTTCTCGGTCCTTTCGATGATGATGCTCTCGCCCGCCTTTAAAGGAAGATCCTTGACAAACTCGTATGCTGGCTGTTGGTCCCCAGTCTCCATGCCCTGATTTAAAAGCTGATCAAATTTTTTCTCCCCGTCATCCTCAAGACTCTCACGAACAATTGCTCGGGTATATTCGGTAAAGACCAGCTTCCAGTTGACGTTGTATTTTTCCACCAGTTTGGCCAGGGTGTCTCCCTTTTCAACTTTGTGAATGATAAAGGAACTCAACCCGGTGATATCCTCTCCACCAAGTACCTCCTCAATGGCTGCCTCCCATAAGGCCTCGTTTTCCTCGGCCGTGACTCTTCTTACATCCAGGGCGAGCTCTGTATCTGAGGAGGAATAATACCTAAAGAACGGAATAAGCTCTTCCACCTTCATTCTTTCCCATCGAGTTTTTTCCAGCTCCAACTTTTCCTCCTGCCAACGAGCAAGCTTCTCGGCTTCCTCTTCTTCACCATAGGTCCTGCGATGAGTTTCGATCTCCTTTAACGCTGTTTCTCTTGCCGCCAGGAACTTCTCATACTGATAGGCCCGATAAGCCTCTCGGTAAAGATCAAGACTTCCCTTGCCAAAGATAAACCTCTGCTGGGATGCCTCCGGGCTGATATCCTCAACATATGGGGAGAAAATTGACTCCTGCATGCCCTTATATCGCTGGGCTAACAACTCAAATAAATCCGGGCCAGCGAACCAGTACCAGGGAATCTCCTCTTTTAAATACCTCTTTATCTCCTCAGGAGTTTTAAAATGATGGTGATCTAAAAGGGCGATAAGGAAATTCCTTCGGCTTATCAATTGGGAATATGCGTAATTAACCCTGTCATTCATATTCATCACCGGATAGCCCTCTTTCGTTCGCAGGGGCTTGCCAAATGTATCCGTTGTCTTACCCCCCTTGATGATGTTCCCTATCTGGTAAGCCACAACCTCGAACCTATCCTTTACCAAACGGGAAAAGGGGCCGGCTCTTCTTCTCTCTCTATTTATCTCATCTAAATTAATCTCCTCGAAGAACTTCTGCCAGTCCTTAACTTTAATTTCTACATCAATGACATAAACCTGAACATATTCCCTATCCTCCTCTTTACCAGTGACCTCGTCAGCGGTATACATAGCAAATTTAGTGCCGACAATCCTTGTCTCATCCTTGATTAGCTCCTCCTTCACTCCTATCGAGGTTCCCAAAATTCTCGGCCATTTCCATAGCCGTTCTGGCTTATCAGCTTTATTAACCAAGGCCCTTATTCCGCCTGGCTCGTAAACCGCTACAGCTGTGTGTGGCCCTATCTTGTCTGTAAGCCAACCGTCAATGATTACATAGCCAACTATTATTATCAAGATCGTTAAGGCTAACCACCTTCCCCATTTAGAGGATTTTGTCTCTTCAAGCATCTTCGCTATTTCCTTCTCTGATTTATTTATCTAAGTATACTATCTTTTTTTGCTTTGACACAGAGAGCAGTCTTTTTGAAAACTACCCTCTCTCTAAAAATGTCGTCTTTGCCGATGCGAAGTAGGATTAACCATAGGTTATCTAAGCGGCAAGTTAATCTTGGATTGAGACTTCTTTGATGAGTTCTAATGGGGATTTTCCTTTCCTACCTACCCAATCCTGAGCGCTCATTCCCCGACCTCGGTGGGATATATCTTCCTCAAAAAATATAACATATTTGGCGTGTAAGTCAATAGCACGCGGTGGAGGCAGAAAACTACGCCTATATAAAAACGTATAGAGAAAATTGACCAATCTTTTTAAGTCTGCTCTTTTTTACAAAACAATATTCTACCAAGCCCTTAAGGCTTTATAATCCATCTCCGCCACCTGGCCAAATCTCCTGGGTGGCGGTGAACGATTTGACTGATCTTTGATACCAAAGGTAGGTTGTTGTCTTGAAACAGCCCCTTCGCACACTCCAGGCATCTTAGCGAGAAACATCAGACAATGATAATCTCATGGCGAGGTGCAGCTAAATACCAATCCAGGAGAGGCAAATGAAATTAAAGAAGATAACGGCTAAATTTTCGGAATACTTTGGCGAAAACAGGTTATCAGCTCCTCTGCTCAGACTCATGGGAAACCTAAGGGTAGACCATATAGTAGAGTCTGTCCACCGCGGGGAGCTGATAAAAACAGGAGTGAACAACTTTCAACGCATTAACTTCCAGTCTTCCAGGATTAGAGAGTGGCTGGAAAAACATAAAGGAAAATTCTCAAAGATGCCTACTTATAGAGCACCAAAATGGAGCAAATTGGACTATCTTCACCAGAAAGCTCTGGAATATTATGTGAGCTACCAATTGCTTGAACCACAAGCTAAAGATGTATTTATGGATGTAGGGGTGGAGAAATCCTCTTATTATAGGGTCTTGTCCTGTAGAGAAATTTACCTTCAGGATATGATCTATCCTCCCGGCCTGAAGAGACTTGACGATCGAACTTTTCGCCTCGGGGGAGACGCTGCTTCTTTTCCTCTTCCAAAAGAATCTGTAGATAAAATCTCCTTACATCATACCTTTGAGCACTTTGAAGGAGAAAAGGACAGACAGTTCATTAAGCAGTCTTGCTGCATCCTTAAACCCGGGGGAAAAATGTGCGTTATTCCCCTGCTTTTATGTGACGAATACACCGAGGTACGTAGATTCCCCGGAAAAGCTTTCGATCCCCAGGCAAGAGAAGTTATAGATCCGACCACAACCCTCGCCACCCCATTTGCAAGGTTATATGATATCGAGACTCTCCAGACCAGGATCTTAGAGGAACTGCCGGAGGGGGTTGAGCATACCCTTTATGAAATCACGGTGGATGATGAGGATATCCCCGACATGAGCAAGAATCTGGGAGTGAAGGTCAACCGACCAATGAGGTGCCTCCTTATCCGAAAGAGCACTTGATTAAGCTTACCATAATCTCCGGATTAGAGCCACCCCATCAACCAACCGGTTCGAGTCCAGTCCGGGGAGTGAGAATCTGAATTTATCAAGTCTCAAGCTTGACAAGATAGCCTCTGGGGTTCGTTATATCCTAGAGTCCTTTATTAGAGCCTCGTTTAACATTCGATATAACTGACCGAATCTTTCCCGCAGGATCTCGAGGAATCTCATCGACGATTTGAATCTCGATATGACTTTGGTGTCCCAGGATTCTGGTCATTTCCTTGGTCACTTTCCTGATAACTGTTCCTTTAGTGAAGTTCCGCTCGATCTTCAACTGTAAGACAAATTGGTCTATTTTCTTCTGGACGACTTTGAACCCGAGTACCCGAGGAACAGACCCCAGAACACACACTAGTTCGACGGAACTTATGAGGGTGCCATCAGAAAGTACGACCCAGTCGTCGGTTCTTCCTTCTATCCTCTTAAGTAAGGGGAGACCCCTACCGCATGAACATAGGCTTTCTCCACCAACGGCGATGTCTTTGATGCGGTACCTAATGAGGGGCATTGCATACGAGTCCAAGCCGGTAATAAGCACTTCTCCCTTTTCTCCCGGCCTAGCCAACTTTCCGTTATTGACAATTTCAACCACCAGACTATCAATATTTATGTGGTATCCCTCATGGCGATCGCATTCCCAGGCAATATTGCCGCATTCGTAGGTACTGTAGAAGTCAACAACCTTTGACCGAAATGCGGCTTGAATGATCTGCCGAGTTTTCAGATCGAGAAGCTCCCCACCAGTGGCCACTCCTCTGGGAGAGATATCTTCTATGTCCCTTTTTCTCACCTCCTCGGCAATGCGTCCAAGGCTGGATGATAAACCCCAAATAAAATCAGGCCTTACCTGTCTCAGTTGTTTAATTTGACTGTCCGCATTATCAAAAGGAGAGATGCAGTTCTGTCGCATGAGCCCCAGGTATTGAAACCAATATGTGCGTGGATCTCTTGGGGTCATAATGACAACTTGTTTATCCGTTAATCGATATCCATTAGCGAGGAAACTCCGCATCATTACCAAATTGGAGAGCTGGTATTCTTTTTCACTCTTTATTACTTCCAGAGGTATACCTGTCGAACCGCTGGTCCTCATACGGTGGCAATCAGCTAACTTGATGCCCTTGGCAGCTATCTCGTTAATGGGTACTCTCTGGATCTGTTCCCTCGAAGTAACGGGGATGCATTGAAGATCCTTCGTGTTCCTAATGTCCTCGGGCCTTATGCTCACGGAGTCAAATAATTCGCGATAATATCTAACCCTCTCATAGGCATGCTTGATGATTTTCTGCAGCTTCCTTTGTTGCAGCTCCTCAAGTTCCTGCTTCGTTAACCACTGATTCCTCCAGATCTTCAACAGATGGAACATGAGACCAAAACTCATTCCTCTCTCCGGTGTGGTTGATAGCGGTAATTTCTATACCCCAAAATTCTCCAGTAGGAGATGAAAGTTCCCTTCTGAGTGCCAAAGACTTTTTCGTAAGCTCTCGCTAGCCGATATGCCTTCAAGTTCACCAGAAAGAAGCATTTCTTGCATTCTTGAGCCTTCAAGTATCTTAGAACTGTACGTTGCACCGCCGTACAAATCTTCTTGCCTCTTAATTCTGGCCTTGTATAGATATGATAAAGGAATGCTTCTCTCTCTCTTTGAGGACAATTCTCCTATTTAATAATGACACATATGGATCTTTAAAACTGATCCAGGTTTGATGAACGATTTGGTTACCAATCTCGGCAATGAAAAAGATATCCCCCCGCAAAAGCCTATTCTTAAAAATCCTCGCCGGCCACCGAGGTAATAATCGCGTTAATCCGGGAACGTCATCGGGCGCCCCAATTTCTATATTGACTCTTCGTTCCGGACGAATGAACCCAGGAATTTCCGACAAGTTTTTCTCAAAGAGAACAGCTTCTCGGTGTTTAACAAGCAGTTCTGCCGTCAACAACAGAATCTTCTTCAAATAGGCACCAAATCCGTTGACCTTGATGTAATAGGCAGATATGGTAAAAGCCTCAGTGAGAAAAAATAAGCCTATTTTATCTAACCTGTTTACCATCGGAAGAATCTTCCTCATTTCTTAGTTCCCTTCACCGCAACACAGTATCCAGTTAAATATTTGAGGAAAGAATTACTTTTTCCGATGACTTCACTCAGTCCAATTATTTTCTGACATATTTTCCTAAGAATTTTGCTATTCCCCCTTCGATAGACCTCATTTATTATAGTAGGTAGGAAGGGAGGGACATGAATTATTGCACTACAACCCTCTATCTTAAAACCTATACTCTTCATCAACTGCTTAATCTTCCATGAAGAATACGTCCCTTCAGCATAACCAAAGGGGTATTTTTTAAAGAACTTCATAAGTTTATACATGAAATACACCGGCAAATTGGTCGTATTATGCAGTGTCAAAATAATCACCCCTTTTAGCTTGAGTACCCGGTGGAGTTCCCTTAAAGCAACATCTATTTCAGGAAAATGATCCAAGGTGGAAGTGGAAATGATTAAGTTAAATTTATTGTCCTTGAAAGCAAGCCTTCTTACATCAGATACACAAAGATTGAGATGAGCCCTCCGTTGGCGTGCTTTTTGCTTGGCCATTTTTGCTAACCGAGGGGAAATATCTATCCCCCATACCTTCCCATTTTTCTCTGCTAAATCAAACAACAGGTGATCAGGCTCAAGTGCTTCTTCGTATAAATCTGTTTTCAGTATAGTGGCATCTTGATTGTCTCTCCCCCATCTATTGATTAGCCTGAGCACTTCATCTCGTTTGTGTTGAAAGAATGGATTCCTCACATAGTGTGAATTCATCTTTTCAGCAATAGTGTCCCAGTATTGAGCTCCTAGCATCATTTGACTGTGACCCGCTTCCGTCCTTTGACTAGTCTGCCCAAGTCTGAATGCCCCTGGCTTATTCTTCATTTGTTTTCCATTTGTTGCTTCATACCTGACAAAATCCCAAGCTCTACATCCATTCCCAGTTTTTTTGTTTTTTCGTATTCGCTCAGCAATCGACTCTCTCCACCTGCACTTGCCACCTAAACACTGTCTGAAAAGTAGGTCTCCGTTAGGATTCCTTTCCGCGCCAGCCGCCGCTCTTCACAAAGACTACAACAACTTCTGGAAAAAACCTTACCAGGGACTGGTTAAGACCAAATCTGGAGAGCAAAATCACCAAGGAGAGAGAAGAGATTAAGGCTGTAGCAATACCAACATCTTCTTTTGGGTAGATCTTTGCAGCAAGCACCCAGAAAATGAACCCAAAGGCGCCACCCAAGGCAGAGGCGAGGATGATAAAAAGTGAATTTCTGAATAAGGGGTCTTTTATGTATTGTCCTACCTTGACGGATCCTGTATCCGAGGTGGTTTTTGAGTTAATTTCGGCCTTCTCGTTCAAGTAGTGTTTTGGACGCATAAGATGCCCTTTACCTTCATGACACCAAAAACGGTCGATTCATTCGATGCAAGAACTAGCTGCTTTTGCCAGGGCAGGTGCGAGGGTCAAGTCTTGTTCCCTCCGGATAGAATTACAATCCTTTCGTGAATTGAGCCCCGTTGATTAGCTAGTCGATCAAACTCGTCCCGCACTTGACGCTCGGGGTTGAAAACTGGCAAGATAGTTAAGGAAGATCTTTTCCCCTTGACTATCTTGTTCCTGGGCCATGGAAAGCAGGTTCACTAGCTCAGACTCAATTGGTGTATTACGTCCATGACATAAAAAGTCAGATTATCTCTCCACGGGTTTTCTCATACTGATGATCATCGTATGTCTCAGTAACGAACACAGAAGTATCCGATGACGATCATTGTCGGATTCTTTTTCTTAAAAGCAGATAGGGAAAATAGTAATATCTTCTTTTTTTCATCCACTAAAAATAGAAGTTTCTCAAGGGAATTAGCAGGTTTGTCCTTTTCTAGCATGGAAAACAGCCATGAAAACATCCTGTCAAGACAGAGAATCATTTTGGGTTGATAGGTACCCTAGATATAACAACTCTCCGCTTGCGTGAATAGTCTTTTTCAATCATCTCCACAGGTTCCACTTCAACATCAATTACGTTCCCAAGTTTTTCTCTAAACCTATCTTTAATCTCGCTAGCGATCTTACTTACATTTCTTCGCTCACTGGTAAATTTAACAATGACCTTATCTTTCTCTTCTTGGATGACCTTAAACTCATAGATGCCCTTGATCGAATTCATAATATGATAAAATTCCGGTGGGGCCACCATCTTCCCATTAGAAAGATTAATAAAATCATCTTCCCTGCCTTCTAAATTGCGTAATAAAAGAAAACCCCGCCCACACGTACACCTATCATCTGAGGAAGTACACACATCTCCGAGTCTATATCTCAAAAGAGGCATCGTAAAGGAATGTAAACTCGTGATAACCGTTAGACCTTTTTCATTAGCCAGTATAGTTTTGTCGTTATTGATATATTCAACGATTACACTGTCCATATTGATGTGCAACCCTTTGTGATCATGACATTCCCACGCGATGCGGCCAAATTCATCGCAACCGTAAAAATTTAGTATCTCGATGTCCCAAAGAGCTTTAACAGCATCGTATGTATCTTTATCTAAAACTTCAGCCGAGGTTATGAGCAATCGTGGTTCGATTTCTTTAGCATCACGCTCATTGAGCGAACGTATGAGGATTTTTAGATGTGACGGATAAATCCAGAGTATCGTCGGTTTAAACTTCTTGGCTTGTTGAATCTGCTGCTCTGCATCGATGAATGGTGAAATCTTTATACTCCGAAATAATCCCAACCTTTGATACCATCTTGCGTTGTGCTTCCTATAAGGTCCTATGAAAGTGAGCCTGTCATTAGGTTTAAAACCTATTGACAAAAGACCTCTAAGTTCAATTAATCCTCTAAAATGATGTTCCGCCGGAGTCAGGTACACGGTTAGAGGAACTCCCGTCGTTCCACTTGTTCGTAGCTTAATACATCTTTCAGAATCAACACCTCTTGAGATAGTCTGACCGGGAGACTGCTTTTGTATGTCTCTCCTTGACGTAATCGGGATTCTTATCAAATCCTCAGTGGTCTGTATATCCTCTGGTTTTAGGCCAACAGAATCGAAGAGGTTGTGGTAATACGGCACGTTCTCGTAGGCATGCTTCACCACAGCCCTAAGCTTTCGATTTTGCAAGTCATACAGCTCAGCACGGGACAGCCACTGATTGCTCATTAACCTTCTTAATTGGAAAAGTCTACTTATTAGCATTTCCTATCTTCTTCAATTCCCCAGGATACCACGGCTCGGAATTTGGCCGGACCGGTAGGAGGGAAGGCGTTCACAAAGACGATATCGACTTGTGCTTGAACCCCGAAGAGGCTGTCAAATTCCCTTCTAAGCTCCTCTTCTAAGGTCTTCATGTTGATACCTTCAACGGGCAGAACCTTGACCGCAAAGGACCAAGGTCCTCGCTGGACTACCTGGTATCTTTGCACGTCTCGTCGTTTCTTAAATACATTCCATACCAGCCGGGGGTGAACGATATTCCCATCGGGGAGTTCGATAATGTCTTCCTTTCGGCCTTCAAGAGACTGTAGCAGCGGAAATGTACGGCCGCAATCACAAGGACGCTTGTTAAGAATTGCCAGGTCACCTAAACGGTAATTCAATAAGACCATTGCCCGGTTGATCAGATTGGAGATCACGACCTCGCCGCACTCCCCAGGCCCCACCAGCTCTCCTTTCTCATTGATCAGCGAGACGACGCAGAGGTCAGGATGTAGGTGAAATCCCTTCCCGAGCTCACACATGAATCCAATCTTCAATGCCTCACAGGCGTTATAGGCTGACAGGATCGGAATTTGAAGATCTCTCTCAATCAGTTGCCGGTCTACCTCAGAAAGAGAATCAGCTCCGTAGATCGCTATCTTGGGTTTGTAAATCTTCTTTCGATGTCTTATTGCATACTGGAACAAAGCTCCAAGGTAGCTGCCATATGTGTGCAGGATATCGGGTTTGCATCGGTTCAAGAGATCGAGGTTGGTCGAGAGGGGATTAGCTGTGGAGCCAATCACCCGATTTGGCTTAGCCCACCTTGGAAGGAAGAGATTACTATCATAGAACTGCCAGACTGTTTCAAGCGTAGAGCCTGAGTAGGCAAAACCTATCACTCGGTAGCCAAAATTCATCTTCAGTAGTTGGGTAACTACCGCCCGTTCTCGCTCTCCATATGCAATATTCAAGATCAATGATCGCCGATCATGCCAGATAGAAGCAGGCTTTCCAGTGGTACCGCCGGTCCTCAGTTCCAGACATTGGCTTTTTTGGTAGCGCGTGGATAAGAAACTGTCGGGGTTTTTCACCAGAGTCTCTTTAGAGATCACGGGAAGTTTGTGTAAATCTGTAACCGAGTTGAAATCCGAAGGTCGCAGCCCCTTCTCGGCCATATAGGATCGGTAAAATGGTACTGATTCGTAGGCATGCTTAACTATCCACTTCACCCGCTTTTTTTGAAGGGCTTTCCACCTTTCTGGCGGAGCATAGGGAATACTCCTTTGTCCCAAAGCGTGAGACAACAAATAGCCACTCCACAAAAATCTTTTTGATGGCATAAGTTCTTCTTCCAAGACATTTCTAGTTTATTTCTTTGATGGCTTTAGCAGTGACAAAATATCCAGTTAGCTATCGCATCAGGAGTTTGTCCAGACGTTCAAATATTCCAAAAGTCTGAGGAAATAGACATTGATTCTTTCACTACCTATCCTGTCAAGAACATGTTCTGTCCAGATTGCAAGGATCCGAGGACTGTGGACAATGGCAGTACCCTCATGAACTCTAGAGCCGTTAGATTGCAGGATGCGAATCAGTTCAGGCTTTGATATTGTCACCGCCAAATAAAATGCAATAAGTCCAAACGACTTTAGTAACCGATAGGGCAATAAATTCCTCAAGAAAGCCACTCAATTTGATGGGTTATCAAGGGTAACGATGAGCGCTCCTTCAGGTTTCAGTCTTCTCTGCAGTCCTTTTAAACTCGCGATTATATCCTTCTTACTGATGAAAGTGGCCCAGTCGTTCCATTCCGTCACCATTCCTCTTTTAGCTACCATGGCAACTTCCAGAGAAACATCCGTTCCAATTATACGTTCGCATCTCTGCGCAAATAAAGGTATAAGATTATAAGTGCTTAATGCCCACCATATAAATCCGTCTTGAGGGTAAGCCCACCCTTTGAATTCTTTATCCAACGATTCACTAACTTCTAATATACCTCCTTCATGCGGGCTCTCCCTGAATCTATCTCTCATCAGTCGTCTTATTGTACCCTTAGTCACTTTATTGTTCTCCTCAGGCTGTAGTGCTTGTTTTCCTTCACTTCACATTCTCTCTTTCAAACCCTTCCCCGGTACAAACTTAGGTACCTTTTTAGCCGGTATCTGTATCCCTTCTCCTGTCCGAGGATTCCTTCCTTTCCTTGATTTTCTTTCCATAACCTGAAATGTGCCGAAGCCAACTAGAGTAACTTTTTCTTCTCTAGCCAGGGAGTCGGTTATAGCTGAGACTATTGCATCAACCGCTTCCCTAGATGTTCTTTTTGTTAGTCCTGTCCTGTTACTTACCTCTTCTATTAATTCTGCCTTATTCATCTTACCCTCCTCTTAGTTAGAATTCGTTGTATTAATTATAGTCTTTATTGGGCAAAAAAACAAGTATCTAAGGGTTCAAGCGGTAGTTGACGACCAAGTCCCTTCTGCTAAATTAACTCTTATATCAGACTCCTCCAAAACCAGATTGGCAAGTGCTGAGATTCGGGCTAGGTTCTACGCCTGCTCACTTGGAACATCGTAGATTGGAATATCTATCTCTTCTTTCAAGTTTTCGAAAATGGTTCTAACTTCGTTACGCCCCTGTCCGCCCCGGAGTCAGTCTATACAACTTTTCAAGCATGCCGGATTTGTTATCAACATCGTCCAGTCCGGGGAGGCAAACAAAATAAATAAAAATGGTCTCTTTTATCAGGAAATAGTTGACTATTTTAACAAAATCTTTTATTCCCTTGGTAACACTCCCCAGTCCATCCACGCAGCTGTCACCACACAGCTTGACAAGAAAATAGAATGGTGTAAGATGTTGTTGCGATTTTTGGTAATCAGAGTAACTAAGATATGGATAGCCTAGAACCTGCCTATTTCCTCTATAATAGCTCGTCTTAGGAGTAGCTTACCCTGACAGCAAAAATGTGCTTGATTATTGGGGTTAATCATCATAATGTGCTCAGCACCATTTTTATAATAAACAGGAATAGAGAAAATATCCACTGCCCCAAGGTAGTGGAAAAAGGAGAAAAGATGAGTAAAAAACTCTATGTAGGAAACCTTTCCTACAAGGTGACTGAAGATGATCTTAAAGATCTCTTCAAGGAATTCAAGACGGTGACCGAAGTGAATGTAATTACTGACCGGGCTACCGGAAGACCTCGGGGTTTTGGTTTTGTAGAACTTAGCTCTGACGAGGATGCAGATAAGGCTATTGAGTCTCTCAATGGAAAGATGTTTCAGGATAGAGAAATCGTTGTCAACGAAGCTCGACCTCGAAAAAACCGTGGATTTCAACAGTATTAATACTCTTCTGTAGCAGTTAAGAATAGAGACCTCCACGGGCTAAGAGAAACAACCCAAATGTAAAGGTGAAATGGTGGTTGGTTGAAGTGATAAGATTGGTAATGGACTCGATATCGCTAAAGCAGCCACCATTTCACGAGAGAACAGGGCGCACTTTGTGTCCTACGTTGCTAGTTTAGACAACATTACCTATCGTGGGTTAAGAAGGATAATCATTTTATTCCGGTACCTACCACCTACCAGCTAAGACAAAAATAATGCTTGGAGTACAAGTCTTATACTTTTCGCCTTCTATGTCTTCGATTTCAAAGAGATCTCGGGCGGCAATTAAAAGAGTCCAGGCATGAGTAGTGTTCTTGATGTTCTCCCAAGAAGATTTAACAAAGATTTTGGCAAAGACCATTTGACATTTTCTCACGGTGATTCTATAATGACACTGCTCATCCGAAAGGACAAATCCTTCGCAAGGAGGGGAGTCGGGATGATCTCAAAATAACAAAATACAGGAGGGAGGTGATGAAGAGTTTCGCAAAAATCCATTAGATTAGGAGGAGAAGATGAAGAGAGTTATTGTCGGGTTTTTGTGCGTGGGTTTAGTGTTGTCCCTTGCTGCGGGTGCTAACGCCAAGAAATTGAGATTTGCCTTTATGCCGGGTATTGCAGATCCTTTCTACTTCACTATGGAGAAAGGAGCTAAGGCAAAGGCAGAGGAGCTGGGAGTTGAATTAATTGTAGGAGAATTCCCCAAAGCCTGGGGACCAGAATATCAGGTACCTATTCTCAAAGCTCTTGTCGCTCGTGGTGATATTGACCTGCTCTTCACTGCTCCTACATCGACAGAAGCTTTGATTCCCGTGTTGAAAGAAATCCATGATAGCGGAATTCCGATTATCACTGTTGACACTTACCTTGGAGACGGTGATTACTCTAAGCCCAGCAACTACAGTTTCCCGTTATCCTACATCGGTACCGACAATTTCCTGGGAGGTCAAGTGGTTGCCGGAGCGTTGGCTTTGATGCTTGGCGGAAAGGGAAAAGTATTTTTGGAAAACACCAATCCTGATGTCTCCAGTGTTATGGGTCGGGAAAACGGATTCAGGGCAGGCTTAAAAATATTCCCCGACATGGAGCTGGTTGGGGTGGAATACTGCCTCGATGTCCAGGAGACAGCTGCTGATCAGGTCAGCGCAGCTTTGCAAAAACATCCTGACCTTGTTGGGGTTTTTGGAGTAAACGTATTTAGCGCTCAAGGAGCATATCAAGCTGTAGCCACTGCTGGTCTAGTAGGAGCAGTCAAGATCGCCACCTGGGATGCCACTCAGACTCTTATTGAAGCTTTGAAAAAAGGTGAAGTAGATCTCATTCTGGCTCAGATGCCAGCAGAAATGGGTTCCTTGTGCGTTGAGTGGGGAGTTAAACATCTTACCCAAGGTGCAGAGCTACCCAAGAAAGTCATTCCTGGGTTCTTTGTCTTCACCAAGGATAATGTAAACGACCCCGAAGCACAGCAGTACATTTACAAATAAGTTGGAGTAGAAGATAAGATTGGGATTGTCACCATTCGACGGCAGGGGGCAACTTGCTTCCTGCCGTCGCATTTTAACTAAAGAAGGAAGATTTTGACGAAAAAAAGGAAGGCATTGAGCTGCATTGGAAGAAACTGGGCTCTGCTCTTTTTGATACTTATGCTGATGCTGTTTAGCATTTTAGGGAAGAATTTCTTTGGTCTTGGAAATTTTTCCAATATTCTCCTGGCTGTCACTACGCTCCTGTTGCTGGCCAGTGGAGAGACCTTTGTTATTATCAGCGGGGGTATTGATCTTTCTATCGGTTTTGTGATGGGATTTGTATGTGTT
>Ga0315551_10002210_pt1 | contig 14361 bp, 10 predicted proteins | sample SalMarSW160290MG_FD_203678 | JGI IMG/M metagenome (GOLD analysis project Ga0315551, IMG submission 203678) | Salt marsh sediment microbial communities from the Plum Island Ecosystem LTER, Massachusetts, United States - Salt Marsh Sediment SW1602-90 ... | reverse complement strand
TGAGTTTCATCAGGCAGAGAGGTAAATATTACAGCGAAAGGTTTGAGCTTTTGCAAATCAACCGACTCGGCAGAGACATTTATTCTCGATTCTTTGTCAGTATCTTTCTTTGTGGCAACAATTGAATCTTTGATGTTTATTTTGCCGAGAGAAGCTGTGGTATCCAGTTTGCTGATTGCAAGCAAGCCGTCTTTTTTACTGTATTCCAAATCAAAGACAACATCCGCTTTAGGCTCGGCTGCAAATGCTGTTTTCGAGGTGAGAGCAAATTGAGTAACCTGTGAAGAGCCTGTAATACCAATTTTTTCTTTTTCAATGGTAACAATTCCCTGTTCGGTGACCACACCGGCTATTTTATAACCTTTGAAATCGAAGAACTGTCCGAGCTCTGCCTGCAATTTCGACAAATCTGCATCGGCTGAAATGTCAAGCTCTTTGCTCGTTCCGCTGCATTTTATTTTTGCGAAAGCAGCCGACACATCCAGGTCATCAAATCTTATTATCTTCCCATCAGCGAAGACATTGCCGGCTACGGTGACCGGCTGAGACAGCGATACATTTTTTCCATCGACTATTCCTGCCAGGCCGACAAGCTCTGCCTGTCCTGCAATACTCCTTTTGCCCTGCTGTGTCGATGTTTTGACGTTGCCTTTCAGCGAGCCGGAAGTTATCTTCATCCCTTCTTTAACGCCGAAAGTAGCCGGCATTTGTGAAAGAACGGTCCCTACCTGGCAATCGAAATCCGCCTGTAAGACAGAATCGGAACTGAGAAACTCTTCTAAAGAGGCGAACGTTGTCGGGACGGTTCCCGTTACCTGCGCTTTCAACCAATCGGCATCGATGTTACAGCTCTCGATATTTATCATCTCCTTCTGCCGGGCGAGCTTTACATCTACATCCAAAGTACTTGTCTGTACTCTGTCACCCTTAAGTACAGGCCCTTCTATATTGAGGTTGTCAGCCTTGAAAAGGCCGTCAAATTTTTCGACCCGGCCGTCTTTGATTTCAGTGTAGAGCTTTGCCGATGTCGTGCCTTTTGCCTGAACGTCCACACCCGCCAAGGCAAAAAAAGGGCCTAAGGATTCTATATCGAGGTCATTAAACTCAACAGTCAAATTGCCCTTTGCTCCTTCCAGGGACCAGCCGGCCTGCTTTTCAGGGGTGAACTGACCCTGTGTGATAACCTCTGATTTTTTATCCTGATTCGATAAACTCAGAGCTATATCGAAGCTTGTCCGTTTGCCCGGCTGTTTGAGGTCAATCTTTGAGTTGATACTTTCAAGCTCAGCTTTTTGGCCCGTTTGGTCGGTTACTTTAAGGCTGCCTTCATTTACGGCCAGGTCGATTTCTTTTACGGGCAGGATAATCTGTTTACGCTCGCTGGTCCGCATATCCGCTTCGTCTTTTTCAGGAAAGGCTTTTTGAAGATTTATATCGACGTCCGGCTCATCAAGGATTGTCCTGCCGAATGAAGGCTCTGCTGAGAGTAAAGACAGATAATGAGGCTTTGTCTGAATTTCCTTAACATTAACAAGAAAGCCACCCGTTCCGTCACTGAATTTAAGCTCTTTTATACCGATGCCGCGCCACCAGCTCATCTTCAGAGAAGAAAAACGGAGCTCACCATCAATGGCGCCGTTGATTTTGGCAAGAATAATTTTATTGCCCTTCTGAGAAGAGATAAATACGGGCAAAAATAAAATCACAAAAAGCACCAGTATAAATATCGCGAACAGAAGCCAGAAGAATACACGTCTTGCGATTTTCTTTTTTTTAGGTTGGATCTTTTCGGCGTTTTGGATTTTTGGAGTTTGCATAATGTTACCCCGCAAAAAAAGGTTTTATAATATCCGAAGGTTTTGCTTTATTTGTTAAAGATACTTAGAAAATTAATTGAGCATTATTTCATCCGATTTGGCCTTGATAATCGAGTCCACCCTGTCGGAGTATTCCTTCGTCAACTCGTCAATCTTTTTTTTGCCGAGCTCGTGGTCGTCTTCCGTGATGAGCTTTTCCTGTTCCTCTTTTTCGAGCTGTTTGTTGGCGTCTCTTCTTATGTTGCGGATGCTTACCTTCGTCTGCTCGCCTGTCTGTTTGACGCCGGAGACAAGCTGTCTCCTTCTTTCCTCGCTCAAGGAAGGTATATTAAGGCGTATTATTTTTCCGTCCATAACAGGCGCGATGCTCAGGTCGCTGTTTTTAATTGCCTTTTCGATTTCTTTGGCAGCGGCGGAGTCGAATGGTTTTATAACAATCATATCGGCCTGCGGGACGGCGAGAGTAGCAAGGTGTTTTAAGGGCGTTGCTGTGCCGTAATAATCGACTTTTATGTTCTCAACCAGGCCCGTCGAGGCCCTGCCTGTCCTGGTCGCCTTCAACTCGTCACTGAGATGCTCGACGCACTTTTGCATCTTTTCTTTATGTTCCGAGATGATTTGCTTTACAGGCATAAATCGCTCCGCATCAGGAAATTAATGTTCCGACTTTTTCGCCGCATATAGCTTTTGTTATATTGTCCTCTTCAAAAATGTTCAGGACAATAATCGGTATGTGGTTTTCCCTGCACAGGCTGATAGCGGAATGGTCCATTATTCTAAGGTTATCTCTGAGGACATCGTCGTAGGTCAGTTTCTCGAACAGTTTTGCGTCAGGCTCTTTATTGGGGTCTCCGCTGTAAACGCCCTGGACCTTGGTTGCCTTTATAAGCAGGTCCGCATCAAGCTCAGATGCCCGCAGGGCCGCACAGGTATCAGTGGTAAAAAAAGGATTGCCTGTACCACCAGCCAGTATCGTCACCCTTCCCTGCTCAAGGTGCCGCAAGGCCCTTCTGCGAATAAACGGCTCACACATCGCCGCAACTTCAATCGCACTTAAGACCCTGGTCGGCTGTCCGAGCTTTTCCAGTGTCTCCTGCAGCGCACAGGCATTGACAATGGTTGCCAGCATTCCCATATAATCGGCTGTATTTCTGGGTATGCCTGTAATTTCAGAAAAGGTTTCTCCTCGCAGAAAATTGCCTGCACCAACCACAACCGCTATTTGAGGGCCGAGTTTGCAAATCTCCGTTATCCTTTCAGCAATCGATTTAAGCACCGCGCCGTCAATCCCGAATTCTCCGGGTTTACAAAAACTCTGCCCTGAAAGCTTCAGCAACACTCGATTGTATTTGCTCTTTGCCATTTAGTATCCCGTACTCCTGCTCAAGATACAATGCGCTTTTTTGATTATTTTTTATCCGACACTGAAGCGGACGAATTTTGTAATTTTTGCCTCGCCGCCGGCTTCTTTTGCGGCATCGGATAAGACCTGAGAGACGGTCTTGCTGTCGTCTTTGACAAACCGCTGCTCAAGCAGGCAGTTCTCTGCGAAAAACTTTTTGAGCTTTCCTTCAACAATTTTTTCGACGATGTTGGGCGGCTTGTTTTTGACCTGCTCGGCGTAGATTTGCTTTTCGGTCTCGATTGTCTTGGCATCGACGCCGTCTTTGTCAAGAGCAATAGGTTTAGCAGCGGTGATGTGCATAGCAATATCAACGGCGGCTTTTTTGATGTCGTCATTTGCGGCGACTTTTTCATCACTGGTCTCAATCTGCAGCATTGCGCCTACTTTACTGTTGAAATGTACGTAGGAGCTTATCAGGCCGGGACCATCAAGACTGAACTTAGCAAAATCGCCGACCAGGGTTTTCTCACCGGTTTTGCTCGCAATTTCACTGATAACGTCACTGAATTTTTTACCGCCGACGGCTGTTTCAAGGATGTTTTCTGCGCCTTCGTCAGCGGAGCAGGCTATTGCATAATCGGCAAGCTTTTCGGCACCAGCAAGAAAATCATCACTTTTTGCAACGAAGTCCGTTTCGCAGCAGAGCGTTGCCATAACAGCGGTCTTGCCGTCATCGGCTTTTTTACCAACGAGCAGACCTTCGGAGGTCTGCCGCTCAGCCCTTTTTTCCAGGGTGGCAAGTCCTTTCTTGCGCAGAATTTCCATAGCCTTCTGCATATCACCATCGGCCTCGGTAAGGGCCTCTTTGCAGTCCATCATACCCTGTCCGCTCATTTTTCGCAGTTTCATTACGGTCGATGCCGAGATCTCAGACATTTTGATAAACTCCTCATTACGTATTGCAAAACAGATTCCGAGCAATCAATACTTTACTCGAATTTTCAATTATCAGTCTGCTGTTCGTTTTGTTCCTGCGGCTTTTCTCCGGGCGGAATATCAGCAGGCTGTGATTTTTCGTCTTTTTCGGTGCGGCTCTGAGCAGCTACCGGCTGAGCATCAGGTTCATCCGCCCTGGCGAGAACGCTTCTGGAGCGAAGTTTTTTCGGGTGCGGCTTCGGCTTATCGGCAACCATAGTTTTACCGACAGCTACAGCATCGGCGAGCTCGTCGAGTAAAAGGCTTATCGCTCTGATTGAGTCGTCATTTGCAGGAATGGCAACCTCCACTGCGTCGGGGTTGGAATCGGTATCGAGAATTCCGACGGTCGGGATACCGAGTTTTTTGGCTTCGGCGAGCGCGATATATTCCTTTTTTGCGTCTATGACGACAACTGCTCCCGGCAGCTGGGTCATCTTGCGTATGCCTTCGAGGTTTGATTTGATTTTTCTCATCTCTCGTTTCAGTCTTGAAGCCTGCTTTTTGCTGTCGCTGTCGAGAGTGCCGTCCTCAACCATAGCTTCGAGCGTTTCGAGCCTCTGAAGTCTTGAGCGAATTGTCCTGAAATTTGTCAGTGTTCCGCCAAGCCAGCGGGTTGACACATAGTGCATCTGGCATTTTTTAGCGGCGGCCTCGACGGCCTTCTGTGCCTGTCTTTTTGTCCCCACAAAAACGACGTCCTTGCCGGAAGAGACAACTTCTATAAGCAGCTTTTTTGCAATCAGCAGGGATTTTATTGTCTGTTTTACGTCAATTATGTGAATTTTGCCGCGTTTTGCGAAGATAAACGGAGCCATTTTAGGATTCCAACGGCTGACTCCGTGACCGAAGTGCACCCCCGCATTAATTAATTCACGAACGAGCTCTTTAGCCACAAAAAACCTCCAAATTTTGACCACGATACCTACCTGCCTGCCCTTTACAGACAGCTAAACATTGGAAAATACATCAGATTTGGAAATATGTCAAGATTTTTTGCCAGGCTCTGAAATATTGTCAGAAAATATTAACACTTATCAATTCACATACATTTTGTTCAGAGATGACTTTTCTCTGCCCCCGCGCCTTATTATTCTTTGTCCAATAACAAAAAGGTGTGTTAGTACCATACTGCAATTATGAGGTTGGGCTCGGTTTTTTTGGCAACGACATTTCCCACCGTGGTGTTGGTTTGTTTTATGATAATACCGGGATTTTCCTTCAGCCATTTGTTGATTTGCTGCTCAAGAAAATCGATACTGCCGGCGTGAAGCTTTGTAAAGAAGGTTTTTACGTGCATGATTCTGGCGGGTGAGCTTACCTGGCCTTTTGTTTTTTTCAGGCTTGCCGGCTCTACCAAAGAAGCAGAAGTGCCGTCCAGATTCAGAGGGGCATGTGAAATGTTGCTTTCATCAGTATCCGTATCGTCAAAAGGAATCGGCTTTTCCTCTTCAGGAGAAACCGTCCTGCTTTCACCGAAGACAACAAGCTCATCAAGGTCCTCACTGCCGAAATCCTTACTATCAAAATCTTTCGTGTCAATATCTTTGCTGTCTGTATTATTTTTATCCATTGATAAATCTCCGCTTGAGAAATAATTTTTCTATATACTTCAAATATTCAGTTTACTAACCTCTCTTATCGGCACTTCAGCATCGCTTTAGAAGTCAAAAACGGCACTTGTAAACCGTTTTGCCGTTTTACATATATTAATTATACAGGATTTTCACGTTTCCTGCTACTTTTTTTTCTCGTTTTTATACTCTCTAAGCCATCTAAAGGCATCATTAACATCCTGCTGCTGGCTGTACGTTTTGTATCCGTGGCCACCGGAAATAACATCATTAGGTTCATCAAAGTCAGGTACTGTCGTGTGCTTTCTCCTAAGCTCATTTACTATATCTATATTAGATTTGCCGCCGGAAGAAATAGTAGGAGTCAGGATAAAAAGAACCTCTTTTCCCCTTTCCTCGAAGTCCTTGCTCGAGAACAGAATCCCTAAAATGGGCAGGTCCTTCAGGAAGGGGACTCCGCGAACGACAGAGCGCTTTTCGGTCTTTGTAATGCCGCCTATAACAAGGCTTTCTCCTTCTCTGATGCGGTTTTCCTTGTTCATGACCTGTCTTTTTGTAACGATTGGTATCTGCTTTACACCTTCGGGCGTTGACTTCGAGCCTATAAGAGCGGTCGTTTCCAGACCGATGTAACCATCGGCAAATACATGCGGTGTAATCTTAAGAGAATCAACCACGTCAATATATTCCGTCGTAGTAGTAATAACACCTGTAATCGGGTGAACATTACTTATCTGGTCGAGCGGTACGTGCTCGCTCGTCATAATTTCAGCGGTCTGGCCGTTGACAACCTCCAGGGTCGGGTTCATAAGTACCTTTAGGTAACCTCGTGAAATCAGCACATCTACCAGTGCCTTGAACTCATGGCCGAGGATACCTTCATTCCTGATGTATCCGGTTTTGAGTCCGAAAGTGGCCCTCGCTGCATCTCTCAAAGCAGCTCCCGGAAAGGCAGGATATATTGTGCCGTCAACCCTTTTGCCGCCAAGGCTTATACTTTCGCCGAAAAGATTCTCAATAAGTAACGTCGTCTCCCAGTCCATAGTAATATCTGAATAAACTTCCGATATCAGGCAGTCGATTCTGACCTGAATCGGGGGAATATCAACCATTTCCAGCGTCTGCAGAACTGCCTGTGTGTCTTCTCTTGTCGGACATCTTACGACTAACTGATTGGTAGCGGGCATACTGCTGATAGTATAATCAGTGACGTCGGTTGATTTTCCTTTTTCATCGAATAGCTTCGTGGCAAATTGCTTATGGATGAGCTGTTCCAGTTCAACGGCGGTATGATACTTGCAGAAATAAAACAGTTTAAATTCAACAGTACCGCCGACTGTCTGTTCCAATATTACAGGCTCAGTCATATAAACATCGGGTTTTGGATACGAAGGTTCCGCCGGCTCGATTTCGCTTATCTCTTTGAGAATTGCTTTCTGGTGCATCTCGGTTGTTTTCTCATCGAAAAAGTTACCACAGCCGCTGAACAGCAACAAAAGTATTGATAGCAGGATTAACCTGACGTAGTGCGGTGTGCTGAATATTTTGATAACTGAACTGCTCATAACTACCGGCTATTAAGTTACACCCTTCACTCCTTCAGATTGCTGATTATATACGTGTTTTGCATTACTTTCAAGATTATTTTATAATACTTTTTTTAACAAATGCCCTATATAAGCGCTAAAGTTTGTGTTTTAACGTTATTCTTAAAGAATTTTCATTATGTCAAAAAAAGCGAATCGGAATCTGACGGTGGGCTTTGTAGCCCTCGGCTGCCCAAAAAACGTCGTTGACAGCGAGAAAATGCTGGCCGAAATCGTAAAAGCGGGCTTCTTTCTAAGCTCCGAGATTGACGATTCCGACGTCGTTATCATCAATACCTGCGGCTTTATTGCACCAGCCAGAGACGAAGCCATCGAGGTTATACAAAATGCTGTTGCTTTGAAAAATAAAGGCCGAGTAAGAAAAGTTATCGTAACAGGCTGTTTACCTGAATGGATTGGTGAAAAGCTTTTCGAACAGGCTGACGGTATCGATGCAATCGTCGGCCTCGGCCGGCGAAACGATATAGCAAAGATTATCAAAAAGACCATTACCAGCCAAAAGTCGCTTACTTTTCTGGAAAAAGCAAGTGCACCTTTTTCTGTTAATGACGACCGGGCCAGGCTGCTGATTGGCCCGCCGCACAGGGCGTATCTTCGGATAAGCGAAGGCTGCAGCCGAAACTGCTCATTCTGCACAATACCTTCAATCAGAGGACCATTCAGGAGCAAGCCGAAAGAACTTGTCCTCGCCGAAGCAAAAGAGCTAATCAAATCAGGCGTTGTGGAACTCAACGTAATCGGCCAGGATACGACGAACTGGGGCGCAGACTTAAAAATAAAAGATGGCCTTGCCCTTCTGGCAGAGGAACTTGACAAAATCGAGAGTCTCGAATGGCTGAGACTTCTTTATCTTTATCCAGCAGGTATTACAGACAAGCTCATCGAGACAATCGCCAGAAGCAAGAAGATTACTCATTATCTCGATATCCCGATTCAGCATATCAACGACGATATTTTAAGGAAGATGCACCGGCCGGACACCGAAAAGCGAATATGCCGGCTGACTGATAAACTCAGAAAAGCTTTACCGGATGTTGTGTTGCGAACAACCCTGATTGTCGGCTTTCCCACCGAGACTGAGCAGCAATTTGACCAGCTCGTCGAATTCATAAAATGGGCCCAATTTGATGCGCTCGGCTGTTTCAAATATTACGCGGAACAGGGTACAGAATCCGCCCGGATGAGCGGCCAGGTGCCGGAGAATATAAAGCAAAAAAGGCTTGAAGAGCTGATGCTCGTCCAGCAGCAAATTGCATTTGCCAAAAACAAACAAAGGATTGGCAGCGAGCTGCGATGCCTGGTCGATGCGCCGAATAATGACGGTACATACGAGGGCCGTTTTTACGGCCAGGCGCCCGACATCGACAGTATATGTATAATAAAGAACTGCTCTACTGAGCCGGGACAATTTATCAAAACAATAGTCGAAGATACAAAAGACTATGATTTAATCGTCAGGCAAATTCAATGATGTGCTCTTATAAAAAAACTACCTCCCCTGGTCGAGCCAGGGGAGGTAATTTTAAGACTTTATAAGTTTACTCACAAAGAGTAAACAGCTTCTTTCTTTTACTTCTTCTTGCTATGATTTCCTTCGTCTTAGCAATGCCAGTGAGCCAAGGCCCAAAAGGACCAATGTTGCCGGTTCGGGTACTGGATCCGGACCCATTGCATAAAGTTGTGCAATCTCTTCACAGGAAAGCGCGTGGTTATAAATCTGGAACTCATTAATATCACCAATCCAGGTAGGATCAGCCCAGACACTCTTGGCCAAATAGGCGAAATTGTTGCTGAGGCCAGAAAGCGTCCTGCCTAAGAGAACTGTCGCACCATACCACTCTCCGTCTACAAACAGGGTAATCATATCTTCAGCGGGATCACAGCAACTAAAACCTCCTACAGTCAATACATACATATGCTCTTGGCCATCATTTAGTTCTGGTCCGTTTATACCCACTTCAGAGCTATTCCCGGCGCCTGTCATCATATTTCGAGTAACGTCGTCCATACGCGATGTGGAGATAGCGACGTACGAAATTCCCTGCCACCCATCTTGAGTATCACCAAATGCAGCTCCCATAGTCCAGCCCTGGTTTTCAAACTGGGTCGACCACATTACCAGTGAGAGTTCGGAATAGGAATTAATGTCTATTGTTGGACCGGGCATATCAAAATAGTCGCCGTCGTTATCCTGTGTGTGCAAGTAGCCACCATAAACGAAAGCATCGCCGTTCAGCGAACCAGTGACGCCCGGTACATCGGACTTTTCTCCGGTAGGATTGTCGGCAGTTTTATTGAAGTTCCACTTATATACCAGGACAGCCTGGGCACTTCCTGACATTAGAGCTAAGATTAAAATCAAAGAAATAAACAGAATACACTTTTTCATCTTACACTCCTCTTCTTAATAATTATAATTAGTTTCCATGTTTTGGTTACACACCAAAACCTTCGCTGCTCTCAACAGACGTAAGGTTGTTTCTGCAGCGCCTGTTTCAAACAACGCCTAATATTAAAGCTCACCGCACTCTTTCCCGTTCTGCATCCTTAAGAAGGTATTACTTACCTTCTTCCTTTACCAACCAAAACGGGCTCGTAAATGAGACTCTAATATTTATCTGTTTGAAGTGTGCTATTTTAGTGGCACCGTTGACATGAAAATAACACCCTTCTCCACAGAAAGACTCTACCGTTATCAGTACAATAGTGTCAATCTTAAGTTTTCTTCTATTTTCTTTATATTAGATTGCAACACATTTGTAAAGAAAAATCTAAAAGTTAATAAAAAAAAATTTTAACAAGGCCGTTTTTGGCCTAAAAACAGGCATTCTGCCATTTTTTGCTATATCCTTGAAGCTTGAAATATGGCATTTTTTATAGGTATTCAAACCATAAATCAGAAAAAAACACCGTCTTTTTCTACCTTTACGCCGCTAAAATTAATATTTTACCGGCCAAATCCTTTTATTGGTTAAAAGAGACCGTCGCGCGCCTTTAAATATGTAAAAACCTATAAAAACATAAATTTACCTAAAAAAATCAGAAAGTTGATATAATTAACACGGTTCCGCTGGAAAACGGCCCTGAAAAAATCTGAATGGCCTAAAACTACGGGGTTATTATGTTAAAGAAAGGTTTATCTTTTTACATTGTGCTCTTTTTTATTTTGATTTTATCTCTGAGTTCCAAAGCATCAGCAGATATAGACCCGCATATTGTCGGGTACTGGACATTCGATGGTGCATCGGGCACAACAGTTACCGACCATTCCGCCAATCGCTCCGCTCAGGAATTGTCAAAAACATGCCGACCGCTTTGTCGTTATCTTCTGCAATATAATATGTCCCCTTGTGCTTGTCCTCGAATACAGCCTTTACTCCCCTACTCAACCTGTCCCCATCGAGTGCCAAACCCTCCGTCTCCTCTACCATTCTGAGCCGAAAATCAATTATTACATCAATATTACTTACTTCTTTGTTCTCGAATTGTTATCATAATAATACTTTCGAATTTACGATTAAGAAAATCTGTCACCGTAACCGATAATGATATAAGGGGAAAAGCGAAAAAAACACGAGCATTTTTTATGAGCAAAGTCGCGAAGGTGAAATTTACCAGTTACGCCGAAAGTATCAAAAAGGCGTTAAATGTGATTGAAGCTGCTGATGTCCTGCCGAGAAAAGGTCTGATTATTATCAAGCCTAATCTAATCAACGCCGAACCGCCGCCCGTAACAACACCAGTCGAGGCGGTAGAGGCCGTTTACCTGTTCTGCAGGCACTGCCGGCCGGACGTAAAAATTGTTATCGGCGAAGGCTGCGGCAAGGGAACAACAGATGTCACCTACAAACTGAACGGATACACTACCTTGGCAGAAAGATACAAAATCGAGCTGCTCGATTTTAATAATTGCGAGACCGTGCTGCTGAAAAATGATAAAGCCTTTCAGCTCAAAGAATTTCATATGCCGAAGATTATTAAAGATGCCTTTGTTATTTCCGTACCAGTCTTAAAAGACCACAGCTTTACCACGACAACTATCTCGATGAAAAATATGTTCGGAATTGCACCTGCCCCTCATTACAAAAATTCATGGAACAAATCCAAGCTGCATTCTCCTTCAACACACAAATCGGTGGTGGATGTTTGCCTTTACAAAAAGCCCGACCTTTGCGTCGTCGATGCCGTAGTTGCCCTCAAAGGCTCACACCTTGCAGGCCATAAAAAAAGACTCGGCCTTATACTTGCCGGCCTGGATTGCGTCGCTATCGATGCTGTGGGCAGTGAACTGCTCGGCTACAACCGCAGAGAAATCGAATACCTCAGGCTCGCCGACGACCTTTTGGGAAGTATGACGGACATCCAGGTTTGGGAAAGATAAGATAACAAGACGAAAAATCCTTCTCTCCCCGCAGCTCTCTCGCTACATTCATTTATCGGATTTCTTTTACTTTTGCACTTCGCCGGTCATAGGGACAAATTGCACCGGCATAACATTGCTTCTGCTGATATTACCTTTGTCGTCCTTGGTTATCAAAACCAGATACTGAAAACCGAATCGGCCTTCCACAGGCAGTATCATTCTGCCTGCCGGCTTTAACTGCTCAAGCAAAGGCTCAGGCACGCGCCCGGCAGCGGCCGTGCCGATGATAGCATCGAACGGGGCTTTTTCAGGCCAGCCGAAATATCCGTCGCCGGCCCTGACAAATACATTTGGATAACCGAGTTTCTTCAGAAGCTCTTTAGCAGATTTTGCAAGCGGTTCTACAATCTCGATGGTATAGACCTCAGCGGCAATCTCTGCACAAACCGCAGCCTGATAGCCCGAGCCCGTGCCAATTTCCAGAACCTTCGATTCCGGCGTCAGCCTCAAGGCCTCCGTCATAAACGCCACAATATACGGCTGACTAATGGTCTGGTCATTACCGATGGGAAGGGGATGGTCGAAATATGCGTAACGCTGGTCGCCTGCTCGAACAAACGCGTGACGTGGTACTGTTTGCATTGCCCTTAATGTATTTGGGTCAATAATTCCCCTTGCTTCTATCTGAGCAATAACCATCTCTTTTCGTTCTTCAACACGCTCGGAAAAAGCAGGTTGATTATGGTCCGGACGAAGAAGCTTTGTATCGTTAGAATCACTTTGCTTATCTTCAATCGGCACATTCGAATCAGAAGATGTTTGATTCGCGTCGGCTCCTTTTGCCCCTGCAAAAACAATCCGGTTTTCCTTTGAAGTTTTAATAACAAAGACGATTGCAAATGACAAAAGCAGCACAAGTACAAATATCGTCCAAAAAAGCCCTCTTATATTTTTCCCCGGCCGTCTCTCGAACATCTTAATATCCCCACACATACAAAAAGCACATTGTCAATTCCACCGCTATATTGCCTCACAGTATGAATCGAAATTAATGATATTAGAGCGCTGCCCTCGATGTCAATTTCTTTTTGACGGATATCCGGATATGTTACCACGAAAAATTACCGATTAATTATCAACCTTCCGGATTTCATCGAGTCTGGTCTTATTATCGTATGGCTTTATAAACTGGTCGTAATCTTCTCTTGGAAACCCGCCCTTTGCTTTTACTGATAACTTCCCGGGATTTTACTATCCTCTGTGATAACCTGTCGCATATATATTCATCGCAGTAAGCACAGCTTGGTATGCCCCTTGCCAATACACAAGGCCTGACGGGACACGATGATTCGTCAATTTGAATTTTGACGAAGCCATAAGGCTATTTCTCAATTTCCGATTTTCTAAGCTCTACCCATTCAAGAATTTTCTGCAGCTGGTCGGCAGATTCCTTTTCGCCGGTGTACAACATAAAGCCAACAGCTTTTTTCAAAACCGCAACGGCCTGGTCGTAGCGGTCTTGGGCAACCAGTGCCTGTACCAATGCTGTATAGTTTTGCATATCATACGGATTCATATCTACCGCCTGCTCGAAATACCCGGTAGCTTCGGTGAAATTGCCTTTTTCCATTAAGACAATGCCCATTCCGTAAACTACCTCAATTGAATTTGGTTTTCTATCCAGGTCTTCGTGCAGACCCTCAATTGCTTTATCTATATAGCTTAAGGCCTCATCGTGTCTGTTTAATTTTTTCAATACCAAAGCTATATTGTAGTAGATGATTGACACACTTTGTTTTATCCCTGCCGGTGCTTTGTCGTTATATTCAATTGCGGTCTGAAAAGCCTTGATTGCCTGCTCGAGCTTACCCTGTTCTGCAAGGGTCAGGCCAATCTCGAAATACATGCTGGTCGAAATATCAGGAATGACAGCAGCAGCTCGCTTATATTTGGCGATACTTTTGTCCCATCTCTTGTTTTCTCTCAACTTGTCGGCCTGCTTAATATATTCGGACGCCAGTGAATTATCGGCCCATTCAATCACAGCGGGTTTTACAAGATTTTCAACGGGCGCATAGTCATCGGTCAGGACAGTCCCGCCGGCCTTTTTCCCGAGCATTTCCACGTCTGAATTGCTCATAATCCATAAATTCGAACTTTTTATCATTTCTTCCTCTGCCAGATGTTCGAGGTCAATGTTCTTTTTGGCGGCAATAACTACAAAAGTATTGCGGACTCCGGGCGGCAGGTTTTCTGCGAACACCCAGACATCAGGAAACGTCAGCTTGAGAGTGTCGACGATACTGCCTATGAATCTGCCTGATTCAAGTACATCCACGACATTTACCATGTAAATACCGTCATCGGTAAGAATTTGCGCTATTTTGTCGTTAAACTCCCTTGTCACCAACTGGTAAGGGACAGAATAGTTATCAAAAGCATCCTCGTATACAAAATCATATAGGGGTACTGTTCCGCCGAGCATTTTTTTCTGTATCAGCTGGTCGACATAATTGCGGGCATCCATCGTAAATATGTTAATCGGGGCATCAGCCTTGAGCCCGAATGCCTGGATGGCAGCCTCGGTGACAGCCGGGTCTATTTCAGCGACATCAACACGACTTCCCGGCCATACATCTGCAATATACCGGGGGAAAACATACCCACCTCCACCAATTGC
>Ga0315551_10002206_pt1:12500-14374 | contig 14374 bp, 7 predicted proteins | sample SalMarSW160290MG_FD_203678 | JGI IMG/M metagenome (GOLD analysis project Ga0315551, IMG submission 203678) | Salt marsh sediment microbial communities from the Plum Island Ecosystem LTER, Massachusetts, United States - Salt Marsh Sediment SW1602-90 ... | reverse complement strand
AGCCAAGGTCATGGTCTATCACCGGCACGCCTGGAAAGTTCTGGAGATCATCCTCACGCATGGCAAGGGGCGCTTCTGGCGGCTCCCCGAGCTGATCGCGAGCCACTCCGAGGCGCAGACCGGGTGCCCGGTCACGTTCACCTTCACCCGCGCCGAGGCGCGGCAGCTCCTGGAGGGCCAGGGCTTGCGCGTCACCGGCCTCTCGGTCGCGCATATCTTCCCTTACCGGGTCGCCGATTACGTCCGGTTCCGCTACGTCCGCGCCTGGCCGTTCCGCTTCATGCCTACCATTGTATTCAATGCCCTGGAGCGGCGCTTCGGCTGGCATCTGTGCCTGACGGCGCAAGCCACTTGATTCCGCCAGCGGGCCCGTTTTCGGCCGGTTATTAAAGGTTTACCCGTGCCGGGTAAATGGTTATCACTGTTCATAAAGGGGGATGCCCCCGTCACGGGAACGGAGGTAACGGGGACTTATGCGCATTTCGGTATTCGGTCTGGGAAAGCTGGGCTCGCCCTTGGCGGCGATTCTTGCGGCCCGCGGCTTCGAGGTGGTGGGCGTCGATACCAATCCGGGTTTCGTCGAGGCGTTGAACGCGGGGCGCGCACCCGTCGCGGAGACCGGCCTCCAGGAGATGATCGATTCGGCCGAGACGCGGCTTTCGGCGACCACCGACGCCGCGACGGCCGTCGCCGGGACCGACGCCACGTTCATCATCGTACCCACGCCGAGCCTCTCGGACGGAAAATTCTCGCTCGCCCACGTGCTCGAGGCGGCAAAGGCGATCGGCGAGGGCATCGCGGCGAAGGACGGCCATCACCTGGTGGTGCTCACCAGCACGGTGATGCCGGGCGACACCGAAGGCCGCCTGAAACCGGCCTTGGAAGCACACTCGGGCAAGCGTTGCGGCGAGGGCTTCGGCCTTTGCTACAGTCCCGAATTCGTGGCGCTCGGCAGCGTCGTCAACGATCTGCTGAACCCGGACTTCGTTCTTGTCGGCGAAAGCGACGCGCGATCGGGCGATCTGCTTGCGGGAATATACGCCCAGGCCTGCCGCAACGATCCGCCCGTGGCACGCATGAACTTCGTCAATGCCGAGCTCGCCAAGCTGGCGATCAACAACTTCCTCACCGCCCGCATATCCTACGCGAACATGCTGGCGCAGCTTTGCGAGAAGCTGCCGGGAGCCGACGTGGACGTCGTCACGGGGGCGCTCGGGCTCGACAGCCGTATCGGCCACAAGTATCTGCGCGGGGCCGTGGGATTCGGCGGGCCGTGCCTTCCGCGGGACAACCTGGCCCTGGGCACCCTGGCCCGCGGTCTCGGCTGCGAGCCGACCATTAGCCAGGCGGCGCGGGACATGAATCGGATGCAGCTCGAGCATCTCGCCGCCACGGTCGCGCGCCACGCGGCCGGAGGCACCGTCGGTATTCTGGGGCTGTCCTACAAGGCGGACACGCCCGTGGTCGCCGAGTCCCCGAGTATCGATCTCGCGCGGCGCCTGTCGGCGCGCGGCCAGCGCATCGTGGCATACGACCCGCAAGCGGTCCCGGCGGCGCGGGCCCTGCTGCGGGACACGGTCGCATTCGCCGGCTCGGCGGCCGAATGCGCCGGGCAGTCCGACGTCCTCGTGGTGATGGTTCCCTGGGCCGAATTCCGCTCGCTCGGGCCGGGCGATCTCAAGGCGGGCAAACGCCGGCCGACCGTGATCGACTGTTGGCGGATCCTTCCTCGCGAAGCCTTCGCCGATGCGTGCACGTATATCGCGCTCGGCCAGGGTCCCGCCCAGGCGCGTGCCGCCGCGCAGGACGGCGGCGGAGATGCGGTTGCCGGCGGGGACACAGACGCCGGACGCGCCCCGCGAATGGCGAAGCGA
>Ga0315551_10002206_pt1:0-2500 | contig 14374 bp, 7 predicted proteins | sample SalMarSW160290MG_FD_203678 | JGI IMG/M metagenome (GOLD analysis project Ga0315551, IMG submission 203678) | Salt marsh sediment microbial communities from the Plum Island Ecosystem LTER, Massachusetts, United States - Salt Marsh Sediment SW1602-90 ... | reverse complement strand
TTCGGCCCCTTCGGGCAAGGCGGCCAAAATGTCGCTGCCCAGGTTCGAGGTGAGCACGATGAGCGTGTTGCGGAAATCCACGGTGCGCCCCTGCCCGTCGGTGAGCCGCCCGTCGTCCAGAACCTGGAGCAGGATGTTGAACACGTCCGGGTGCGCCTTCTCGATCTCGTCGAAGAGCACGACCTGATACGGGCGCCGGCGCACCGCCTCGGTCAGCGCCCCGCCTTCCTCGTAGCCGACGTAGCCGGGGGGCGCGCCGATGAGCCGCGCCACGCTGTGCTTTTCCATGTATTCCGACATGTCGATGCGGATCATGGCCGCGTCGTCGTCGAACAGGAACTCCGCGAGCGCCTTGGTGAGCTCGGTCTTGCCCACGCCCGTCGGACCAAGGAACAGGAACGAGCCGATCGGCCGGTTGGGGTCCTGAAGCCCCGCCCGCGCGCGCCGCACCGCGTTGCTCACGGCGACGATCGCCTCGTCCTGGCCGACCACGCGCTTCCTCAGCGCCTCTTCCATGTGGATGAGCTTCTCGCGCTCGCTCGCCAGCATCCGCTCCACCGGGATTCCGGTCCAGCGCGAGACGACCGAAGCGATGTCTTCCGCCGTCACCTCCTCGTTGAGCATGCGGTGGCGCGGTGCGCCGCCGGCCTTCTCGAGTTTCTTCTCGAGGTCGGGGATGACGCCGTATTTGAGCTCGCCGGCGCGCGCCAGATTGCCCTGGCGCTGCGCCATCTCCAGCTCGTGGCGGGCGTGATCGAGTTGCTCCTTCAGCTTCTGGGACGAGGAAAGCTCCTGCTTCTCCTTCTGCCATTCCGCGGTCAGCGCGGCGGAGCGCCCTTCGAGATCGGCGAGCTCGCTTTTGAGCTTCTTCAGCCGCTCCTTGGACGCGGCGTCGCTTTCCTTGGCCAGCACCTCACGCTCGATCTTGAGCTGGATGATGCGCCGGTCCAGCTCGTCGATCTCTTCCGGCTTCGAATCGACCTCCATGCGGAGCCGGCTCGCGGCCTCGTCGATGAGGTCGATCGCCTTGTCGGGAAGGAAGCGGTTGGTGATGTAGCGGTCCGACATGGTCACGGCGGCGACAATCGCGGCATCGGTGATGCGCACGCCATGATGGACCTCGTATTTCTCCTTGAGCCCCCGCAGGATCGAGACCGTCTCCGCAACCGAAGGCTCGGAAACGAGGACCGGCTGGAAGCGCCGCGCGAGCGCCGCGTCCTTCTCGATGTGCTTGCGGTACTCATCGAGCGTGGTCGCGCCGACGCAATGCAGCTCGCCCCGCGACAGTGCGGGCTTGAGCATGTTCGAGGCATCCATCGCGCCCTCCGCCGCGCCCGCGCCGACCAGCGTGTGGAGCTCGTCGATGAACAGGATGACCTCCCCGGCCGAGGCCGAAATCTCGGCCAGAACCGCCTTGAGGCGTTCCTCGAATTCGCCGCGGAACTTGGCCCCGGCAACCAGCGCACCGAGATCGAGGGCCATCAGCCGCTTGCGCTTCAGCCCCTCGGGCACGTCGCCCATGACGATGCGCTGCGCCAGCCCCTCCACGATCGCGGTCTTGCCCACGCCCGGATCGCCGATCAGCACCGGATTGTTCTTGGTGCGGCGCGACAGCACCTGGATCGTGCGCCGGATCTCCTCGTCGCGGCCGATCACGGGGTCGATCTTGCCCTCGCGCGCCGCGGCAGTCAGGTCGCGCGCATATTTCTTGAGCGCGTCGTAGCCTTCCTCCGCCGTCACCGACTGGGCCGTGCGGCCCTTGCGGATGTCCTCGATCGCCGCATTGAGGGCCTGGGGCGTCACCCCCGCGTTCTTCAGGATCTCGGCCGCGGCGGTGCCCGCCGCCATGGCCAGCGCCAGAAGGAGCCGCTCCGCGGTGACGAAGGAATCGCCCGCCTTCTCGGCGAGTTGTTGCGCCGTCTCGAACAGGCGCGCGGTTTCGGGCGCCAGGTACATCTGCCCGGCGCCCGCCCCTTCCACCTTGGGAAGCTTGTCGAGCTCGGCCTCGGCGCCGCGCAGCGCCGCCGCCGAATCGCCGCCCGACGCGCGGATCAGAGTCGCGGCCAAGCCTTCGCGGTCGTCGAGAAGGACCTTGAGGAGATGGATCGGTGTGAGTTGCTGGTGGTTGCGCCGCAGCGCCAGACCCTGGGCGGCCTGGATGAAGCCGCGGGAACGCTCGGTGAATTTCTCGAATTCCATGATGTGTATCGGCCCCCTGGAATAGGCGGGTTGAGGTGCACGGACCCTGACGGCATCCGTTTCATGGCTTCGGTTTGTATATGGCTGCCCCGCTTGCCGGTACAAGGCCAGCGGCATGGTGCCGCATCACCCAGCGGGCCGCCCCGGCCGCACCAGTTCGCGAATCCGGGCCGGAGCTTCCGGATGACACGGATTTGTCATATTGCAGCGCACAATAAAACTCGTTGCCCCTTTGATTCCAAGGCCCATATCATACTGCAATGCAAAATACTCTGGCTCATATCCGACCCCGCGGCGCGGG
>Ga0315551_10002201_pt1 | contig 14381 bp, 9 predicted proteins | sample SalMarSW160290MG_FD_203678 | JGI IMG/M metagenome (GOLD analysis project Ga0315551, IMG submission 203678) | Salt marsh sediment microbial communities from the Plum Island Ecosystem LTER, Massachusetts, United States - Salt Marsh Sediment SW1602-90 ... | reverse complement strand
TATACGTAGGTTTTGGTGTTGACAGTAGCGGTTTATTGTATGAAGCTGATCCCAATTCGCAATTGAATTACGATGGCATGCTGTATGTGGGTTACGGAGGTTGGGGTGCGGTGGGTCTTAATTATGCAAATCTTGGCGCGCCCAAGGATATGAATGTCATCCTGGGTTATGGCGAAGGCAGTTGGGGTGCTTTGTATATTGAGGACGCCAATTGGCAGGATTTTACCTTCAGCAGCAATGCGGATGGGGACTTTATCCTGGGCAACGGCGAGGATAGTAGGGCCTTATTAGATATTACCGATGTAAACAAATTCACGGTGGCCAGGGACTTGGTCATGGCCCTCGGTGATGGCAGCAGGGCCATGATAGACTTCAACGATAGCTGTCCCTACGATGAAAGAGCAACTAATATAGATGTGGGCCGCAACATGTACCTCGGCTTCGGCGATGGCTCTCAAGTTGGATGTATAGATGGTTATTGGGATTTCTGCGGCGGTTCGGTTCCCGAATTGGATTATCCGCTGGAAATTCACGACCACATGACGGTTGATGTAAATAACAATCTCTACCTTGGCTTTGGGCCTGGTAGTGTTGGTTATATGACTGTCGATGAATCCTCACGCCTGAATTACGGGGGCACGTTATACTTAGGCGTTGATGGTATTGGTTTGCTTGAAATCGACTACGGATGGCTCGACTCGCCTATGGATATGAATGTGATCCTGGGGCAAGGCGAAGACAGCATAGGAGGTTTACTTATCGAGGATGCCAACGGGCAGGACTTCACCTTCAGAAGCAATGCGGACGGAGACTTCATCCTGGGTAATGGCGATGATAGCATGGGCTTTCTGGCTATTGGGGATGTAAACAGCATCACTGTGGGCCGAGATCTTATCTTTGCCAACGGTGACGGCAGCAGGGCTATGATGTGGATAGATGGTCCAAATACCCTTTTGGATGTGGACGGCAGCCTTTACTTGGGCCATGGTGACTACTCATATGCTGGGTGTGCCGACAATATCTGTACGCCATGGTGGTACTGGGATCCCCTAGAAATTCATGATGGCATGGTGCTGGATGTGAACGAGGATATCTATCTGGGTTTTGGCGTTGACAGTAATGGAGTGATGACCGTTGATTCCACCTCGGAACTAACTTATGGTGGCACGCTGTACGTGGGTTACGATGGTACTGGTTTACTGAGAATTGATTATGGAAACGCCCTTGATCCTAAAAATATGAATGCCATCCTGGGCTATGGCCCAGACAGTAGGGGCCGCTTGATTATAGAGGATGCCAATACCTTAAACCTGAGCAGCAGCCCAGACTTTTTCGTGGCCTACGGCGATGACAGCGAGGCCCTGTTGGAAATCGACGATGTGAACAACGTGAATGTGGACGGCACTCTATACGCAGCTTACGGTGATTACAGCTCAGTTATCGGCTGTGGTGACCCTTATGATTGTTTCGAAGATCCCGGCTTGACGATCGATGATTTTAATACGATCGATATTGGCGATGATTTAATCCTGGCCTATGGAGATGAAAGCGATGCGTGGATGTCTCTTTGGTCTGATGATTTCAATTCGCCGCGTATGGATGTAGGCGGTACTATGTACTTGGGTTACGGTGAAGATTCACGAGCTGGCCTGTACATTGGAGATGGCATATATGTGGACGTGAATCAGGATGTGTATGTGGATTACGGCCCCGGTTGCACATCGCCCTGCTCCGAGGCGGATGGTTATACTGCCTGCTATGATTGGGATCTTTTATGTTGTGATGATAATTTTAGTGTAAGTGTACTGATGGTTGAACCAAATGCAACCCTGGATGTTGGTGGAAACCTTTGGGTTGGCTATGGGACTTATTCCGTTGGTGGCGTTGAATTAGAGGAAGCGGCACTGAATGTGAACGATGACATTATCCTGGGCTTCCAGCCCCACAGTTACGGTCTTTTGGGTGTATACGATTCGGATCTGACTTTTGGACGGATGTTTGTCGGTTACGGAGGCCATGGTACGTTGGAAATTGAAGATGTGAATACAGTGGACCTGAATGAAGGTGTTGTGTTCTTTGGTTTCGGCCCAGACAGTTCCGCGAATTTGGATATCTGGGATGTCAATCGGGTCAATGTGACCGGGAGCTGGAACCTCGGATACGGCCAGGATAGTGTTGCAATGGTAGGACTTGATCATGTCAATGATGTGAATGTGACCGGTAATCTTAATCTGGCCTATGGTGAAGACAGTTGGGGCTCAATGTCACTGTCCCACGTCAATGATGTGAATATAGCCGGCGATCTGAACCTGGCTTACGGTCAGGACAGTTACGTTCCTAAGGTGTGTCTGATCGACGTTAATAATATGCAGGTGGGCGGTAATTTGAGCCTGGCCCACGGTAGCAGCAGCACATTCGGAACCTTATCTGTGCTGGATTCTACAGTGTATATCGGTGACAGCCTGTATATGGGCTACGGCGGCACTGCGGACGAGCTGATTATCAACAGGTCATTTATCGGTGTGGGTACGGATCCGTGTGCTTTAGATGAAGGCCTGTCAATCGCTTCTGATGGTTACCTCGGCGGCGGCGGGACGATCTGGGGAGATGTTTACAACCAGGGTACGATTGCTCCTGGTAACTCGATTGGTACGTTGAGAATCGTGGGTGACCTGACCTTCGAGCCTAATAGCGTGTACGCCGTGGATATCGCGAACAGCGATAACAGCAGCGATAAGGTCGAGGTGACCGGTGACCTGACCCTCAACGGCGGTACTATAGAGGTCAAACCAGTAGAAACTATTACACAGAGGCGGGAATATACCATTGCTGAGGCTGGCAGTGTAATTAACAGCGATACCGATGGCTGGGACTCTAACGATGTGGATGTGGTTGCCCCATCCGTGTTACTTGATGTTGAGGATCCCAATCTTATGGTTGGAACAACAGATGTTCGTTTGGCGGTCAACGCCATAGGATTTGACGAACCCAATATTATAAAGACCGACAGTCAGTCTGAATTAGGCGATGCCCTGCAACAGATTGCCAATGAAGAAGGCGGCAACGTTGTAACTACTGGCCTGCAGCAGATAACAAGCAAGTCGAGCCTTCTCAAAGCTTACAATCAGCTCAGCAATCAGTCCCGTCCGCCTGTGGATCCAATCACGATAGATGCGTCCATGCGGTTCCTAGGGGTCGTGGGTGAACATCTTAGGGGTTTCAGGCCCATCGCCGGACGCAGCAGTTACAGACAAGGCCCTCTTTTCGCCATGAATGGTCCGGTCTCTCAGATAACCGGGACCACGATGATGGATATTAACCCCTACGGTGCAGTGGCCGTGGGGAATGGCAGCCCCTTATTGTCTGATAGTCGATGGGGAGTATGGGCTAAGGGCTACGGTGTATTCGGTGATCGCGAAAGCGATTCTGGAATAACTGGCCACGATTACCGGATCTCTGGATTAGGATTCGGTCTGGACTATATGTTCACGGATGCACTACTAGCTGGTGTTACTCTGGGTTACTCCGATGGAGATGTCGACTACGACGATCTTCGGGATAGCACGGATGTCCAGAGTACGCACATTGGTGCGTATGCCAGTTATAAGCAGGATTCATGGTATGTTGATGCAATATTCAGCTATGGTCAAAATGAATATGACAGCGTACGTTACGTGGATTTCCTATCCGAGCGTTTGACGGGGTCTTATGACGGTCAAAGCTTCAGCGGCTATCTGGAAGTAGGTATGGATTGGAGAGAGACCGAGATATCGCTGCTCCAACCCTTGGTTGGTCTTCAGATAGGGCGTGTCAGCATCGACTCCTACAGGGAAAGCGGTGGTGACAGTGCCGTCGGTGTGGGTCAGTCGGACTACGATTCTATCAAGAGTTCTTTGGGCCTCAAGTACACACACATGTTTACAACCATGGGTGGCCGTTTTGACGGTTCAGCTCGGTTGCATGCTCGCTGGCTGCATGAGTTTGGCGATGATAATAGCAGTGTGGACGCTTATTTCACCTCAAATCCGGATGCTGTATTTACAATACAGGATGCCGAGGTAAGTCGAGATAGTGCCTTATTGGGTGGGCGGCTTTCAATCGACATTGGCGAGCAAGCCAGGGCCGCGATCCAGTACGATGTGAGTCTGAACAACATTGAGACGACTCAGTTCATCGGAGGTTTTCTGCTGTATCGCTGGTAAGATTCAAAAAGTTTGTTGATCCTGAGGCCCTGGCGTAAAAACGCCAGGGCCTTTTTTTCACCATCTGTCATAAAAACTACTACCTTGCCTGATTGACTCCCACTGTGCGGCAGAAGTCTTTAACAAACTCGCAAGTCAAGTGGGGTTTGTCTCCATCGCCTCAATCGCCCGCAGCACAGAGACTTCCGCATCGAACCTGTGTCTCTGCGTCTTCAATCTCATAATTGTATTTTTATACTGATTGTGAATAATCAATGCGCTTATTCATGTCATTTCGAGCGAGCCCCCCTTCTTGCTTTCGCCTGCCTCCGCGTCTCTCGACGCGAGTCGAGGCGGCAGGCAAGAAAGCAGGGGGGCGAGTCGAGAAATCCCTCGGCTTGGCTCGGGACAGGTCTGCTTTTTAATGGCTAAGCCATAAATAGATTTCTCCACTTCGCCCCCGTTTCTGTCTTCGACAGAAGACACGGGGGCTATGATCGAAATGACAAAGGCGCAAATATCAAGCACAATTGGTATTATACTCTTCCTAAAAATTAATAGCGTTTTACGAAGATAGCCGATAACTGTCATGGTAACTTTTGGGAACCTATGACAAGGAGCTTATTCGCAGTATATGTTGCTGCTCCTATGCCGAGCGCAACAATTTATTATGATTGGTATTAAATGTCGCAATCCAACCTTAGATGGCAATATACTACCAGGTAAAATTAAGAAATCACCAAGTTCTAAAGCCGTGCAAGGCGGCCTGTTAGAAACAAAAAAGAAAGCCTTGTCAGCGTCTGGCACTAACAAGGCCACAACGAGGCCGATGAGACTCGAACTCACAACCTTCGGATCGACAGTCCGATGCTCTAGCCAATTGAGCTACGGCCCCTCTCAAACTAAGAACGCTTAATATACCAAACGGCAGATTTTTGTGTCAAATGTTTTATCTCGTTGCTAAACGCTTCTAAGCTTGGTTGTTACCTGCCAATATTCACAACACACGCTGCCCTCCGGTTACACTTTTTTGGTTTTGATTAGGAAAAAATACAGCACAGTACGCTTTGATAACTTGCCTTGGGGAACTTATCATTTTCTTGCCGCGCGCGAACGCCTGACAATCGGTTGCGACTTGCTCTCCTTTCTATGATCTTGCTGCAAAACCCTCATCGCCTTTTTGACATCGGGAACTTTCAGCACGCCAGTCGTTCGTCCACCCTTTGCTCCAGCGGTGCAGTAAGCATACGAAATATTTATGTGACTCTTGGCTAATTTCTCCGCCACCGCTGCCAGCGCGCCGGACTTATTAGCCAGATTAATACACAGAACCTCGGTCTCATTGTAGGCCATGTTTAGTTTTGACAGTATCTCTTTTGCTCTATCTGGTGAAGCAAAGACTATTCGCATCACTCCGTGTTCCATCGAGTCCATCACAGTCATCGCAAGAATATTGATCTTGGCTCGTGCGAACTCTCCAAGTACCCGAGCCAACACCCCAGGCTTATTAACCATAAACACTGAAAATTGCGGTGTAACATACATTTCCTTAACCCTCTGCACAATCTTACAAAAACACGCGATCTTAGTTAGTAACTATCCTAAATCCAATATACTTTGATGAATAACTCGATCGATGTAAAAACACAATAAAATAAAACGGCATGTGCTACTTAAACCTACGATATACTACCTCCCTCTTTCTTACAATCGTTAGATCTACCTTAGGGCAGCAACTCATAATCGGTCATACACTATGCCTTACTGCGTAAAACAGGGCCTCCACATTTGCCGGTGGCACATCGGGTAAAATCGACTCATTGCTGGGCGAAATAATCAAGCCTGTCGGAAATATTTTCTTCAATTCGAGGACTTTTTCTCTGACCTGCTCTGGAGTACCATTGACAAGCAGTTCCTGCGCATCAACTCCGCCGCAGAACGACACTTTATCGCCAAAATCTCTTTTTAGCTCCGTCGGCGCCATTCCTTTTGCCAATGGCTCAATAGGATGTATAGCATCAACGCCAATATCAATCAAATCAGGGATTATATCCCTGATGGAACCGCACGAATGATAGATGACCTTCAAGCCGTACTGTTTGGCCTGTGCGACCAATCTCGCCACGCCAGCGAGCGCAAATTCCCGTATCATCTGGCGTGAAAGCAATAGCCCCGTCTGGCCTGCAAAATCATTACCAAGCAGTACTGCATCGAGCTTGCCTTTCGTCGCTGAGTAGAATATCTCGTTCGCCTTCAGATAGAAATCCAGTATCCTCTCTGCGACCGCCTGAACCAACTGAGGCGCGGTTTGCATCCGGATCAGGGCATTCTCCATTCCAAAAACTTCGCACATATACTGGAAATGGGAAGACCACACTATTGCCATCACCGCTCGCCCATCGGGCAACTGTTTAACCGCACGACTGCACTCATCCGGGTCTATATAATCAGATGCGTCAGGCCATTCAAAATCTTCAACGCCACGTGGGTCCGTAACTTCTTCAAAAAAACCCGGCGTATTAAGTGTTTGCTGTTGCCTGTCTATCTTTGTTTCTTCGGTGAAATCAAAGATCGAATAGTCACTATCCGCTGCCGGCGAATGGTAAGGCAGTTCCACGGGGACAATATCGTCGTCGAGCTTAACTATAAGTTCGCTTACGCTACTGACGCCAAAATGATCTAGAAGACCTTGACAGACAGCGGGATCAACAAGACCCAGCCACGCACATGGTCTATTCACTGCACGCCGTTCTATTGTTGCATAAAACCGCTCAACATGATTCATGATCTTATTGAAGCAAGTATACTACGCAAGTGCATCAACCCGTACCTTGAGGCCCTGTTGCTGTCATGGCGCTTTCCTTATCCGGAAAGAACTTGAATATCTTATCAAGATTGGTTATCTTAAAGACCCTGTGCAACTGTGGATTTATTGCACTGATCACAACTTCCCCATCACAAGCTTGCATTGTAGCTCGAATATCCAAAAGCAATCCCAGCACTTGGGATGAGAAGAATTTCACACCCGCAAAATCAAATATAAGTCTGGTTGGACAATTCTTACTGATAAATTCTTTTATCTCGTTTGAAGCAGACATAATCCCTTCCACGTCACTTAGGCAAGTGGCTTTGAAAGTAACTACGGCAGTGCTGTTTATACTGCTTATTTCCGCGTCAATGTTCTTATTCATGCCAATTATTCAGTCTCCGAAATCAAGTTTTCGGCTAATTATCCCAGATTCACAGCCCGCAGTCGAGTTTTTTATTAGGTTTTCCAGCAGGCAACGAGATGGTTATCTTGTCCTTCCTTAGGTTTAAGCGCCGGCATATTTTTAAGGCAATAATCCTCAGCCAAAGAACACCTCGGTTGAAAAGGGCATCCACCCGCCACACTGCCGGTATTGTGGATTCCAGGCCTCAAAGCGATACTTCGCTTACGCGGCGCTCCGGCCCGTGGGACCGCCGAGATGAGCGTGCGTGTGTACGGGTGAAGAGGATTGCCGCACAGTTCTTTCGCGGCGGCCTGCTCAACTATCCTTCCTCTGTATACGACCGCCACGACATCGCAAAAAAATTCTACTACCGCCAAATCGTGTGCGATAAACAAATAAGTCAGCCCAAATTCCTCCTGCAGGTCTTTCAGCAAGTTCAAAACCTGAGCTTGAACCGAAACATCCAGAGCGCTTACCGGCTCGTCGCATATAAGCAGTTTCGGCCCTGCCGCCAGCGCTCTGGCCGTCGCAATTCGCTGTCTCTGCCCACCTGAGAACTCGTGTGGATAGCGGTTCATGTAATCGGCTGACAGCCCCACCTTTGCAAGCAATTCTGCAACTTGTTCGTGCAGCTTGTTACCCTTCATTCCTTTATGAACTTTCAACGGCTCACCAATCATGTTGCCAACGCTCATCCTGGGATTCAAAGACCCGAACGAATCCTGAAAGATAAGGCCAATTTGCCTGCGAATTTGAGACAGTTTGGCACTATTAGCCTTTAATACGTCCACTCCTTCAAAGACCACTCGTCCTGACTTTGCGGGTACAAGACGAATTATGCTCTTGGCAAGTGTGGTTTTGCCACATCCACTTTCACCGACCAGTCCCATCGTCTGGCCCGGCTGGATTGTAAGACTTATCCCGTCAACCGCTCTGATGTAGCCGACAGCCCGACCAAACAAACCTGCCTTGATTGGAAAGTGCACATACAGGTTCTCAAGGTTCAATAGTGCCTTATCGATCTTTGTGTTCGTCATAGCTCAAATTACTTTACAAATTTGGACCATATCGCTTATTTCTACAAGAGGCGATTTAACTGCATTATTCTCATCCGCCGTGCTTTATCCCTATGTTGATTGCGCGCGTTGGCTTTTCTTTTCCGGGTGCATACCAGCAGGCCACACACCGGCCCGGTTGAATTTCTCTCAAGATAGGCTCTTCCGTTTGGCATCGCTTGTCTATGCAACCTATCCGGCAGCGGGGATGAAATTTACACCCTGCTGGAAAATCAATAGGATCAGCAACGGTACCGGGAATTGTATAAAGACGTCTTGCGGACATGCTCAGCCGGGGCTGAGACTGAACAAGTCCTTTCGTGTAAGGATGCAGCGGCTTGGTAAGAAGCCGCTGCGAATCAGCAACTTCTACTATGCGCGACGCATACATTACGGCAACTTCATCGGCCCTCTCGGCAACAATACCCACGTCGTGCGTTATTAAGAGCACGCTCATCGCATATTGTGCTCGCAGGCCATCGAGCAGGTCAAGAATTTCAGACTGAACTGTCATATCCAAGCCTGTAGTCGGCTCATCTGCTATTAACAACCTCGGTCCACAGCTAACTGCCATTGCTATCATTACCCTCTGTTGCATGCCGCCGGATAACTCATGGGGATACTGCCTCGCTCGCCGTTCGGCTTTGGCAATACCTACCCTTGTAAGCAATTGCACTGCCTCGGCCCAGGCCTCGTCTGAATTCTTGTTCTTATGAGTCCGGATACATTCGGCAATTTGGCGCCCAACAATCTGAACAGGGTTTAGGCTCGTCGCTGCTTCCTGGAAGATCATAGCGATCTCGTTGCCTCGGATGTGCCGCATTTGCGGCTCACTCAACCTCAATAGATCAAGACCCTGAAAGATAACTCTACCAGCTAAAACTTTGCCCTGGTCAGCCGGTATCAGGCGCATGATCGATAGCGCCGTAGCAGTCTTTCCGCATCCACTCTCACCGACAACTGCGAGCATCTGTCCTTTTGCTATTGAGAAGCTTACGTCCTGCACTGCGCGCACAATGCCCTTAGCTGAAAAGAAATTTACAGTTAAACCTTGTACCGATAGCAGCGCTTTCTTTTCGCTCATACCCTTTTCTCCAAGCGTGGATCAAGTGCATCCCTCAAGCCCTGACCCAAAACATTGTATGCCAGTACGGTCAGAAATATCGCCAGACCTGGAAATAAAGTCAGCCACCATAAAAACCTTCCAGTTGTGCTCACACCTAAACTTAGCATCTGTCCCCAGCTTGGTGTCGCAGGCCCAGCACCAAATCCAAGAAAACTCAGAGCAGCTTCAATAAAAATGGCACCAGAAATACTAAACGTTGCGTTCACCAAGACAGGTGTAATACCGTTAGGCAGTATATGTCTGAAGAGTATGTTGCGAAGTGGCAGCCCAAGGGATAGTGCCGCCTGAACGAAATCCTGTCTACGTAACTTGAGGAACTCCGCCCGAACGAGTCGGGCGTTGCCAGTCCAACTCGTCACACCTATAATCACCATGATGCCAAAGAGATTGCGTGGGAAGAAGGCTAACATAGTTATAATCAGAAAGAACATCGGGATTGCCATTACCATCTCGACAAGGCGCATCCCAATGAAGTCGACCTTGCCGCCGAAATAACCAAGAAAGGCCCCAACCACGACCCCGATAATAGTTGATATCCCCACCGCCACAAATCCCACTGAGAGCGATATCCTGCTGCCGTGAATCAATCTGCTCAAAACATCCGCCCCCACATCGTCGGTTCCGAGCCAGTGCTCTCTACTCGGCGGCTGCTGGCGCGACTGGATATCAGTTTGCCTATAGTCATAAGGCACCGGCGTAAAAATCGCATTGCCCGCCTCGCCTGAAGCAACCAACGCTTTATAATCCGTACCGTCGAGACTTGGCCGAATAAAGACAAACACCAACATGCACCCAAATAAGATTATCACGCTATTGATGCTCAACTGACGCCATAAAACATCGCCGCGTACAAAAGGTTCTAAGCGCCTGCTGTTACGACCGAGCTGGATCAACTGCCAAAGCCCAACAAAACCCGCAAGAAAAACGCAGTAGTCACCTCGCTGAAGACCTGCAAAAAGGGGAAAACGCAATCGGCCTGCAATGCGTATCACGTACGGTTTGTCATTGGCAAGAACCGGCGCCAAAACGGCGACCAATAGCAGAATAGCAATGAAAACAAGACACACAACATTTAGCGGGCTTTTGACAAACCGGCGCCAAACCATATCGCCGAACGAAATACCCCAATCACTTCCTTGCTCCACAAGTCTTTTCATATCCTCTCACACGGTAACTTCGAAGCTAATCCTTGGATCGGCGATAGCATAAGCTATGTCGGCAAGCAAAAGGCCGATGGAATTCAAAACTCCCGCAATTGTCGCCACAGCCATGATAACGTTGTAGTCGCGATTGCTAACCGCCTCAAATGCAAGCAAACCCATGCCGGGAATGCTGAATATGCGCTCAACAATAACCGATCCTGCAAACATCGCAGGAAGGAGCGTCGAGGTAATTGTTATAAGTGGAATTATGCTATTGCGAAAAACATGTCGCAATATCACAACCCTCTCTGGCAGACCCTTTGCCCTTGCAGTTCTAACATAATCCATGCGTAAGTTGTCCAGCATCCCAGATCTGACCTGATTAGCAAGATAAGCAAAACCCCCATAGCTCAAACACAGAACCGGCAAAGCCAGGTGCCACAGGCTATCGACCAGCCAGGCAAAGAATGGCAGTTGATCTGCGTAACTGCTTGATAGTCCTGCCGGCGGAAACCAGTCTTTAAAAGCTGGACCAGTGAAATATCCGATCAGCATTTGGCCAACCCACATAACCGGCAGTGACCATAGCATCATCAAAATCAGTGAACCGGCTCGGTCAAAAAGCCGCCCATGTTGTACCGCCATAAGAACACCTGCAGGGAGTGACACAGAATAAATTATGATAAAAGCCATCAGATTCAATATTAGCGTTACAGGCAACCTTTCCTTAATTAGCTCAATAACTGGCCTATGATGCTTAATTGAATACCCGAAATCGAGGCGCAGTACATGTCCCAACCAGTCGGCGTATTGAACATGAATGGGCTTATCCAGCCCGTAGAGCATTCGTCGTGAATCGGCAACATCGGCTGTCCACTTAGCATCTACCTGACCACTACCGCCCAAAGAAAGGTTTGTTGGCCCCCCCGGAGCAATACGGCTGATAAGAAAAACGATTACCGTAATGCCAAACAATGTCGGCACAATCAGAAGCAGCCGCCTGATGATATAGGTTTTCATCACGAACCTTTAAGACATCATAAACGCGAAACGCAGGCTTATTTATACTTCTGCTTTGCTCGGGGCACGTACCATTGTAGGTAGTTCAAGCCCATTTTATGGACTTTGACATTCTCAAAGCGCCGGTCAACGAAGCGAAGGGTTGGCCTGGTAAACAGAAAAGTATACGGCTGTTCATCATGCAGAATCCTGTGCAACTGTCGATAAAGCTCGTCTCTCTGTTCATCATCGACTGTGCGCCCGGCCTGCTCGATTATCGCATCGGCTCGTGCATTACAAAAGTGCACGTAATTTAATCCTGTTTCATTTGTCTGAGAAGAATGGAACAGCCCGTAGGGATCTTTAGGCGTATTAAACCCCAAGCCTGCGATATAAGCATCAAACTTTCTACTGTTTAACCGAGCTGATAGAATCGCCCACTCACAGGGTTCAGCAATAACTTCAATACCTACTTTTGCCGCTTCATCTTTTAGAAGCCTAGCTAATCTATTATACAAAGCGTACGAGTTCGAATACATAAACCGGAACCTGAATGCAACCCCATCCTTATCGCGCAGGCCATCCCCATCTGTATCGCGCCAACCAGCCTGGTCAAGCAGCTCTCTGGCCTTGTCCAGATCGTAGGGCCACGGCTCAATGGCCTGATCATTCTGCGGACCGAAAACATAAAAGGGACCTGAGATTTCCATGCCATACCCTCCAAGCAAATATTTTATTATCTGCTTGCGGTTTACAAGATGGATCATAGCCAGGCGAACCTGACGATCAGCGAAAAACGCAGTTTCCTGATTCCAGCCGATATAATAAAAAGGGGTCCAAGGCGTCCAATATGAAAGGCAGTAAAATTCCCTTTTGAACTGCTTATCATTAACCAGATCGGCGAACTGCTCTGGCTCAGGAATAACAATGTCTACCTCATGGCAGCGAAGTGCTTGTATACAGGCAGCAGGATTTGAAATAAACCGATAGACCATTCTTTCGAGCCTGGGTTTGTTGCCCCAGTAGTTCTCGTTGCGACGAAGGATAATCTCCTTACCCACATCCCATCTGTGAAAAACGTATGGCCCGCTTCCAATTGGATCGGAGACGCGCCTGTTGAACTCCTGGGCATCATGGAACTGATAGACATGTTTTGGAAGGATGCCGGTAGTCCACACCCAAGGTAAACCATCCAGCGACTTAGAGCAGGCTCTCTTTAAGGAAAATTCAACGGCCAAGTCGTCCACCCGTCTCACTGCCGTGATATCTGTAAATTGGCTCGCTATATTGGCCGCATCAACATCTGGGTTAATAATAGTTTTGTAAGTGAAAATGACATCGTCCGCAGTGACAGGTACTCCATCAGAAAAGCATATATCGTCTCTGAGTCTGAAGGTGATCTTCAATCTGTCGTCGCTAATTTCGTAGCGCTGTGCCAGGCACGGCTTCAGCTTTTCCTGATCATAGTCATGTGTTAAAAGTGGCTCAAAGATGTAGGGTATTGCGATCCACGTTGTGTAGATACCCGCCTCAGCAGAAATGGGATTCAAAGTCTTCGGCTCGACGCGAAACGCCCATACAAGCCAGCCGTCCTGATCGGCGTGGTCTACTCCATCAGTCACACTCGTTTCCTCTGGATATTCTTCTCTGGCATTCGCGGCGGTACGCTCGACGATCTGGCCAAGATGGTTGATTCTCTGATAAAGCCTATCGGACTGTATCATCGAGAGAATCTGCAGCAAAATAATGATGAGTAGGAGGAAAAATAAAAGAAATGTGGCAATCCCTTGGTGATTTCTCATATACCAAACTTCCGTTGTTTGGGAACCAGTTGCAGACCGTTGCGAGCCAAGAAACGTGGAGTAAGCCTAAGAATGATTCAGTAAGCACTCGCTTATTGAGACGTTCTGGTCTTGGGCGGCTCCGACAAAACTAATGGAGCTGAGCGATTGCCGCCATTGTTTGTGCCGTAGTCAAATTTTAAATTCAACAGTAACTGCCCAACACCACTCGTACCACCGAGCAACCTATCATGCTCCTGTAAAAGTCCTGAATAGTCGTCACGCTCGACTGCCCTTTTCATAGTTGATTGAGGTACGCCAAGAAGCTCACTGACACATTTATCCTCTGTCTCGACCAATACCGAAGCCAACTGGCCTTTAGCAACGTCACTCAAGACCTCACGTCCCTTGATATATCTTTGTATAGCATAAGAATAAAGTTGTGCAAAGCGACGCGCAAAGGCGGGACGGGCTGAACTGGCCCCTAAGGGGCTGGATGACGTTATCTTTTTGGAAAGTAGCTTCAAGATAGCTCCATCCATAAGAGCATACTCTACCGTCCAATCCGCATACATGCCGATTCGCGTATCAGCTATTTGCAACAGCAATTGCTCACATTGCTCAATATCTGACTTGGCTGCAAACTCAGCCATCAAAGTCACTATCTCGGGGCCGCTGCTGTTAGCAAGCGGTTTGAGTCGTTCTGCGACTCGGCTTATGAACAAAGAAGCCTCTGCCGAGTCAGGATTGAACTTCCCCAATAGATTGGGATTCGTAACCGATCGAACAGCCCAGTAGCGAATGGCCTTATTCTCGCTGTCGAGTCTTTCCATTGCCAATTCCACTATGCGTGGATCCTCCAGGCCGTCTATTAAAATAAGGAGA
>Ga0315551_10002199_pt1 | contig 14386 bp, 8 predicted proteins | sample SalMarSW160290MG_FD_203678 | JGI IMG/M metagenome (GOLD analysis project Ga0315551, IMG submission 203678) | Salt marsh sediment microbial communities from the Plum Island Ecosystem LTER, Massachusetts, United States - Salt Marsh Sediment SW1602-90 ... | reverse complement strand
CTGATGCTGCGCCCAATGTTACTAAAAACAACGCTGCTATAAGCATACCTATTACAACAAATCTAACTTTCATTTTTCTCATTTTTAAAAACCTCCTTTTAACATTCTTTATTAATTTTCCCTGGTCTTAACTTACTTTTTCACCTCCTTCTGGCTTTATTTCAAGCTTCACCTTCCAATTAGCCCCTCTAATACCCACCGCTTCCCTCGGAGAACGTCTTCTCTGCCTTAAATTTTTCTGAAACTCTCCCTCCAGAGGATTCCCTTATAACTAGCTTTGGTTTCAGGATTATATGCTCAAGTGGCATCTTGGTACGATCAACCCCCCTTATCTCCTTTAATAAAGTCTGACAGGCTAAAGTGCCCATAGAATAGCTGGGTTGACTTACAGTGGTTAAGGCAGGCTCAGTTAAGGGAGCCCATACAGGGTCATCGAATCCAATTATGGTCATCTCCTCGGGAATCTTTATCTTATTTTCCCTTAAGGTCAAGAGAGCTCCGCTAGTCATAGGTTCATTGCAGACAAAAAGGGCGATGGGAGGATTCTTCATCCTTAAAAACTCCTGAGTTACTTTCCGGGTTTTTTTCCTTTGGTAATCCCCCTCTTTTATGAGCTCCTCTTTTAGGGGAAGGCCATTTTCCTCAAGGGCTCTTTTATACCCGGCCAACCTTTCCTCGCTGGTCATAACTCCTTTTAGGCCGGTGATGATTCCTATGCGGTGATGCCCTAAGCTGATAAGGTAGTTTACCGCCTCGTAGGAGCCGGCCTCATTATCAACTATAACTGTTGGCACCTTAAGACCTCTCACTCCTCTGTCCACTAATACCAGGGGCATTCCACCTCTGGATAATTTCTTAAGATAGCTGTGATTTCCCGTTGAGGGAGAGACAATTAAGCCATCCACATTTCGCTCGTATAAGGCTAATAGATAGTCTCGCTCCTTTATCGGATCCTCATCACTATTGCATAAGATTACACTATAGCCACTTTGACTGGCCACATCCTCAATCCCTCGAACAAGAGTGGTGAAGAAGAAGCTGAGTATATCAGATACAATTACCCCTATGGCCTTAGTTTGTCGAGTCTTGAGCCCCCGGGCAATAACATCTGGCTTATAATTTAGCTTCTTAGCGGCCTTAAGTACTTTAGATTTAGTTTCTTCACTGAAGTAGCCATAATTACCCAAGATCCTGCTGGCCAAACTCACGGAGATCCCTGCTTCTCTGGCTACATCTTTTAATGTCTTTCTCTGTCTCATTTATCTTTATACCGTCAATATTGGTATATCGTTTTACGATATTATAATACATCTTTGAAATTTGTCAACCTCTACACTTGGTTGGTTTTTAGATGAAGACCAGAAAAGACGAGGACATAAGCATTTTTAAGGCAAAAATTTCACTAAGAATAAAGGAGAAAAAGGGGGATGCGGGATAATTGATTAGGTTATCACACTTTTTTCTTATCCACATAAACAGCTTTTATCTTTCAGTCATTTTTCTCTTCCTCTATTAGTATATTAACTACAAGAAGAAATTTGCAAAACAAAACTAGGCTAAATTTTAGAGAGAAAAAGGCTGGTTAAAGGTAGGCCCAAAGCGAAATTTCAAAAACTGGGGGATGGCAAGCCAAATTCCTTGCCTGAAAAACTGAAAGTAAACCTTGATTTTAAGCTCTTTCGGCGGAAATAAAGGAGGTATTATCCACCTTTACTGTGAATACGTTCCTAAAAACTTATAATTATTTTACGCTATGAGGGCCTGTTTTCATCTAAAAATTTCTTTGGTGGAGGCCCCAGATTTTTTCATTGGAAAGTGGGAAAGGTGGACAAGGATTTATCCTGTACTGGTGTATGGATAAGAGCGATGACAAAAAAAAGTAGTCCTTCCCCTTCTCTCGAAAGGCGATTTAAGTGTCAAGATGAACGGACGTAATAGAAGTCTAAGAGCACTGACTTTCCCAATTCTTCAAGGCAATTTTCTCTTCTTTCTCAAATCTTTTTTGCCTGAGCATAAGCTCATCAAAGTCTACCAGATGTCCGTCAAAACCTGGTCCATCCACGCAGGTAAATTTTACCTCATTTCCAACTGTCACCCGACAGCAGCCGCACATTCCGGTAGCATCCACCATAATTGAGTTTAGACTAACCCTGGTCTTGAGATTATATCTTTTGGTTATCTCAGAGGCTGCTTTCATCATGGGGAGGGGTCCAATCACTACTGCCTCATTGACACCTACCATACTTTCCAGGATTTGCTTTATTAAATCGGTGACAAAACCATGATGACCAAAGCTTCCATCATCGGTGCTGTAACGGATCTCATCACTTACAGCTTCCATCTTATCCATAAAAAAGAATAGATTTCTACTTCTAGCTCCAATTAAGGAAATGACCTTATTACCGACCTCCTTATATCTTTTTGCCTCTGGATAAAGAGGAGCTACTCCTACCCCTCCGCCAACACAGATCACAGTTCCTATTTTTTTAATAGGGCTGGGGACCCCGAGGGGCCCTAGAACATCCTCTATTATTTCTCCCTCCTTCATTCTGGCTAGCTTTAAGGTAGTTTTTCCCACTTCCTGAACCACTATAGTTATGGTTCCTTCCTTCGGATTGGACTCAGCAATGGTAAGAGGAATGCGTTCCCCTTTTTCATTAAGTCGGATCACTGCAAACTGGCCAGGCTGGAATTTAGAGGAAATTAAGGGAGCCTGGATACGAAAAAGTTTAATCTGGGGTGCTAAATCCTGTTTTTCCACGATCTTAAAATGTTTGGTCTTCATTCTTTCCTTCCTACGTAAATATTCAGTGAAGGACGTTCCATGTTGTTGCCTGCAAAGAGTAGAGCGGGTAGCCGCACCCTTTAGGGTGCGTATAAACGCAGGCTAAAGCCTGCGACTACCGAGATTGCTTCGCTTGCAATGACACGGGGTTCACCGAGCATTTACCTTCCTACATCTATAATAGCACAGCCATTTATCTTGACAACAAGGCTCAAAGGAATAAAATGAAGCGGGGTAGTCTAATGAGTCAAGATAAGATCATCATAAGGGGAGCCAGGGAGCATAATCTAAAGGACATTGATCTTGAGATTCCTCGCAACAAGTTAGTGGTCATTACCGGCTTAAGTGGCTCAGGAAAATCTTCTCTTGCCTTTGATACCCTTTATGCGGAGGGCCAACGTCGATATGTGGAATCGCTTTCCAGTTACGCTCGCCAGTTCTTGGAGCAGATGTCCAAACCCAAAGTGGACTACATTGAGGGTCTATCTCCCGCCATTAGTATCGAACAACGTAAGGCCTCGTCAAATCCTAGATCCACAGTAGCCACCTTAACTGAGATCTATGATTACTTAAGACTCCTATTTGCTCACATTGGTGAGCCTCATTGCTATAAGTGTGGAAGAAGAATTCGCCCTCAAACCATAGAGGATATGACCAATCATGTTATGAGGCTCGAAGAAGGTTCTTCAATTCTCATCCTTTCCCCTCTGGTGAGAGGAAGGAAGGGGGAGTATCGAGATCTTCTGGAAGATATACAAAGAGAAGGTTACCTGAGGATCAGGGTAGACGGGGAAATCCATCTTCTGGAGGAAGATATTTTCCTTGACAAAAACAAAAAACATACTGTCGAGGTGGTGGTGGACAGACTGAAAGTGAAAAAAGGAATAGAGACTCGCCTGGCTGATTCTTTAGAGGCAGCCTCTAACCGTAGTGGAGGATTGGTTCTCGTCATTCAAAAGATAGAGGGAGCTGAAAAACAACATGTATTTAGCCGGTACTTTGCCTGTCCAGACTGCGGCATCAGTTATGAGGAGATTTCCCCCCGCATGTTCTCATTTAACAGCCCCTACGGCGCCTGTCCTGCCTGTAATGGACTGGGAACCAAGCAGACTATAGATCCTGAGCTGGTAGTGCCAGACAAAACCAGATCCTTGAGAGAAGGGGCCATAGTCCCCTGGGAAGAAGGAGTTGGATTCTACCGGTGGGCGAGAACCGCTTCCCGATATTATTTTAGAAAAATTGGCTCCCTGGCAAGACATTATAACTTTTCTCTGGATATCCCTTTTCGGAATCTACCAGACGAGGTACAAAAGATCCTGCTTTATGGCTCAAATTCTGAGGAAATTAAATTTACCGAACGAAGAGGAGGCGAGTTCTATGATTACTGGGCTTCCTTTGAAGGAGTGATCCCTAACCTGGGAAGAAGATACAAGGAGAGTGACTCCGACTACGTTCAAGAAGAGATCTCTAAATACGTCAGAGAAACACCCTGTCCTGAATGTAGAGGAGCTCGTTTGCGTAAGGAAAGTCTGGCGGTGATTCTGAGAGGTAAATCAATTTATGACATTGTTAAACTAAGTATCAAGGAAAATGAGAGGTTTTTTTCTCAGTTAAAGCTCACCCCCCGAGAAAAGCTTATAGCTGGGGAGATTCTGAAGGAGATAAGGAAAAGATTAGGTTTTATGGTAAGTGTGGGGCTCGATTATCTTACTCTGGACAGAAGAGTGGGAACCTTATCGGGAGGTGAAGCAGAGCGCATTCGACTGGCTACTCAGATAGGATCGGGTCTGGTTGGGGTAATTTACATCCTGGATGAGCCTACCATCGGACTGCATCAAAGGGACAACCAGAGGCTTCTTCGCACCTTAAAGGGTCTGAGAGACGTGGGTAACACCATAATTGTGGTGGAGCATGATAGATCTACCATCGAGGCAGCCGATCACATAATAGATTTAGGACCCGGAGCAGGGGAACACGGAGGGGAGGTAGTGGTATCCGGGCCTCTGAAAGAGGTTCTTTCCTCTGAACGTAGTCTGACCGGTAAATACCTAAAGGGGGAGCTAAAGATACCCCTTCCTTTAATCCGTCGGCATCCTAAAGATAGTCAATACCTGGAGATTATTGGAGCAAGAGAGCACAATCTAAAGAAAATAGATATCAAGATTCCTCTGGGAACATTTGTCTGTGTTACCGGTGTCTCAGGCTCAGGAAAAAGCACCCTGGTGGAAGAGATATTATACCGAGCCCTGGCCCGACATTTTTACAATAGCCGAATAAGACCGGGAAAACACGACAAAATAGAGGGTCTTCAATACATTGATAAGGTGGTAGTGATTGATCAATCCCCTATTGGGAGGACTCCCCGATCTAATCCGGCTACCTACACTGGTCTTTTTACCCCTATCCGGCAGCTTCTCTCTCGGGTAGAAGAGGCCAGAATGAGAGGCTACAATCAGGGTAGATTTAGCTTTAACGTGAGACGGGGTAGATGCCAGCAATGTAAAGGAGAAGGGATGATCAAGATTGAGATGCAATTTCTACCTGATGTTTATGTCCCTTGTGATGTCTGCAAAGGAAAGCGCTATAGCAAGGAGACCCTTCAGATAAAGTACAAGGGGAAAAATATTGCCGATGTCCTGGAGCTAACGGTAGAGGAGGCTCTTAGTTTCTTCCGCAATATCCCTCAAATAAAGCGGAAACTCAAGACCCTGTATGATGTTGGATTAGGATATATCCGCCTGGGACAACCGGCAACTACTCTTTCCGGAGGCGAAGCCCAGAGGGTAAAACTTTCCAAAGAGCTAAGCAAAATAGGAACAGGAAAAACCTTGTACATACTGGATGAGCCTACCACGGGGCTGCATTTTGCCGATATAGAAAAGCTTCTTGATGTACTTAATCGGCTGGTGGATAAGGGAAACACGGTTCTTGTTATCGAGCACAACCCTGATGTAATTAAAGTGGCCGATTATATCATTGACCTGGGTCCCGAAGGAGGAGATGAGGGAGGGGAGCTAGTCGCTTTCGGTTCCCCAGAAGAGATTAGCCGAAATCGGCGTTCCTATACAGGAGAGATCCTGAAAAAAGCCCTTTCCTGAATAAGAAAGGGGGGTCAGGTCTCAACATTTGACATTCAATCATTTATTTTCCATAACCTTAAGATGTTCGTCTTATCTTTATCGGTTTCTTTGCGGGAAGATGTCAATCACCTTAACTGACCATGATTACGCTTATTCTGCAGGTGAACTTTCCGGCAATTTCTCATGTCAATCAAAAATCTCTTGTTGAATGTCAAATGTTGAGACCTGACCCCCATGGAGATTGGAATGGGTGATGAGTTGAGTAAGGCTGAAGTTAAGCTGAATAAAGCTGAAATCGATAAGATTCTAGAAAAGTATGCCCATGAGGCCGGCTCGTTAATTCCTATCTTGCAAGACGTTCAGGGGACTTATGGTTATCTACCTGAAGAGATACTGACTTATATAAGTGAGCGCTCAAAGGTCCCTTTGAGTAAAATCTACGGCATAGTTACCTTTTATGCTCAGTTTTCTTTAGTTCCTCGAGGAAGAAATACCATCAAGATCTGTCAGGGGACAGCCTGCCATGTGAAAGGAGGAAAGCGGGTACTCTCGAAGCTGGAAAGAGTATTAGGAATCAAAGCTGGCCAGACTTCCTCTGATTTGAAATTTACTCTGGAAATAGTTAGATGTCTGGGAACCTGTTTTTTGGCTCCGGTGATGATGATTAACTCTGACTACTTCGGTAAACTTACTCCGGAGAGAGTAAGTAGTATATTGGGACAGTATTAGACGGAAGGGAACTCGATGAAGAAACTGTCTAGCACTCAAGAACTAGAGTCTTATCGAACATTGATTTTGACGCAAGAGGATCCTGAAAAGATTAGAGTACGAATTTGTATGACCGGATGTCGAGCCTATGGAGCAAAGGAGATTAAGGGGGCCTTAGAAGATGAAATTAATACGAGAGGCCTGGGGGATAGAGTAGAGATTATTTCTACTGGCTGTCATGGTTTTTGTGCCCGGGCTCCGGTCATGACTGTTGATCCAGAAGATATATTTTATCAACAGGTATCTCCTCAGGATGTGGCCGAGATTGTCTCCGAGACTTTAAAAAAAGGAAGGATAGTCGAACGCCTTCTCTATGAGGATCCCTCCACCGGCAAAAGAGTAGTTCATTCCCGCGATGTCCCCTTTTATAAAAAGCAGACCAGGAATATTCTTCGTAACTGCGGCAGGATCGATCCTACCAATATTTCCCACTATATTGCTCATCATGGTTATTCAGCTTTAGGCAAGGTACTTGGCCTGGGTGATCCAGCAGGCATAATCGAAATCATGAAAAAATCCGGTTTGCGAGGACGAGGAGGGGCGGGATTTCCCACTGCTCTAAAATGGAGTTTTACCAGAACTGCTAAAGGCAGTCCCAAGTACTTTATCTGCAATGCTGACGAAGGTGACCCTGGTGCTTTTATGGATCGAGCTCTGTTGGAAGGAGATCCTCACAGCGTTCTCGAGGGAATTATCATTGGTGGCTATGCTATTGGGGCCAAGCAGGGTTATATCTATGTACGAGCGGAATACCCCATAGCCGTAGAACATTTAAAGATCGCTATTAGGCAGGCAAAAGAGCTGGGATTTTTGGGTGAGGACATTTTGGGCAGCGGTTTTAGCTTTGATATAAGAATCAAACAAGGGGCAGGTGCCTTTGTCTGTGGTGAGGAGACGGCTCTTATCGCTTCCATAGAGGGTAGGAGAGGCATGCCTCGACCTCGACCTCCCTTTCCGGCTCAGTCCGGTTTATGGGGCAAACCCACCTGTATTAATAATGTAGAAACGCTGGCTAATGTTCCTTGTATCTTTCTTGAAGGGGTAGATGAGTATGCAAAGATAGGGACAGAGAAAAGCAGAGGAACAAAAATATTCGCTCTGGCTGGCAAAATAAACAATACCGGTTTGGTAGAGGTGCCTATGGGGACAACCTTAAGAGAGGTCGTTTTTGACATCGGAGGGGGGGTTGCTAAAGGAAGAAAATTCAAAGCTGTCCAGATAGGTGGTCCCTCTGGAGGTTGTATACCGGAAAGGTATTTAGATTTACCTATTGACTATGACTCTCTGAAGGGAGCGGGAGCTATAATGGGTTCAGGTGGAATGGTGGTTATGGACGACAACACCTGTATGGTGGATATAGCCAGGTTCTTTTTAGAATTTGTCCAGGACGAATCCTGTGGTAAGTGTGTACCCTGTCGCATAGGAACTAAACGGATGCTGGAAATATTGACGCGCATAACCCAGGGAGAAGGAGAGAAGGAGGATATTGAACGGCTCGAAGAATTGGCGAAAATGGTTAAGGATGCTTCTCTATGTGGTTTGGGTCAAACTGCTCCCAACCCCGTCCTTTCAACTCTTCGCTATTTTCTATCCGAATACCGGAGCCATATAGAAGAAAAGTACTGTCCCGCCTGTAGTTGTGAAGCTTTATTTATCTCTCCCTGTCAACATGCCTGTCCTTTAGGTATAGATATTCCCGGATACATTGAACTAATTACCCAGGAGAGGTTCCGAGAAGCATTAGCTTTGATCGAAGAGAAAAATCCTTTTCCGGCTATTTGTGGGCGAGTTTGCCATCATCCCTGTGAGGCAAAATGCCGAAGGGGTGAGATAGATGAGCCAGTAGCCATAAATGCCTTAAAAAGATTTGTTAGCGATAATGTCCCGAATAAAAAGAGAAGAATATCCCCTCCCTCAGCGAGAAGAGAGGAGAAGGTGGCTATTATTGGCTCCGGTCCGGCTGGACTTACGGCCGCCCATTACCTGGCCCGCTGGGGATATGGGGTTACTGTCTTTGAGGCTTTGCCCTGGGCCGGGGGTATGTTAAGAGTTGGCATTCCTGACTATCGACTGCCCAAGAAGATACTTGAGGAAGAGATTCTTGCCGCGGTAAAGAATCTAGGAGTTGAGATCAGGACCAATATTTGCGTCGGACAGGATTTACCATTTGAACGCATCTTTCCCTCAGGTTACAGGGCAGTATTTATCGCTACTGGGTCTCATAAGAGTCGAAAGTTGGGTATTCCTGGTGAGAATCTAAAGGGTGTATTTTCTGGTTTGGGTTTTTTGAGAAAAATGAATTTGGGGGAAAGGCTCGATTTGGGTGAAAAAGCAGTAGTTATCGGAGGGGGTAATGCGGCTGTAGATGCGGCCAGGTCTGCTTTGCGTATGGGTGTCAAAGAAGTGATCATCCTTTATCGCCGAACTAGACAAGAAATGCCGGCTATAGAAAGCGAGGTGCAGGCAACGGAGAAAGAAGGGATAGAGATTAACTATTTAGCTGCTCCGGTGAGAATTCTGAATAAGGATGGCCAGGTATGTGGTTTAGAGTGCATTCGGATGAGATTGGGGGAATATGACAGAAGCGGCCGAAGACGTCCTCTTCCTATCGAGGGCTCCGAGTTTATGATAGAGGCAGATTCCATAATATCGGCTGTGGGTCAGTCCGCTGATTTATCATTTCTCCCTTCTTCCTTAATCACCAATAATGGGGGCGGTCTTTCTGTTGATCCTCATACCCTGGCTACAAAACAGCCAGGAATATTTGCCGGAGGCGACCTAATAACTGGTCCAGCTACCGTGGTGGAGGCCATAGCCGCCGGCAGGAGAGCGGCTATATCCATAAACCGGTATTTGAGAGGTGAACCCCTTCAGAGAACCCCCAAAATACAGAAAAAACCGCTTTCGGAGATTGAAGGAGAACCGATCCCAGAACCTGTAGAAAAACCTCGTCTACCTATGCCAGTTTTACCTTTGAAAGAAAGAATTAAGAGTTTCCAGGAAATAGAGCAGGGTTTTAGCCGTGATATGGCCATTGAAGAGGCAAAAAGATGTCTAAAGTGCCACCTAGAACAGCAGGGAAGGTAGATATAATGGATAAAATTTCCTTAACCATAGATGGCAAGAAATTGGCTGTGGAGGAAGGAACGACTATCTTGCAGGCGGCCCAAATCATGGGTATTGAAATTCCTCATCTTTGCTATGATGAAAGGCTTACCGCCCCCAGTGCCTGTCGTCTCTGTGTGGTAGAGGTGGAAGGTTTGGAAAATTTAGTTCCTTCTTGTTCTTACCCGGTATCAGATGGCCTGATAGTTAGAACAAACACAGAAAGAGTGCAAACCACAAGAAAGTTAGTCCTGGAGCTTATTCTCTCGGATCATCCTCTTGATTGCCTGACCTGTGAGAAGAGCGGCGGGTGTGAATTAGAAAAATATGCCTATGAGTTAGGAGTCTCTTCCTCTTCATTTAAGGGAGAGAAAAGCCATTATGGAATTGATGCCAGCAATCCTTTCATCGAAAGAGATAATGATAAATGCATCCTTTGTGGTAGATGTGTAGCTGTGTGTGATGAGGTGCAGATGTGTTCTGTTTTGGATTATACCCAGAGGGGATTCAAGACCAAAATTTCCACTGGTTTTGATAAGCCCTTAACCGAGAGTGATTGCGTTTTTTGTGGTCAGTGTATAGCTGTTTGTCCTGTAGGAGCACTTACGGAAAAGGAGAGAAAGTTTAAGGGTCGAGAATGGGAACTAAGGAAAGTATCCACTGTTTGTCCTTACTGTGGATGTGGCTGCAGGATTGTGCTCAATATTAAAGAGGGAGAGGTTGTCAAAGTTACCTCTAAGCCGGAAAGTGTGGTCAATGAGGGATGGCTTTGCTCAAAAGGAAAATTTGGTTTTCAGTTCATCCACTCACCGGATAGACTGACTACTCCCTTGATAAAAAAAGATGGTGAGTTCAAAAATGTCTCCTGGGATGAAGCTCTGGATCTGGTGGCGAATAAATTTAAAGAGATTAAGGAAAGGTATGGAGCGGACAGCATTGCCGGACTATCTTCGGCTAAATGCACTAATGAGGAAAATTATCTCTTTCAGAAATTTATGCGAGCGGTGATAGGCACCAATAATGTAGATCATTGTGCCAGATTATGTCATGCCTCAACTGTGGCTGGATTAGCTAGAGCTTTTGGCAGTGGAGCCATGACCAATTCCATAGCAGAGCTCGGGCATGCTCATTGTATCCTGGTCACCGGATCCAATACCTCAGAGACGCATCCTATAATTGCTCTTCAGATTAAGGCGGCTGTGAGAAGGAATGGGGCCAGACTTATCGTGGCCGATCCACGAAAGATAGAGATGACAGAATTTGCGCATCTTTGGCTGCGTCATAGACCAGGCACAGATGTTGCCTTATTCAATGGAATGATGAATGTTATTGTTTCTGAAGGGCTCTATGATAAAAAATTTGTAGAAAAACGCACCCAAGGTTTTGAAGAACTTAAGAAGGTGGTGGAAAGATACACCCCGGATTATGTGGAGGGTATAACTGGTGTTCCTGCTAATGAGATAATTTCGGCCGCCCGCACATATGCCGGTGCGGGGAGCGCTTCTATAGTCTATGCTATGGGTATCACTCAGCATACCACGGGGACTGACAATGTTCTTACTCTGGCTAATCTGGCTATGCTCACCGGTAATGTGGGTAAAGAAAGCTCAGGCGTCAATCCTCTGCGGGGACAGAATAATGTCCAGGGAGCCTGCGATTTAGGGGCTTTGCCCAATGTTGTCTCTGGCTACCAGCCAGTAGAAGACAAAGAAATACGGGAGAAATTTGAGAGAGCCTGGGGTGTCGATTTGCCGGAGAAAAACGGTCTCACTGTAGTAGAGATGGTCCATGCTATTGAAGAAGGAAAGATCAAGGCTATGTACATAATGGGGGAGAACTCTGCTCTCTCTGATCCTAATGCTAATCGTACTCGGGAGGCTCTTAAGAAGCTCGATTTTTTAGTGGTACAAGATATTTTTCCCACTGAGACGACAGAGTATGCTGATGTTGTTTTGCCGGCCGCCTGTTTTGCTGAAAAAGATGGAACTTTTACTAATACAGAAAGACGGGTGCAAAAGCTGAATAAGGCTTTTGATCCTCCCGGTGAAGCAAAGGCAGACTGGAAGATAATCTCTGATCTAGCAGCCAAATTGGGATATAAGATGGAGTATAATTCTCCAAAAGATGTGATGAATGAAATAACCTCCCTTACACCTATATACGGGGGGATGAAATATGAGAGATTAAATGAAGCAGGTCTGCAATGGCCCTGTCCAGATGAGAAGCACCCGGGGATGAGATTTTTGCATAAGGATAAATTCTCCCGAGGACTAGGTAAATTCCATCCTACTCCCTACAGAGAGCCTATAGAACTACCGAATGAGGAATATCCGTTTATTTTATCTACCGGAAGAGTTCTTTTTCATTGGCACACCGGGACCATGACCCGAAGAGTGAAGGGCCTCGAGGAAATATACCCTGAGGGACTGGTAGAAATCCATCCTCAGGATGCAGAGAAGATCGGTCTTGTCAGAGATGAGCTGGTAGAGGTGAGCTCCCGACGAGGCAAGGTAGTGGCAAAAGCAAAGATTACCGAAAAATCCCCCCCGGGCACAGTTTTTATGACCTTCCACTTCAAAGAAGCAGCCGCCAATCTTTTGACCATCGACGCCCTGGACCCTATTGCCAAAATCCCTGAATATAAGGTATGCGCAGTAAAGGTACAAAGGGTAAGTCAGTGAGAAAAGTTTTTGTTAGGCTATGAGTAGGATAAAGCTTCCGGCAAAAGACTCTCCTCAAGGAGGGGAAAATTAAAAAGGATCTGTCGACTGTCCTTCCCCCGGGTCTAAGGGACTTACCACGTCGTTCTTCCCATTCCCCAGGGTGACTTTAAGCTGGGGAGAAGCCAGGCCAAAAGAAAGACTGTTAGCTAAATTTTAATTTTTCTGTTGACAAAATCCCATAATTAGATTAACATATAAAATGTAATTATAAATTAACAAAGGAGACTAATATGACCGTAAAAAAAAGAACTCATGTTGTGGTACCCGAAGAGTTGGTAAAAGAGATAGATAAGCTTTCAGGAAAAAGGAAGCGTAGTTGGTTTATAACTCAAGCTGTAAGAAAAGAGATAACACGCTTAAATTTTCTTAAGGCTGTAAAGGAAACAGCCGGAGCCTGGAAAGATGAAGATCATCCTGAATTTCAAAAGGGAGTGGACAATTGGGTAAGAAGTTTGCGGAAAGAGGATGAAAAGAGATTAGAAGAGATAATATAATGGCTAAATATCTATTGGATACTACAACAATAATCGATCACTTGCGAGGTAATAAAAAGGTAGACTCTCGTTTAGAAAAAATGGGTCAGCGAGGTGATATTGCTGGTTGTTGTTGCATTAATATTGCGGAGACTTATACTGGTATGAGAGAAAAGGAAAAAGAGAAGACAGATCGATTTATTGAAAGTCTTTATTATTTTGAAGTAACCAAAGAGATTGCTAAATTAGCTGGGGAACTTAGGCGAAATTATGTTAAAAAAGGTAAAACATTAGCTACCGCTGATGTAATTATCGCTGCTACAGCTATAACTTATGCTCTAACTTTAATTACGAAAAATGTTGAACATTATCCTTTCCCTGAGTTAGAAATTGAAAAAGTCTGATCCTAATTTATGTCTTAGGGGGGTTAAACTCTTTTAGGCCATAATAGAGGGTCTATGTCAAAAACTATAGTAGAAGTTTTATCGGGGGAGGCCCCCAGCATTATCTTCTTTGCATAAAGTTCAGTGTCTCGTGTGCCAAAGCTTACTCGCTTGACAGATATTTAAATCTAAGGTAATCTTATTTACAAGTTCTTTTACAGATTTTGTCAATTTTTATGAGAAGATTTCTCCGAGTCAGAGTCCCTAAAGGCACTTCCAGGGGACCTGACCGATAGGGTATGGCGGGAAACGGCTATGCCTCCCGTGTTTGGAAAGGAGAAGTTACCTTTTTCTCTAAAGCCAATATCTTTCCAAACGATATTGGCTTTTTTTAATACATAAATATAATAAGGAGGGAGTAAAATGGGTAGCAAGATAAGAAAAGTGTTGTCGGTTGGGCTGATTTTAGTTTTGATATCGACATTAATGGCTAGCTCTGCTAAGGAGGCAGTTGCGCAAGGAGCTGCTTCTACGCCGAAAAAGGTGCCTCTCCTGCCTAAAATGGAAAGGTTAAGAGTGGCCACCACCACCAGCCTTTACGATACTGGCTTATGGAGTTACCTCGAGCCAATGTTTGAGCAAAAGTACGGCGTTGAGCTGGACATCGTCTATGCTGGCACCGGGATAGCTCTGCAGTATGGAAAGAGGGGGGATGTGGATGTTCTCACCATACATGATCGAGTACGGGAGGACAAGTTCATAAGAGAAGGATACGGTGTAAACCGAAGATGCATTGCCTATAATTATTTCCTTATTGCAGGGCCAGAAAGTGATCCGGCTGGTATAAAGGGTATGCTTCCTGAAGATGCCTTCAAAAGGCTTATGGAGGAGGGCAAAAAGAATCCTGAGAAGGCGAAGTTTATCTCTCGAGGGGATAATTCGGGAACACATGCCAAAGAAAAGGCAATCTGGCTAAAAGCAGGTTATGAATATGAGAGTGTCCAAAAATCTGGCTCATGGTATGTAGAAGCGGGTCGAGGGATGGGGCCTACTTTGCTTATGGCCAGCG
>Ga0315551_10002197_pt1 | contig 14390 bp, 13 predicted proteins | sample SalMarSW160290MG_FD_203678 | JGI IMG/M metagenome (GOLD analysis project Ga0315551, IMG submission 203678) | Salt marsh sediment microbial communities from the Plum Island Ecosystem LTER, Massachusetts, United States - Salt Marsh Sediment SW1602-90 ... | reverse complement strand
AACAAAATCCATTAAGGTCGACGCCCGCATCATCGCCGCCACCAACCGCGAGCTGAAAAAGGCAGTAGATGAGGGAAAATTCAGGGACGACCTCTACTACCGCCTGAACGTCATTTCCATAGAGCTCCCCTCCCTCAGGGAGCACAAGGAAGATGTCCCCCTGCTCGTTCACCACTTCATAGAGAAGTTCAACATAGAGATGGGTGTGAAAGTCGAGCGCATTTCTGAAGAGGCGCTCGATTTCTTGATGGAATATGACTGGCCGGGGAATGTGCGGGAACTGGAGAACATCATAGAACGCGCCATGGTCATCACCAAGGGGAATCTCATTAAGGCGGAGGATCTGCACCTCACGCCTCAGGTCATGAAGGAAGAAGGGGCTGCACAAGCGGGAAAGGACAAGACCATAAAATCGATCGAAAAAAAACATATAGCAAAAATCCTCAAGGAAAATAACTGGAATGTCCAAAAATCCGCCGAGCAGTTGGGGATCGACCGCGTCACCCTCTACAACAAGATCAAGAAATATAAACTTAAAAAGGGATAATCTTCACGTTCGTCGCTCCACGATCGCCATGCTTGACAAGGATAATCATCTCCGTTACGCTATCGCACTCAAAACCACCGACAGGGGAGGCAGAAGGTGAAAAAATCTATTGTGCTCATGGGATTGCTACTCTTCGTCATTGCTGGCTGCACCACTCCCTTTCTGAAGAAAGAGGCTCCCCCTTCAGAGGCTGCCGAGGAACAGGAGAAGACCCCCCTGGAGATAGGTGAGGAAGAGAAAGAGGTCTCCTTCGATATCCCCATCGTGGTCAATGATCAGGTTGAGTATTTCCTCGAATATTTCCAGACCACCCATCGGAAGCCCTTCACCCTCTGGCTGCAACGATCGGGGAGATATATCCCCATGATGCGGGAACACCTGCGGGCAAACGGACTCCCTGAGGACTTGGTCTATATGGCCTTGATCGAGAGCGGCTTCAATCCCAAGGCTTACTCCCGCCGCAGGGCCTCAGGACCGTGGCAGTTTATCTCCCGAACGGGGCAGAAATACGGCCTCAAGGTCGACTGGTGGATTGATGAGCGGAGGGATCCTGAAAAATCGACCATTGCCGCTGCCAGACACCTCAAGGACCTCTACGATCAATTCAGCTGCTGGTATCTGGCTGCAGCGGGATACAACGCCGGGGCAGGAAAGATCTCCCGGGCCATAAAGCGTTATCAAACGGAGGACTTCTGGGAACTGACAAAACACCGATACTTGAAAAGGGAAACCAAGAATTACGTCCCCAAGATGATCGCCGCCGCCCTCGTCGCCAAGGAGCCTGAAAAATATGGCTTTGCTGACATAGCGTATGATGAACCCATCCGCTACGAAAAAGTAACGGTCCCCGATGCCACAGACCTGCGAGTGATCTCCCGCTGCTGTGAAGTGGAATATGAGGTCATCAAGGCCCTCAATCCAGAGCTTAGGAGGTGGTGTACACCCCCCCACCATCCGAACTACGAGGTAAAGATACCAGAAGGGAAAACGGAGACATTTGTGCAAAACTTCGCCCAGCTCAAGCCCTCGGAGCGCATTACCTTTCGCCGACACTACGTGCGGCAAGGGGATACCCTCTCCCATATCGCCAGACGATACGGAACAGGGGTAAGCGCCATCATGCAGATGAACCGCATCAGAAGCCCCAGACACCTTCGCGCAGGGACCTCCATCATCATCCCCATCCCCGCAGACAAGGCCCTATCCTCCGAAATAAAGACAAAGAAGGCAGAGATAACGCCGAAGGAGGCTGCTCCAAAGAGGATTTTGGAAGAGGATAAGGGCCTCTTTGCGGAGATCCGCTATGTCGTGAAGGAAGGGGACACCCTGTGGGACATAGCCCTCCTCTACGATCTCCGGGTAGAAGATATACGGCGGTGGAACAATATCAGAGGGAATATCATCCACCCCGAGGACGAACTGGTATTACGGATCAGTAAGAAGAGGGGTGCCCTCGGGAGATTAGATCTTCACCTTTAAAGAAAGCTCCGTTAACTGCTGAGGGTCCACCGGTGCGGGGGAACCGGTAAGGAGGCAGGTTGCCTTTTGGGTCTTGGGAAAGGGAATGACCTCCCGGATGGAATCGGCGCCGCACAGCAGCATCACCAATCTATCAAACCCGAAGGCGATCCCCCCATGGGGAGGGGCGCCATAATCGAGGGCCTCCATGAGGAAGCCGAATTTCGCCTCTGTCTCCTCCTTTCCGATACCCAAGACATCAAAGAGTTGCCGCTGAATCTCCGCGCGGTGGTTTCTGATGCTCCCCCCCCCGATCTCCGCGCCGTTGAGGACAATGTCATAGGCCTGGGCCCTGACCTCTAAGGGGGCATCGGTGAGCTTTGCTATATCTTCGTCCCGTGGGGCGGTGAAGGGGTGATGGACCGCCACATATCTTTTCTGCTCGTCGTCGTATTCCAGCAGGGGGAAATCGACCACCCACAAGAACTGATACGTATCCTCGTGTATCAAACCTCCCTCCCTGGCCAGGTGCAGGCGCAACTGGCCCAGGGCCTCATGGACGACCTGCGAGCGGTCGGCGACAAAGAGAAGGAGGTCACCAGGCCTCCCCTCCAGCCGGGCGGCGATCTCCACCAGGTCTTCGGTGCGGAAGAATTTGGCAATAGGTGACTGGCAACCCTCGGCCTCTACCTTGAACCAGGCCAACCCTCCTGCGCCATAGGATTGAGCCACACCTACCAAGTCCTCGATCTCCTTGCGCGAGCGCCCCCCGCCCCCTTTGAGGTTGATCCCCTTGACGATTCCGCTCTCATCTATTGCCTGGGTAAATACCTGAAACTGAGAGTGGACAACTACATCGGTTACCTCGACCAGCTCCATGCCACAGCGCACATCGGGGCGATCTGAGCCGTACCGTGCTATTGCCTCCTGATAGCCCATCCGGGGGAAAGGCCTGGTGAGCTGAATCCCCAGGATTTCACCGAAGACGGCCTCCAACATCCCCTCCATATAGCCCTGAATGTCCTCGGGGCCGACAAAAGACATCTCCACATCGATCTGGGTGAACTCCGGCTGGCGATCGGCTCTCAGATCTTCGTCGCGGAAGCACTTGACGATCTGAAAATACCGGTCGAACCCGGAGATCATCAAGAGCTGTTTGAAAAGCTGGGGGGACTGAGGCAAGGCATAGAAGTTGCCAGGATTCATGCGGCTGGGGACGAGATAGTCCCTCGCCCCCTCGGGGGTGCTGCGGGTGAGGAAGGGCGTTTCGATCTCCAAAAAGCCGTGAGACGAAAAATAGTCCCGCACCACCTTGGCCGTCCGGTGCCTCAGGAGCAGGTTGTCCTGCATCCGTCCCCTGCGCAGATCAAGATATCGGTATCTAAGCCGGACGTTTTCCGCTACGTCCGCCTCATCATCGATGGGGAAATATGGTGTCTTGGATTCATTGAGGATCTTTAACCCATGGACCACTACCTCTATCTCCCCCGTAGCAATGTGAGGGTTTTCCATATCCTCTGGCCGCATCCCCACCGTTCCCTGGACCGCGATGACATACTCGCTGCGCAGGAAGTGGGCCTTTTTATGGACCTGAGGGGCTACCTGGGGATTAAAGACCACCTGGGTCACCCCATATCGGTCCCGCAGATCCACAAAGATCAACCCGCCGTGGTCCCTTCGGGTTTGAACCCAGCCCATCAAACAGACCTGCGCGTCGGTGTCCTCTTTTCTCAGATCGCCGCAGGTGTGGGTACGCCGCCAATCACCTAATACATCCACCTTCATCCCTTCTCTCTCGCTTCCACTTTCTCATACCTCACTGAGTGAAGCGGGTACTCGTCCCCAGAGCATAAATCCTCATGCCTCCGCACAGATCATCTCCATGATCCGCTCCGGGGCCTCCTCGAGGCCTACACCCATGACCTCACCGGACCCCCGCACCTTGATCTCCACCTTCCCCTTGCGCAGGTTCTTCTCCCCCACGGTCAGGCGCAAGGGAATGCCGATGATATCGGCGTCCTTAAATTTCACCCCCGGCCGGTCATCCCGGTCATCCAACAGGACCTCGGCACCCTTTTCTGAGAGGCGGCAATAGAGGTCTTCTGCCGCCTCCATAATCTGGGCGTCTTTGTTGTTGACGGGCAAAATCAGGACATGAAACGGGGCGATGGCCAAGGGGAAGATGATACCGTCCTCGTCGTGGTTCTGCTCGATGGTAGCCGCTGCCGTCCTGCCCACACCGATCCCGTAACACCCCATGATCAGATTTCGCTCGTTACCCTCTGGGTCGAGATAGGTAGCCCCCATGGCCTCACTGTATTTGCTCCCCAACTTGAAGATATGACCTACTTCGATCCCTCGGGAGACCTGTAATTTCCCCGGACACCGTGGACAGGGATCACCTGCCCGGGCCAGACGGATGTCGGCAAACTCCTCGACGTGGAAATCCCGCCCCAGGTTGACGTTGACCAGGTGGGCATCGAGCTCGTTAGCGCCAACTACCATATTCCTCATCCCCTCCAAGGCGTAGTCGGCGATGATCCTGAGGTCGAGCCCCACCGGCCCGGCGAATCCCTTGGGCGCGTGGGTGACGTCGGCGACCACCTGATCCCCCGCCAGCTCCAGCTGCGTTGCCCCCACGTGCCGCCGCAACTTCGCCTCATTGATCTCATGGTCCCCTCTCACCAGTGCGGCCACGGCCCCCTGTTCAGTTTCGAAAATAATGGTCTTCACCAGTCTCTCCGGCGGGACACCGAGAAATGCTGTCACCTCTTCTACGCTCTTTTTATCAGGGGTCTGCATCCGCTCCAGCTTTTTTGGCTTCTCGTTCGTCTTTTCCGCTACCCTCCCGATCTCGGCCCGCTCCATATTGGCCGCATAGGTGCAGGCATCGCAGCTCACGATGGTATCCTCACCCGTATCGGCCAAAACCATGAACTCATGAGAAAATCTCCCCCCAATGAGGCCGGTATCCGCCTCCACGGCCCTGAATCGCAGCCCGCAGCGTTGGAATATTCTCGTATAGGCATCATACATCCGTTCATAACTCTGCTCCGCGCCGGCTTCATCGGCATCAAAACTATAGGCATCCTTCATCACAAACTCCCGGGCGCGCATCACCCCAAACCGCGGCCTCACCTCATCCCTGAACTTGGTTTGGATCTGGTAGAGGTTGATGGGGAGTTGACGATACGATCTGACCTCCCGGCGGGCCAGATCGGTGATCACCTCCTCGTGGGTAGGACCAAAGCAATAGTCCCGGTCGTGTCTATCCTTTACCCTGAGCAATTCCTTGCCATAGTGGTCCCATCGGCCGCTCTCCTTCCAGAGTTCGGCCGGCAGGACGCACGGCATCACCACTTCCTGAGCCCCCGCCCTATTCATCTCCTCCCTAATGATGCGTTCCACCTTCTGCATGACCCGCACCCCCAGGGGGAGGAGGGTATAGATGCCCGCGGCCAGCTTTCTGATCAAACCGGCGCGCAACATCAGCTTGTGGCTCACCACCTCCGCCTCGGCCGGCTCCTCTCTCAACGTGGGCAATAACAACTGTGCATACCTCATACCTTCACCCTCTCAACTGTGCATACCGCATGTCTTCAGCCTCTCAACCGTGCATACCGCATGTCTTCAGCCTCACTGGATACGTTTCGCTCTTCCGTCGGATCCCCTCACTATATCCCCCTCACCAGACTGCGCAAAACACCGTCCCTGTCCTGAATCGGTCCGTGTGCCTTTGCATTCTATAGGCTAACCCGCTGCGATGTCAATAATCAGCCGTGCCTCATGGTCATCTTAATAAAAAAGAGGAGATGGCAAATCATCTCCTCTTTTGCATACTGTATGGTGCCGAAGGCGGGACTTGAACCCGCACGGGAGTTACCCACCACCCCCTCAAGATGGCGTGTCTACCAAATTCCACCACTTCGGCACATATACAAGCTAAATTATATCGACCAACTCCCCTTTTGCCAAACCCTTTTTTTCTACTCAGCCTCTTGGACCGGACCGGGGGTCAGGGGTGCCTCCTGCTGTTCCTGCTGCGGCACCTCATCCCCCAAAGGTTTGGTAGGGACATGGCCGGCCAAAAAGGCCAATACAAGTGACGTCAACATAAAGAAGACGGCCACCACGGTGGTGAGCTTGTTTAAAAACCCCACCGGCCCTGAGCTCCCGAAGAGGGTCTGGCTGTAACCGCCGCCGAAAGCGGCGCCCATCTCGGCCCCCTTGCCCGTCTGCAAGAGGATAATCATGATCATCAGCACACAGACAATGACGTGTATAAAGGTAAGGACTCCCCACATACGACTACCTCCTATTTCCTCTCAAATCGCACGATCCTGGCAAAGGCATCTACCTTAAGGCTGGCCCCTCCTACCAAGGCGCCGTCGATGTCGGCCTGGGCCATCAACTCATCGACATTGTCCGGTTTGACGCTCCCTCCATATTGGATGCGGATCTCCTCCGCAACTGCAGGGTTGAAGATTGAGGACACAAGCCCCCTGATAAATGCGTGTACCTCTTGGGCCTGCTCAGGGGTGGCCGTCTTCCCCGTGCCGATGGCCCACAGGGGTTCGTAGGCAATCACTACCGCCCGGATCGCAGTTTCGTCCAACCCCTTCAGCCCTTCCTTCACCTGCCGTTCCACGATCTGAACGGTATCACCCCGTTCCCGCTCCTCGAGGGATTCTCCCACGCAGACGATGGGATGCAGGTCATGGGAGAGGAGCGCGTATACCTTTTTATTGACCGTCTCGTCGGTCTCGCCAAAATAGGCCCTCCGCTCTGAATGGCCGATGATCACATAGCGGCACCCCACATCTCGTAACATGGGGGGCGATACCTCCCCGGTATAGGCACCCTCCTCCTCCCAGTAGCAGTCTTGGGCGGCGAGGGCGATTGCGGTGCCGCTCAGGCGCTCGGCAACCGGTGCCAAGGCGACAAAGGGAGGGGCCACCACTACTTCGGTCTCCTTTACATCTCCCAGCTCTTTCTGCAGACGGGTCACGAAATCGACCGCCTCCCTCGCCGTCTTATACATCTTCCAATTCCCTGCCATGATAGGTGTGCGCATCATATATACTCCTTTACCCTTATCGGTCCAAAACGGCTATGCCCGGAAGGGTCTTTCCTTCCAGAAGCTCAAGGCTCGCCCCTCCCCCTGTGGAAATATGGGTTATTTTATCGGCCAGACCCACGGCCTTGAGGGCCGCAGAGGAATCTCCTCCACCCACAATGCTGACGGCCCCGGATGCGACTATCGCCTTGGCTAGCTCTTCGGTGCCCTTGGCGAACGTTTCCACCTCAAAGACGCCCATGGGACCATTCCACACGATGGTACGAGCACCCTTGATCACCTCAGAGAAGTCCGCGATGGTTTGGGGACCGATGTCCATGGCCGTCCAGCCGGGAGGAATCTCTTTGTTGGTAACCACCTTATATGCAGCATCGGGGGTGAATTCTTCGGCCACCACGTGGTCCACAGGGAGGCGCAGATCCACCCCGCGTTCCTGGGCCTCCTTCAAAATCCCCTTGGCAAGCGGTACCTTATCATCCTCCACCAGTGATCTGCCCACCTCGTAACCCTTTGCTCTCAAAAAGGTATAGGCCATGCCGCCACCGATGAGGATGGTATCGACCTTGCCCATCAAATTCTTGACCACCCCTATTTTATCGGATACCTTGGCTCCCCCAAAAAGAGCAACGAAGGGGTGCTCCGGGGAGGCCAAGGCATTGACCAGATACTCTAACTCCCGTTTCATGAGCAACCCACAGACCGCCACTTTCACGTGATGGGCGATCCCCTCGACGGAGGCATGGGCTCGGTGTGCAGTACCGAAGGCGTCATTGACATAGATATCGGCAAGCCCTGCCAACTGTTTGGCGAAGCCCGGATCGTTCTGGGTCTCTTCGGGGTGAAATCTGAGGTTCTCCAGTAAGAGGACATCTCCTTCCTTCATCTTCTCCACCAGGGAGGATACCTCCGCTCCGATACAATCAGGGGCCATCGTGACCTCCTGGCCCAGGAGATCAGAGAGACGGCGGGCGATCGGGGCAAGACTCATCTCAGGCACCACTTCCCCCTTGGGACGTCCCAGGTGTGAGGCCAGAATCACTTTGGCGCCTTTCTCTACGGCATACCGGATGGTGGGAAGGGCGGCGGTGATCCTGGCATCATCCCTCACCTCGCCGTTATCCGTCAAAGGTACGTTGAAGTCAACCCGGATAAAGAGCCGTTTGCCCGCTATTTCGATCTCGTCGATGCACTTGATAGCCACAACTTCGTTCCTTTCGGACTGCACTTATGAAGAGATGAACTGGGCCAGATCCACCATCCTGGTCGAATACCCCATCTCATTGTCGTACCAGGCCAGGACCTTCACCATCCGCCCCTCGATGACGATGGTGCTGAGGGCATCCACAATGGAGGAGAGCTCATTTCCGTTGAAATCCACCGACACGAGGGGTTCTTCCGTGTATCCCAGGATACCCTTCAACTCACCCTCGGAGGCCTTCTTGAAGGCCGCGTTTACGGCGTCTACGCTCGTATCCTTCTCCATCTCTGCCACCAGATCGACAACGGAGACGTTGGGGGTCGGGACTCGCAGAGCCATGCCGTCCAATTTCCCCTTAAGTTGAGGGAGGACCAACGAGACGGCCGCTGCCGCCCCGGTGGTGGTGGGGATCATGGAGAGAGCGGCCGCCCTGGCCCTGCGCAGATCCTTATGGGGTAGGTCTAAGATCATCTGATCGTTGGTGTAAGCGTGGATGGTGTTCATCAAACCCCGCTGGATACCGAAATTGTCGAGGATGACCTTGGCCACTGGTGCCAAACAATTAGTGGTGCAGGAGGCGTTGGATATGATGTGGTGTGTATTCGGATCGTACTCCTGGTGGTTGACCCCCATGACGATGGTGATATCAGGCCCTTTGGCGGGAGCGGAGATGATCACCTTCTTGGCCCCTGCCTCAAGGTGCTTGGCGGCCTTGTCTCTTTCCCGAAACAACCCCGTACACTCCATGACAACCTCCACTCCCAGTTCCTTCCATGGGAGTTGGGCAGGCTCTTTGATTGCCAGCACCTTGATCTCCTTGCCGTTGACGACGATGCCGCCATCCTTTGCCTGCACCGTGCCAGGAAACCGACCATGCACCGAATCATAGTTAAGCAAGTGGGCAAGGGTCCGGGCATCCGTAAGATCGTTGACCGCAATAAAATCCAGATCAGCACCCTTTCGCTGGGCAGCCCTCATGATAACCCTACCTATTCTGCCGAAGCCGTTAATCCCTATCTTCACTCCCATGATCTCTCCCTCCTCTCAGCTACATTAAAAAGATGTAAGGGGTGGCGCAATGTTCATTCGACATTCTCCTTCGCTCCTTCTTCCTCCACAAGCTGTACCTTGGATCCTTGTGTCTCTAAACCACCATGTTCAGGCTCGTACGTATACGAGACCTTTCCTGCGGCGATCTCACGCAAGGCGTTGACAATGATCTTATTATCGCTATCCACCAGAGGGGGAGCTCCCCTCAGGAGCATCTTGGCCCGTTTGGCAGCCAGGATCACCAACGAAAAGCGGCTCTCCACCCGCGCCAGACAGTCCTCAACCGTTATCCGTGCCATAGGTCTCTCCTCTCGTGTCTGTTAATATCCGCGCGCTCTTACACCGTTCAGCGATGATGATGGAGGCCAATTGCCTCGTCGCCTCCTCGATTTCCTTGTTAACTACAATATAATCGTACCAGGCCATTTGATCAAGTTCCTTTTGGGCATTTTTGAGACGCGCCTCAATGGCCTCCTCGGCATCCCCACCCCTCGCGTGCAACCTCCCCTTTAAAACCTCACGGGAGGGCGGCCGGATAAAAATGAGGACCCCGTCGCTAAACTCCTCCCGGATCTTTCTCGCCCCCTGCGTATCTATCTCCAAGACCAGATCCTCACCGTGCCGGAGTATATCCAGGTTGGCCCTCGGCGTGCCATAGAGGTCGCCGTGTACCCGGGCCCACTCGATGAACCTTCCCGCTCGCTCCATGGCGTTGAATTCATCAGGGGAGATAAAAAAGTAGTCAATCCCCTCTTGTTCCCCTGGCCGAGGGACCCTGGTCGTGCAGGAGACCGATAGATGCACCCTCGGCAGCTCTGAGATGACCCTTCGCACGAGGGTCGTCTTCCCCGCCCCCGAAGGGGCTGAGACGACGAAGAGGATCCCTTTTTCTCCTCTTTTCATTCCTTCCCTTGTGCCCACTCCCCCTCGTCTTACTCTATACCGGTGGCCAAGCGTTGCGCCAAGGTATCGGGCTGGATCCCCGACAAAATCACGTGATCGCTATCGGTGACGATGATGGATCTGGTCTTGCGCCCCTGGGATGCATCGATGAGCTTGCCCAAATCCTTGGCGTGATCTTTTAATCTCCTCATGGGAGCCGAGTTGGGGCTGACGATCGCCACGACGCGCGCAGTGACCACCACGTTGCCAAAACCGACGTTCAATAATTTTGTCTTCATCGTACTCCCTCTCATTCAATATTTTGTACCTGCTCTCTCATCCTCTCCAACTCACCTTTGAGCTCTATTACCTTATGGGCGATGTCGACATCGGTGGCCTTCGCCCCAATGGTGTTCACTTCTCTGTTCATTTCCTGGAGGATAAAATCCAAGCCTCTCCCCGTCGGCCCTGATTCCTTGAGCTTGGATTCGAATTGCCGAAGGTGGCTCTCCATCCTGATCACCTCTTCGGAGACGTCGGACCGTTCGGCGAAATAGGCCACCTCTTGATGAAATCTGCGCTCATCGAAGTCGCTCCCCTCCAAGAGGGCTCGCACCCGTTCCCGTAACCGTTCCCGATAGGCGTCGACCACCGAGGGGGCCCTCCCCTTGATCTCATCCATCAGCTTCCTGGCCGATTCCAACCTCTCAATGAGGTCCGTCTCGAGGACCTCCCCTTCCTTCCGCCTGGATTCATCCATGGCCCTGAGGGCCTCTTCCGTGACCGATGCGATATCCTCCCCATAGAGCTCTGTGTCCTCTTTCACTTCCAGGAAGGGCACGATCTCCCGCACCCCTGCGATGTGATCCACCGTCACCTCCCCCTGGAGGCCGAATTTCTCCTTTAAGGTATTCAAGAGGCGGAGGTATTCCTCTGCCAAGCTCGTATCGGCCTCCAGGCGGTAGCGGGGAACGGTGGAGGCGGATGGGTCGATCCTCATGATCAGTTCCACCCGACCCCGGGAGATCCACTTTTTCATCAAGTCGCGAACCTTGGGCTCGAGGGCAAAGAGCCCTCTCGGGAGCCGAAGGGAGATATCCTGGTATCGGTGGTTGATGGACCGCACCTCCACGGTCACCTTTCCCAAAGGGAGGTCCCGCTCTGCCACTCCATAGCCGGTCATACTCTTTATCACCCTTCCTCCTCCTTTAGTCCCTGCAGATACCGCTTTCTGATACCCTGCATGATCTCCCTGATCTGCGGCGAGGCATAGTCGGGGTATGTCCACTCCAGGGGTCGAAACTCTCCATCGCGGTAGATGAGGGTGAGGTCTGCGTGGATACCTTCACCCAGGTAAGGACGGTGAGTATACCCCTTCGTCGTGGCCAAAATCAAGTGCTCCGCACAGATATAGCCAGGATCGATGTTTATCCTCCTCCTTCCCTGGATGGCCCATTGCTCCTCTATCTCATTGGTCTCCCGTTTGATCCTCACCAACGCATCCCGGTGAATGAGGGGACGAAAGGTGCAAAACCGTCGAAACAGTCCCTCCCCCATCTCCTCGGTATAGTAATCGGTTACGTCAAAGGGGAGGATCTCACTCTGGAAATCGACCGCACCATATCTGCCCGCCAATGTCTCTTCAACCTGATGCAAGAGATGGTCATCGGCACTCATAAGGCTCATAATCAACTTAACCGGTTTCGGTACCCTGATTGCTCCCATGGGGACGCTCACAGTAGAGAAAAAACTCCCTGTTCCCCTTGGGGCCCTGGAGGGGGGACTCCACGACCCCCTGGGGGATCAATCCCTGCCCTTCGGCAAAGCCGGTGACCTTCTCAACGACCCGCCGGTGCTTTTCCGTGTCCCGCACTATCCCTCCTTTTTCCACCTCCCCCTTGCCCACCTCAAACTGGGGCTTTATCAAGGTCAACAGACCGCCCCCCTCTGCGAGAAAGGTGAGGGTGGGGGGTATGACCAGCTCCAGGGAGATGAAAGAGGTATCGACGACGACCAGGTCCACCTCCTCCCCCACCTCCTCCCAACCCAGGTAGCGGATGTTGCGGCGCTGGAGGTTGACCACGCGGGGGTCTTGCTGGAGCCTCCAGGCCAGCTGTCCATACCCCACATCGACGGCATAGACCCGCCGGGCGCCCCGCTGCAGGAGGCAGTGGGTGAACCCCCCGGTGGACGCCCCCACATCCATGGCCACCTTTCCCCGTGGGTCGATGCGGAAAAAATCGAGGGCCCGCTCCAACTTCAGCCCCCCCCGGCTGACGTACGGTTGGGGGTCATGGGTGAGGCTGATGGCTGCCTCCGGCCGGATCAGGGTCCCCGCCTTGGCCTGGGGCTGCCCATCGACCACAACGACACCTGCCATAAGGAGAGACCGCGCCCGCTCCCTGCTCGGGGCCAACCCCCGTTGGACCAACACCTTATCGAGCCGCTCCCGTTCCATGATTCAAGGCCTCCCGCACTTCCTGGGCGATCCCCTCGGGGTCAAGGTGGTACTTTTTCCGCAGTACGTCCTGCGGGGCGTGTTCCACAAAGCATGCCGGTATGCCGAGGCAACGCCCGGGGGGAAGAGGGTGGCCTTTGGCACGGAGGAATTCCAACACGGCGCTGCCGAAACCGCCCGCCACCACATTCTCTTCGACCGTCATCAGGACTCGGTGTCTGCCGGCCAGATCGCCGATCAACTCTCCATCCAGGGGGACCACAAACCTGCTGTTGACCACCGTCGCCCTGATCCCTTCTTCATCGAGAATGTCCGCTGCCAGGAGGGCGGGGTAAACGGTGGAGCCGAGGGCCAGGATGAGGACATCCTCACCCTCCCGCAGGACCTCCCCCCTGCCGATCTCCAACGGCGTGATCTCCCCTTTCAGAGGCACCCCATACCCTTTCCCTCGCGGATAGCGAAAGGCGATGGGGCCGTCTTCATACTGGATGGCGGTTACGAGTATTCGACGCAGCTCATCTTCGTCCTTGGGGGCCATCAGGACCATCCCGGGGATATGGCGCAGATACGAAAGATCGAAGAGGCCCTGATGGGTAGCCCCATCCTCCCCCACGATCCCCCCCCGATCCATGGCAAAGATCACGGGGATCCGCTGGAGACAGATATCATGGACGATCTGGTCATAGGCCCGCTGCAAAAAGGTGGAGTAGATTGCCACCACGGGGCGCATCCCCTCCAGGGCCAGCCCGGCGGCAAAGGTCACACCGTGCTGCTCGGCGATGCCGATATCGTAAAAACGATCGGGAAAGCGCTCCGCGAATTCCACGAGCCCGGTCCCCAGGGGCATGGCGGCGGTAATGGCCACGATCCGCTTATCCTCCTCGGCCAGTTCCACCAAGGTCCTGCCAAAGACGGCCGTGTACGTCGGGGGGGAGGGTTTGGTATAGATCTTCCCCGTCTCCTTTTCAAAGGTGCCCACCCCGTGATATATGTCGGGATTCGCCTCGGCAGAGGTATATCCCTTACCCTTTTTGGTGAGCAAGTGGATGATGATTGGCCCCTTGAGTTTTTTGACGTTCCGAAAGGTCTCAATGAGGTGATCGAGATGGTGGCCCTCCAAGGGGCCGAAATACTGAAAACCGAGCTCCTCGAAGAGGATACCGGGTACCATTAACCCCTTTAACGACTCCTCGGCCTGTTTGACAAATTTTAGCACGGACGTGCCGATGCCGGGGACCTCCTGCAGAAAGTTTTTGATGTCCTCCCGAAAGCGGTTGATACGCTGACCCGTCATGATCCTGTTGAGATAGGCGGATACGGCCCCCACGCTCCTGGAGATGGACATCTCATTGTCGTTCACCACCACGATGAGATCCCGTTTCTGTTCACCGGCACAGTTGAGGGCCTCAAAGGCCATGCCCGCCGCCAATGCGCCGTCCCCGATCACTGCCACCACCTTGTAGTCGTCGCCACGCAGGTCACGGGCCTCGGCCATACCCAGGGCCGCAGAGACCGAGGTGCCGCTGTGCCCCGTTCCAAAGGGGTCATAGACGCTCTCCGCGCGCCGGGGAAAGCCGCTGATCCCCCCCTTCTGCCTCAGGGTCTTGAACTGCTCTCTCCTGCCGGTGATCAACTTGTGGGCATAGGCCTGGTGCCCCACATCCCAGATGAGTTTGTCCCGGGGGGTATCGAAGACATAGTGCAAGGCCAAGGTCAACTC